>OGCO01003224.1_pt1 | contig 19642 bp, 14 predicted proteins | sample 1570171 | NCBI WGS metagenome assembly OGCO01 (sample SAMEA4370583, study PRJEB24528) | human gut metagenome | reverse complement strand
GAAACCAAAAAGACAAGCAGATAAAAGAAGTCATGGATATGGTAAAGATCACAGATATGAAAGACCGTCTGATCAAAAACCTTTCCAAAGGTTATCGCCAGAGGGTGGGCCTTGCACAGGCAATCCTGGGATATCCGGAGGTGATCATCCTGGATGAGCCGACAGTAGGACTTGACCCGAAGCAGATCATCGAGATCCGTGACCTGATCAAAGGCCTGAAGCAGAAGCACACGGTTATCCTAAGCTCCCATATCCTTTCCGAGGTAAGAGCAGTGTGTGATTATGTTCTGATCATTTCCCATGGAAAGCTGGTAGCCAGCGATACACCGGATAATCTGGAACGTCTGGCAGCAGGCTCCAACAGCCTCCTTATGAAGGTAAAAGGCGAGAAAGACACGATTCGAAAAGCTCTGGAAACGATCGAAGGCGTAACCGGGGTGGAAATGTCCTATGACAGCGATGAGAAATTGTGGAAAACAAAACTTTCCATTCAGGAAAATGTGGATATCCGTGAAAAAGTCTTCTACGCTATGGCAAAAGCGAACTGTCCAATCTACGAAATGCAGGTTAAGAGAGTTTCCCTTGAGGATGTATTCCTTGAGCTTACCGAAGGAGAGAAAAAATCCGCCGGAAAACCGGAAAGCTCACAGTGGAAACCGGTAGAAGACAGATCATCGGAAGAAGAAAAAACTCAGGAAGAAAAAAACGGGGAACCAGAGAAGGCTTCTGATGAGAAAGAGGGGGATCAGTCATGACAGCGATTTTTAAAAGAGAACTGAAAAGCTATCTGACCTCCATGGTTGGATATCTCTTCATATTTTTTGTCCTGGTGCTGACCGGAATTTATTTTTCCGCATATCAGCTTTCAGGCGGCTATTCAAAATTTGAAACTACCTTAAGCGCACTGACCTTTGTGTTCTTGATCGGTGTGCCGATCCTTTCCATGCGTGTACTTGCAGAAGAGCGCAAGCAGAAAACGGATCAGCTTCTTCTGACCGCACCGGTATCTGTATGGGATATCGTATTTGGAAAATATCTTGCACTGGTAGCTGTGTTTGCCATTCCGGTCGTGATCATGTGCGTTTATCCTCTGATCATGAGTAAGTTCGGAACGATTTCCTATGCTTCCGCATACACCGGAATCCTGGGATTTTTCCTTCTGGGATGCGCGAATCTGGCGATCGGTGTATTTATGTCAGCGCTTACAGAAAGCCAGGTAATTGCAGCAGTACTTACGTTTGTATTCCTGTTCGCCTTCTATATGATGAACGGAATTTCCTCATTCTTTTCACAGACCTCCATGTCAACTGCAGTGGCATTCGGGCTTCTGATCGTGGCGATCGCGATCATCATTTATACCATGATCAAAAATGTCCTGATCTCTGTAGTGATCGGAGCTGTGGGAGAGATTGCCCTTGTGATCGTATACGTTGTAAAATCCAGTATTTTCCAGGGTGGTATCCAGAAGGTACTGAACGTATTTAACCTGAGCGGACATTATGATAATTTTACAAAAGGCGTGTTTGACGTGACAGGAATCGTTTATTTTATTTCTGTTATTGCGATCTGCCTGTTCCTTACCATGCAGTCCATTCAGAAGAGACGCTGGAACTAGGGGGTGAAGGGAAATGAAATTCAGTGAGAAATTTAAGAAAAATAAAGGCGAGGCAGCCGTACCGGAGACCGCACAGGACTCCGGCAAAAAGAAACATAAACCGGATCCGAAAAAGCTGGTAGGCACCATCAGCAAAAAACATATCAAAAATGGTTCCTACAGCATGGCTATGGCAGCTGTCTTTATCGTGATCGTGGTTGTGATCAATATGATCGTTGGGGCGATCCCATCCAAATATTCACAGCTGGATGTAAGCTCATCCAAGCTTTACACCATCGGTGATGAAACAAAGAAGGTACTGAAGGCACTGGATAAGGATGTTACCATTTATCAGATCGCGGCAAGCGGTTCTGAGGACGACACGATCTCCAATCTGCTTTCACGTTATAAAGATGAGTCCAAGCATATTAAAGTTGAGGTGAAAGACCCTGTTGTAAATCCGAAATTTGCATCGGAATATACAACCGATGATCTTGCATCAAACAGTCTGATCGTAGTCTGCGGCGACAGAAACAAGGTTATCAATTACAACGATATGTATTCCTCTTCAGTAGACTATAATACCTGGCAGCAGACTACTACCGGATTTGATGGAGAAGGACAGATCACAAGTGCGATCGGCTATGTGACATCCGAGGATCTTCCGATCATGTATACCTTATCCGGACACGGAGAAAAAGATCTGGATTCCAGCTTTAAAGAAGATATCCAGAAAGCAAACATTGATATCAAGGAGCTGAACCTTCTCACAGAGGGAAAGGTTCCGGATGATGCAGACTGCCTGATGATCGTATCTCCGACCAGCGATATTTCCGAGGAAGAAAAAACAGAGCTCCTGGATTATCTGGAGGCAGGCGGAAAAGCTATGATCTTCTCGGATTATACACAGGATGATCTGCCGAACTTTGATGCGGTTCTTGAAAACTATGGTGTAAAGTGTGCAGAGGGAATCGTATTTGAGGGTGATAATCAGCATTATGGAATGCAGATGCCATATTATCTTGTACCAACAGTCAACAGCACAGATGCAAGCTCTGAGACAGCTTCTGCAGGCTCCTATGTACTGGCACCATATGCGCAGGGCATTCAGAAAACAGATGATGTAAGAGATACCGTAACCATCGACAGTATCCTGACAACCTCTGACAAGGCTTACTCCAAAACAAATATGCAGAGCAGCAATATCGAAAAGGAAGACGGAGATGTAGACGGACCGTTTGATCTTGGTGTTGCCATCACTGAGAAACTGGATGATGATAAGGAAACACAGATCGTTTACTACTCCACAGCAAATCTGATGGAGAGCCAGATAAACCAGATGGTATCCGGCGGAAATGAAAAGCTCCTTCTGGAGTCCTTAAACTGGATGACTAGCACAGACGACAGTAATTCCGTTTCTATTCCATCCAAGAGCCTTGAGGCCACAAGCCTGACAGTAACCGATTATGCTGCAGCCTTCTGGAAGATCTGTACCATTGGTCTGATCCCGGGAGTATTCCTTGTTGCAGGATTCCTGATCTGGCTTAAGAGGAGAAAAGCATAATGAAAAAATCGACCAAACTTGTTTCAGCAGTTGTTGTTCTGGCAGTTCTCGGCGGCGTTTATGTGGGACTGAACACCTACGTATCCAAAGAAGAAAAGACAGAGAGCAGCGAAGAGGAAAGCAAAACAGAAGTGTTTTCCGTGAAAACGGATGACATTAAATCCCTGGAATTTATCGTAGACAAGAAGGAAGTGACCTTTGAGAAAAAAGATGATTCCTGGGTGAAAAAGGATGAGACTGCTTTTCCTGTAAATCAGACAACTCTGGATTCCGCAGCTTCCGCCATCGAAAAGGTGGAAGCGGACAGAGTCCTGGAGGATGTGGAGGATCTTACGGAATACGGACTGGATTCTCCATCTAACACAGTAACCGTTGATACCGCTGATGGGACAACGAAGCTCAACATCGGAGATGAGAATACGTCTACGAATCAGTATTACATTTCCAAGGATGATGATGACAGCACGGTATATGTAGTGGCAGCGGACACAGTGTCTCCGTTTATGGATTCCCTTTACGATTATGCACAGGGAGAAGATTTCCCAACAATTGATTCTTCCACAGTGAAAAAGGTTCAGGTCAGTGAGAATAAAGATTCCTATGTCCTGGAAGAAAATTCCGACGGAGCTACCTGGAATGTTTCCAGTGACGGAAACAGCGATAAAGAGTCTGCCGATACAACGGCAGCAGGAAATGTAACCTCCGGACTTGGAAGCTTTGCATTTGACCAGTTTGTAAACTACAATGCAGAGGATCTTTCCCAGTATGGCCTTGATAAGCCCTATGCGACGATTACAGTGGATTATCAGGAAGAGGTGAAGAATGACAGCACAGACAGTACAGAATCCGGAGAAAACGATTCTACGGCCTTTGAGAACGATTCTGAGAGCAATGACACTACTGACACGGACAGCAGCTCAGAAGATGCAGACAGCAAGACAACCACAGTGGATAAACAGCTTGTCATTTACGTTGGCGATGAGGCAGGAGATGGCAGCAGATATGTAACGGTAGATAACAAACAGATCTATACAATGTCAACGGATACACTGAGTGCAGTTATTGACAAGACGCCGTCAGATCTCTGGTCACTGATCGTCAATTATCTGTCTGTAAAAAATCTGGATCAGCTCCAGGTTACTTACGGTGAAACAACAAGTACTGTAAATGTTTCACGTGAAACATCCACAGATGATGACGGAAACGAAAAAGAAACAACAACCTATCAGCTGGATGGTAAGGAAATAGAAAGTACAACCTTTACCACCTTTTACAACAAGCTGATAAACATGGCAGGACAGAAGAGACTGACAGACGTTTATACACCAGCTGCAGACCCGGAGATGACCGCTGTATTCACAGACTCTGACAAGAACCAGACAACCGTTACCTTCTACACATATGACACAAACTATTATGCAGCTGTCGTTGGAGACAAGGTATTTCTTGTAAACAAAATGACAGTAAAAGAAATGTTCAATGCATATGAAACCATGGTAAACGGTGAAACAGAGACAGAAGCCACAGCAACACCAACAGCTGAGGCGGAAAAATAAAATATTAAGAAAATAAATAAAAACACCTCGGAGATCCGCAAACAATAAGGTGATCTCCGAATATCCGTTTGATGATCAGATATTCGGAGACACCACACAGATTAGGATTTTCCGGGGTGTTTTTATGTTGCTATTATTTTACGGTCCTTACAGATGAATAAGGTCCGTATATTTTTTTGCCGTTTGTGATGCGGTATGCACGGATACGGTATTTGGTTGCGGTGCCTGGCTTTTTATCGGTGTAGGTTGAATTTTTTGTTGCAGGTAAGTCTCTTATGCATGTGTAGATTTTATGTTGCAGGTAAGTCTCTGTAATTGTCGCGGCTTGCTTTGCGTAACTGTGCAGGGATTTACCTGATCAGATCTAACCAAATGCGGATGCTTTTATCCGCTTGATTTTCTGTAGCTGCTATAATTGTAGCGTGGAGAATTGGTGGAGACAACATAAAAAAACTGTACAGAAGCTCATCTGAGCAACTGTACAGTTTTAATTTTTCTATATCTAACAGAAGGTTCGGGGGAGCTTCTGTCAGTAACTAAGTATTATGCAAGACCTCTTTCTTCCAGCCAGTCGAAGAGAACAACTTTTTCTGCTTTCTTTCTCTTGGTCATGTGATTGAACTGAAGGATCGTCAGGATCGTGAAGATCACTAACAGTGCAACCATTACAATAATGGAAGTGGTAATGCTCCGGCCACCGCTGATCGTTGCACGGAATGCGTCGACCGTATAAGTAAACGGAACGTATGCATGGATCTTTGCAACGAATGAAGGTGAAACCTCAACCGGATAAGTTCCGGCAGATCCTGCAAGCTGAACGACCATGAATACCAGCATCAGGAAGCTTCCTACTTTACCAAGAGTAATGTTGAAGAAGTACATGATAGAGGTAAAGGTCATTGATGTCAGGCAGGCGAAGAGTACGGTTTTGCCCATCTCTGCAGGTGTGAATCCGTTAAATGCACGTAACAGCAGGATCAGGCAGATTCCCTGAAGGATCGCTACCGGATAAAGGACGGAAGCTTTGCTTGCCCACCATGCGAAACCGGATTTCAGTTTGCCTTTATACTGAGCCAGAGGATACATCAGGCAGAATGCCAGTGCGCCGACCCAGAGGCCTACAGACATCATGTAAGGTGCCATTGCGTGTCCGTTATTCGGGACATCGGTAAGTTTTGTTTCATCGTTCACAACAGGAGTTGCGAACATTTTGATCGTTTCATTACTTGCTGAATTGTCTTTTACAGTGGTAGCTCCATCGCTGAGGCTTGTGGTCAGTGTCTTGGAACCGTCTTTCAGTTCTTTCATACCGCTTCCAAGCTTCTTGGATCCATCATACAACTGAGAGGAACCGCTCTGGATCTGGGCAGCGCCATCTGCAAGCTGTTTTGCACCATTGTTAAGTGTGCTGTTGTTGCTTACAAGCTTCTCGGTACCGCTGAGAAGCGTTGAGGTACCGTTTGCTAATGTCTTAGTACCGTTTGCAAGAGTAGTAGCACCGCTGGAAAGGGTTTTGGCTCCTGTTGAGAGCTTTTTGGTACCGTCTGTAAGAGCGGAGCTGTTTTCGGAAAGCTTAGCAACACCATCGGTGTAGGTTGTGATTCCGGTTGTCAGTGTTCCGGAACCATCGGCTAATGCTTTTGTTCCATCTGCAAGAGTAGTAGCACCGCTGGAAAGAGCATTGGCTCCTGTTGCCAGTTTCTTGGTGCCGTCTGTAAGAGCAGCACTGTTTTCGGAAAGCTTAGCAATACCATCGGTGTAAGTTGTGATTCCATCTGTCAGTGCCTTAGAACCATCTGCCAGCTGACCTGCACCGGATTTGATATCCGGAAGTGCGCCAGTGATCTGTTTGCCGGCTGTTTTCAGATTCTTTGCACCATCGTTGAGCTGCTTATCATAAGATGTCAGTTGGTCAAATCCATCGTTCAGAGCTTTGATTCCTGCTGCTGCAGCCGGGAAGGCTTCGACTGTGCCGTCTTCCAGAGACTGAAGTCCTGCGGAAACGTTCTTGGTTCCTGTGTTTACAGCCTGTGCACCCTGATACAGCTGGGTAACACCTGCAGAAAGCTGAGCGATCAGATCTGTAGGAAGCTGACTTGTAGCTGCAGATAACTGCTCTGCACCTGCGCTCATGGTTGTTGCACCTGCACTCATCTGGTTTGCACCATCTGTCATGGTTGTTGCACCCTCAGAAAGTGTGCCGGCACCCTGAGTCAGTCCTCCGGAGATCTGAGTCAGTCCGGAAGCTGCTTCGTTAAGCTTGGAAGCAACAGCATTCAGATTTTCCTGAGTAGAAGAGAGCTGACCGGATACACCAGCTGCAAGCTGTGAAACCTGATCAGAATAGCTGCTCATGTAAGAACCGTCCACGCCAGTCATTCCACCGGCTACGCTGTTTAAAGCGTTGATCACATCATTCAGAGCTGCTGCGGAAATGGTTCCGTCCTCAGAAGCGGTTGCCTGAATCGCCTGAAGCTGTGCTGCTAAATCGGTCATTGTCTGTCCGGCAGTACCGATCTTGGTATTTGCATCAGTAAGTGCCTCCGTTGTCTGCTGTCCGTATCCTGTAAGGATGTTGCTGACCTGATCACCTACCTGTGAGAACTGTGTGCCTGCATTCTGGAGAGCAGGGATCAGACTGTCTGTGATACTGCTGCTGGTCTGACTTGTGATGCCTGCGGCCTGAGTGATATATCCGGCTGCGTTGTTGATTCCGTCTGCCGCATTGTTCATACCAGCTGCAGCACTGTTCATACCAGCTGCGGCTGTGTCCATACCATCCTTTGCGGAAGTAAGGCCGGCTGCAAGCTTGTTGATGGATTCCTGTGTTGTTCCCTCTTTCAGAGCAGAAACCTTATCGTTCAGGGCTTTCAGTCCGTTTTCCAGCTGCTGTGTTCCGGATATCAGTGACTGTGAGTCATCGGTTCCTTTGGTAACACCGGTATTCAGCTGAGAGATACCATTGGAAACTGTTGTGAGTCCGTCTTCAAGTTTTGCAAGCTCTTTGGCACCGGCTGCGAGTTTGCCAGCACCAGCCACATAGGTGGTAGTTCCATCTGCAAGAGTGTCAGCACCAGCTACATACTGTGTTGCTCCGTCGGAAAGAGTATCAATACCTGCACTTAATGCATTTGCACCGGATTCCAGGCTACTTGCGCCGGATTTCAGCGTATCAGAATTTTTATTAAGCTCATCCACACCAGCGGTGTACTGCTGAACACCTTCATCCAGAGTATCTACACCGGTTGTCAGCTCAGGAACCTTTTCTGTCAGAGCTGCAACGCCGCTGTTCAGCTGGTTTGCACCGGATTCCAGGCTGCTTGCACCGGATTTCAGTGCATCAGAATTTTTATTAAGCTCATCCACACCAGCGGTGTACTGCTGAACACCTTTATCCAGAGTATCCACACCGGTTGTCAGCTCAGGAACCTTTTCTGTGAGGGTTGCAACGCCGCTGTTCAGCTGATCTGCACCATCGTCCAGGCTCTTTGCACCATCGTTAACCTTTGCAACACCATCGGTGTAGGTCTTAAGACCTTCGGTGAGACTGTCAGCACCGCTTACGAAAGTAAGAGTACTGGTGGAAAGCTTCTTAAGGTTTTTGGTAATTGTTTTGTTACCATCAGCTGCTGTATTCAGTCCGTCTTCGATCTTTCCGGATCCGTCTGCAGCTTCCTGCATTCCGTCACCTGCTTCTGAGATAGAATCAAAAACGGTTTCTGTATAGGTTTCCGTAACCTTGGAAGCAATGTTATCGCGAAGCTTCAGCATTGCTGTTTCACTGAGCTTGGAGGCGATATAGTTGGTTCCAGGGTTTGTCTCATAGGATAGCTCCATTTGCTTTGGCTCGTTGTCCATTACAGTGGCTGCGTTTGCGGAGAAATTTTCCGGAATTTTGATAACCATGTAATAGGTTCCATTGGCCAGACCGTCCTCTGCTGTCTTGCTGTCTACAATGTTAAATGCCATTGAGTCGTTGTCTTTCAGCTCATCCGTCATGTCCTTACCTATGCTTAAGGTCTTGCCATTATACTCGACAGGTTTGTCTTCGTTTACCACGGCCACTGGCAGGCTGTCTACGTTTCCGTAAGGATCCCACATGGATTTCAGAAACAGACCTGCATAGATGATCGGGATTACGATAATGGCGATTACGACGATAAGCATGAGCTTGTTACGAAGTAAGCTTTTCCATTCGTTTTTGATCATATTACCTATCCCTTTCTTATTAAATTGTATTATCAAACATAGTTGATTAATCAAACTTTATTCCAGTAATGGCGACGAGATCTATTAATCATATTAAAATCTATTAATAGCTTTATATTCCATTATCAAACAAAGTGTTGATTTTCTTTACGTGATGTATTATACTAAACACATACCACAGATACAACCATTAAATCTTTACTGAATGTATATTAATAGACGGAAATAATGGAAGTGTCTATTACAAATAAAAAACTGCATAATAGACAAAAAGTACGTTATTTCCTTTGAATTTATGTGCAGTTGGTAATATTAAATGCAGACAGGATTCCTATGTTTCAACACAAATATGCAGCAGATATCTGGTATCGTGTAGGTCGGCGTCGTTAACAATTTTGATCTTGTCAATTTTTAACAACAGCAGATATCTGGTATCATGCAGATCGGCGTAGAGAAAGCGAATGCTTTTATTCGTTTGAAGGATGCATTATGCATTGTATGACAGTTGCAGAGTATCGTAAGTGACAGGTGATTGAGGCGGAGGAAACGTGCTTGCTTTTTTGAATTGCAGGGGGAATTAAGATGGCGGAAAAAGTTGACAGAAGAGTACGTAAGACCAAGGCACAGTTGCGAGCGGGGCTTGCCCGTCTTATGCAGAAGAAGAGCATTAAGGAAATTACGGTAAAGGAACTGGTGGAAGAAGTTGATATCAACCGCTCCACATTTTATCTTCACTATACAGATATCTATCAGATGCTGGAATCCATTGAGGCTGAATTGATGGAGGAAATCACGCATCTGGTGGCAGACTTTCCTCTGGATCCTCTTAATAATAAGGAGAGCTCGTATCCTTTTATTGAGCAGATATTTACGATCCTGGATCATAATAAGGATATTTGTATCGCACTTCTTGGAAAGAATGGAGATATGGCTTTTGTGAATCGTATAGAAAAACTGATCGCAGATACAGTGCTGCATCGCTTGTCAATTCGTCTGCCGAAAGACAACCGTGATATTGAGTATGCGTATGCGTTTTGTCTGAATGGATGCGTGGGAATGATCAAGACATGGCTGTCTTCTGAGAATCAGGAGAGTACACAGCATATGGCAGAGCTGACACATAAGCTGATCGATAATACAACACACATGTATCTGGAGCAGGCACTTAGGTAAGAGAAATGTCCGGATGCATGCTGTGAGTCTGGTAAAAAATAAAGAGTATTGTTTCACGTTTGTTTGAGGAAAAAACTCATGTTTCACGTGAAACAGTACTCTTTTTTTATTGACTTTTTGTTGGTTTATAGCATTTCCACAAATTACTGCATGAAGCTCAACGGCTCCGAACATAAACAATGTTCTTTTGATACGTTGATTTCCAAAATTACTATAGATAAATTTTGATGCCGGATCATAAGTTGTTTTTACAGGAAAATAGCTACCTGTTCCAGGAAATGTTCCGGATCTTCCAGATGAGGAAGATGTCTGGTTTCCGGGATCACAGCGGTTTCAATGGAAGAATTCAGCTTCTGGTATTCCTCTGCGATAAGAGAAGCGGAAGCTTCTTTTTCTCCGGAAATAATATAGATGCATGCATCGGAAGATTCTACGGCATTATTAATGCTGATATTCAGGTATTTGCCAATGTAGCTGGAATACAGATATTTGGCGTTGGAACCGCCCTTGTGAGCGGATTCATAATAGGTGTCTACCAGTGTATCTGTTACATGGAAGGGATTGTAGAACAGCTTTTCCATAAACAGACTGCTGATGGATTCGCGGGAAGCTACCATATGATAGATCAGAGTTCCGAAAATCGGAAGCTCGATAAAATACTTAAAGAGCTTGTTGTCTTTACAAGGTGCCTGCTTCAGGGAACTGAAGCTTGGTGGATTGACCAGCATGATCTTGCGGAAATGGTCGGAATTGTTACGGTAAGCCATGATCGCAAAAGAACCTGAGAAACCACTGGCAATAACATCGGTTTCCTCACGAATCACATTCTTGGCAAAATCACAGAGTAACTGAGCAAATACAAAATTGGTATAAGTGATATCCGGTTTTTCGGAACGTCCACATCCAAGAAGATCAATGGTGTAAACGGTATGTTCGGTTGCGAGCTGCTTCTCTATGGCATTCCATTCATAACCGGAAGCACCTGGCATGATATCATGAATAAGAAGAATAGGGGTGCCATGTCCCTGTTTTGTATAAAAAATCTTTCCAAAACGCCAGTCATAGGTTCTACTGTGTGGCTGTTCCAGCATATCTTTAAGCTGAGATGTGGCATCTATGAAACGGTTAGCAATATGAATAACACCTGCGGCAGTTCCGACTAAAGCTGCAAGAGTAAGTAGTCTGTGTCCATTTTTCTTCATTAAAAAGCCTCCTGGAATTCGTAAAAATAATCAGGACAGATGTAACGTAATTCAGGTATCTGATCTGATTTTTTCTGAATATTTCTTTGCTTTATTATACGACAGGAACGAAAAATTTACAATGCTTTTGTGGGAACCCTAACCTTGTTATTGTATGCTGACGTTACTGTCCATTCTGTTCTTGACGATGATCGCTAAGTTACTGTTTGTTCTGCTTTTAGTAACGCGCTTCGCAATGCAAAGAATTTATGTTGATCGCATAAATTGGTACGGTATGGTCTCGGGCTTTCTGCGACCTTCGTTTATAAAAAAACTTACGGAATATTATCAGTGAACAGTAGCATCGCCAATATGCTTCATGATACATAGAAATCAGATTTGGAACCGAATCAAGTAAGTCCCCTGCTTTAATTGCGAAGAGCAATAAGCAGAGGGTGGGGACTTACTTGTATCAGGAGAAAGAAAAGCTCCTTCTGATAAACTGCGAAGCAGTTATTTGGTTATGAGCAAGTAGCGAAGCGGATGCTGTTATCCGCTGGAATGCTTTTATACTTCAGTAAGAATACCAAGTGTTTCACGTGAAACATTGGACTTGTTATCCGACAGAGCTGATGCTATACAGGATTGCCGAGGATGATGTTGATAAGGGTTTTGTTCAGCATCAGTGTGCGGTTCCATGGATTGAGAATTACTCCCTCAACAGACGGCTCTTGCAATGCAGAAGAAAAAATCTTATCAATATCTGCGGTAAATGTGGACATGATCTTATCACTGCCTTTTAACTCTTCGTCAAAGCTGGTAAATGCAGCCCACCATTGCTTTCCATCGTTTGTTTTGATCGCATGAAGAGAAATTTTTCCATCACCTTTTGGAGGTTCTACAGCAATGATCAGCTGTGCCTGCTCCTGCATTCTGTGACGGATTACGGTGAGAGTATGAGCAAGCATTTCTTCGGTTGCTTCTTTTTGGAGTGCTGCAATGGCTGTTTCGATCTTTTCATTGCCATTTAAAGTCTTGTCTAATTGTTTTTTATAGAAATCGTTGCGATTATTTGTGGTGTTCATGTATAAAATATTCCTTTCAATCAGATGATAAATGACTAGTACAGCGAATATTAAGTAACCGCCATATTGACTTGCCTGATTTTTCATATGCTGCGTTGTCGTCAATCGCCGTAGCCACCGCTACGCCTCATTCCTTCGCCTTGCATATGAGAAAATCATCCTACGTCAATATAGCAGAAACTTAATTTTCGCTGTACTAGTACATTGTTTTCGAAATAACTATACCAATTACTTGTTGGTGAATCCGACTGCACAGATCTAAAAGCCTCAGCATAGCCAGCTACGCCTGCATTTTTATACCTGCACATTCGAATCCACATCCCACGCGATTGGTATAGTTATTTACGAAACAATGTATTAGCCGCAAACTGCAAGGAGTTTGCGGATGCTTTCTTTATGGATTATAGCATTTCAGGGGAAAATGAGGCAAGAGAAGAAGTGTTTTTAACTGAATCAAATAAGTCCCCTGGTTCGATTTCGAAAAGCAATAATCAGGGGAACTTGCTTGCATCAGGAGAAGTGCAGGCTCCTTCGGATAAACTGCGAAGCACTTATTCGGTTATGAGCAAGTAGTGAAGCGGATGCTTTTATCTGCTTGCATTAAATCAAGAAGTTTCCTGATTACTGATCACTTCGTTCTTGGTAATACACTTCGCGATGCACAGAAATTATGCTAATCACATAAATTTGCATGGTATGTCCAGGGCTTTCAGTGGTCTTTGCTCACAAAAAAACTCGGAGGATAATATTACCAGTTAACAGTAAGTCTCCTGCTTCAATTACGAAAAAGTAAAAAGTAATAAGTAATAAGTAATAAGCAGTGGGTGGCGTGTATTAGGAAGAATGCGACGGCGTTTAGAAACGGGGAAAGGAATAGTGGGCATGTCTGAAAACAAGGTACTGCACTAATTCATGTGGCCACTGTTATGGGTACATTGTAAGCAGGTCCTGATAAATTGCAAAGTAGCTATTGGGTGTAGAACTGCGTAGCGAATACGGGTATTTTTATTCGTTTGATCCCAAATTGGATAGATATGTTTGCACACTTGAAGGCGAGTTGCCAGATACTGTCATCAGTATTCCCCATGATTTCGGTCAGATGCTTTTGTGAACTGGATGGGGAATTAACAAGTTAAGTGAATGTAGTAAAAATGTGTATTTATATGAAAAAATGGAGGGTAAGGCGGAAAATATGGGGGATTTTATAGAAAAACGATATAAGAGTAAGGATGAAATAAAGAGAAATAAGAGATTATTTCTGCGAAGAGAACACTATGATAATGATAATAACACAAACATTAAGTACGATAAAAAGGACTTTATAAAAGAAAATACTGGCAAATAAAGAGAAATAATAGTATATTTACGAATAAAAAAGTATTAAAGTACAAATTATAGTACTTTAAATAAAAAGGTACGATAAAACGTACTTTACACGCAGGCACATATAAAAAAGCCATAAAATATAAAATGTGCACCTGCACACATACGGCAAAAAGATAAAATATAGATCCGTTCCTACTTTAAACATGTGAAATTTTGATTGATCGAATAAAAGAAAGCAGCTGCTTCGATTACAAAAAAACAATAAGCTGTGGGTGGGAAAATACTTGTACTCTTCCTGATAAACTGTAAAACAGCTATTTTGTGTAAAACTATGATCGAATGCAAAAATTTTTGTCCGCATGACTGGGATAAAGGGAAGACAGGGAAGTCTTTTACGGCTTGATTTAGAAGAAAAAAGCCTATTAAGTGAAATTTATTTTATGCCAGTTCTATGCCGGAACCTTATTCAGATACATTTTATATTGGATATTACAAAATGAAACTATGCTTGAAAAAGCCTTTAGTTAACATGTACATAACGAATATATAACAGGATTGGAAGAAAAATGAAATAAATACGCAAATCTTTCGTAAACATAATAAAATAAACAAAAATCGAAAATTCCAGTTTCATAATATTATATTTTTTTCACGAGAGATACATGTATTTCACACTATAAAAACACTCCGGGAAAAGAAGTTTCCATTTACTATATATAGATGCTTTTGGGGAATATAAAGATAACAGCCACATTATTTTGTGGATGGAGTTTCTTGTATTTTTTACATGCTTTCGTGATACAGATAATGCCAGAGAGAATATATCGGAGTATTTTTTTGATATTTCTCATTGATTTTATAATGTGTTCGTAACTGTTCAGTACCCTTGCAGTTACAAGTCAAACCGTGTCCTGGATCGATTTCGTTGATGGCATTTTTAACCGGATCGAGGAAGTCACTTGCTTAATTATGAATATTGGTTTGATAATCTGTCTTCGGATGTTTCACGTGAAACATCCGAAGACAGATTAAGAATAAAGAGTTATAACCCCATCTTTGACAATTGCAGAAATAAAAAACAGCTGTAGTTCGTGCTTATGTGTTTTATGGTAGGTTTAATATAGATTTTAATCGAATCAAGTAATTTACCTGCTTCAATTGTGAACTACAATAAGCAGTGGTTGGGGACTTGCTTGTATCAGGAGAAGTACAGTCTCCTTCTGATAAACTGCGAAGCATTTATTAAGCTATGAGCAGTAGTGAAGAGGATGTTTTTTCCGCTTGACTTAAAAAATGTTTCGCAACAACGACAACTCATATGCGCTTTACGGTAGCGTGATATAGTTTTTAATCGCGTCAGGAGGTCCCCTGCTTCAAGTGCAAGAAGCAATAAGCAGCGGTTGGTGACTTGCTTGTATCAGGAAGAGTACAAGCAAGTTTTAATAAACTGCGGAGCAGTTATTCGGTGTAAAGCTGCGTAGCAACTGAGGATGCTTTTGTTTGTATGACTCGAATCATGAGGTCCCACTGCTTTTGGCTTCAATTGCAAGAAACGATAAGCAGTGGTTGAAGAACTGCTTCTTATCAGGGAAGAGTAGCTTGTAGTCCTTTTGGTAAATCGCGAAGCAGTTATTCAGTGTAGAACTGCGAATGTGTTTACAGATGCTTTTGTTCGCTTGATAATAATAGTAATGTTTTTAGTGTTCAGATAAAATTTGAAAATGCTATAAATGCTGTAAAAGAAAGGGATTTCGATGCCTATGTAGCAGTGTGCAAGGTTCCATAAAAGATAATATCTATACCGAGAAAATCGAATTATTTTCGAGATTACGATAAATCAGAACAATTTCAACAAAATATATATAAATGGGAACTTCATTTCTGGTACGTTTTTATGGCGTAAAATATATAGTCTGATTGGTAACAAATAAAACTGGAAGTTTATGCGGAGTTGATGGACTTTATAATCAATGTACTGTTACTGTCAAACTTCTGTTTAGTCCGGAATGAGTTTGGGTATACTACACAATAAATAAAATAATTCAAAACCTATTTTCTATTGTTTCACGTGAAACATTATGTGGCAGTTTAAAAATAAAAGTGTTATAATGATATCCAATGAGTAAAAATCCCTTAAAAAAATAAAAAGGAGGGGTACAATGGGACGAATCATTGCAGTTGCCAATCAGAAAGGCGGGGTTGGAAAATCAACGACAGCCATCAATCTATCGGCCTGCCTTGCTGAAAAAGGGAAAAAGGTTCTTGCCATCGACATTGATCCGCAGGGAAATACGACCAGTGGACTTGGCGCAGACAAGAATGCAGTAGAAAACACCCTTTATGAGCTGCTGCTTGGAGAAGCAGAGACCAAGGATACCATTATAAAGAACGTTGTAGATAATGTTGACCTGATACCATCGAATATGAATCTTTCCGGTGCAGAAATTGAACTGGTTGATCTTGAGGATAAAGAATTTATTCTGAAAAAGATCACGGATAAACTTCGCCGGAAATATGATTACATAATCATGGATTGTCCGCCGTCACTGAGTATGCTTACAATTAATGCTTTGACAGCCGCAACCTCCGTTCTGGTGCCGATTCAGTGTGAGTATTATGCATTGGAAGGTTTGTCACAGTTGATACATACCATCGAACTGGTAAGAGACCGATTGAATAAGAGATTGAAGATCGAAGGCGTGGTCTTTACTATGTATGATGCCAGAACAAATCTGTCACTTCAGGTTGTAGAAAATGTAAAAGAAAACCTGGACCAGAATATATACAAAACGATCATACCGAGAAATGTACGACTTGCAGAGGCACCAAGCTATGGAAAACCGATCAATCTGTACGATTCACGATCTACAGGAGCAGAGAGTTATCGCCTCCTGGCAGAAGAAGTTATAGGTAGGGAGGGCGAGTGATGGCTGGAAGAAGAACAGGAGGCCTTGGAAAGGGTCTTGACGCACTGATCCCGAACAAAGCAGGCGGTCCGTCAAAGGAACCTGCAAAAAAGACAAGATCTGCAGTTGTAAAAAAAGACAAACCAACTGAAAAAGATAATCCGGCCGCAGAACGACTTGTGAAAATTTCCAGCGTAGAACCAAATCTGAATCAGCCCAGAAGACATTTTGATGAGGATGCGCTGCTGGAACTTTCGGAATCCATTAAACAGTACGGTGTTCTTCAGCCGTTGTTGGTATCCGATAAGAAGGATTATTTTGAGATCATTGCAGGCGAACGCCGCTGGAGAGCTGCCAAGATGGCAGGGCTCAAGGAAGTTCCTGTTGTTGTAAAAGAGTTTACAGACCAGGAAATCGTAGAAATTTCCCTGATCGAGAACATTCAGCGGGAAGACCTGAATCCTATAGAGGAAGCGATGGCATACAAACGTCTGATGGAAGAGTTTCACCTGAAACAGGATGAAATCGCAGACAGAGTTGCCAAAAGCAGAACTGCAGTAACTAATTCCATGCGTCTTCTGAAGCTTTCTTCAAAAGTTCAGGAAATGGTAATTGCAGATATGATCTCAGCTGGTCATGCGAGAGCACTTCTGGGAATTTCTGATGAAGCTCTTCAGGAAACAACAGCCATGAAGGTTTTTGATGAAAAACTCAGTGTTCGTGAGACGGAAAAACTTGTAAAGAATCTGGTTTCTCCTGCGAAAAAAGTAAAAACAGAGAAAAACACAGCAGAAGATGCCATTTATGAGAGCCTGGAAGAAAAAATGAAAGGTATCATGGGAACAAAGGTATCCATTCAGCGAAAGAAAAACAACAAAGGTAAAATTGAAATTGAATATTATTCCAGAGATGAACTGGAGAGGATCATTGATCTGTTCGAATCTATCAGATAGGAGGCAGAATGAGCGGGATTTTTGAAAGCATGGGAATTGATTCCGGGATTGTGATCATTGTTTTGCTGATCCTTACCATCATTCTTCTGATCAATGTGGTGAGTAGCAATATGCGTCTCAGCCGTTTGGAACGGAAGTACAAGATGTTTATGAGAGGCGGAGATGCACAGTCACTGGAAAAAGTTTTTGTAAGAAAATTTGCACAGATCGATCGGCTGTATGAAGCAAAGGAAGATCATGATCATGACATCAGCTTTATCAAAAAAAATATGAATGTAATGTTCAGCAAATATGGCGTTGAAAAGTATGATGCATTTGATGATGTAGGTGGAAAACTCAGCTTTGCACTGGCGCTTCTTGATAAAAACAATACGGGTCTGATCTTGAATGCGGTTCACAGCCGCGATAACTGTTTCCTTTATTTAAAGGAGATCGTAAAAGGTGAGTCCTATGTTGTACTTAGTCAGGAAGAAGTGGAAGCTTTGAGAAAAGCAGTAAACTTTGGCCTTGGTGAGATTGAGAAGGAATAAAAAACTGCAAAGAGTAAGAATATTTTTAATACAGGAGGAATATCATGTTAGACATTAAGTTTGTGAGAGAGAATCCGGAGGTTGTAAAGCAGAATATCCGCAATAAGTTCCAGGACAGCAAACTGGAGCTGGTTGACAAGGTTCTCGAACTTGATAAAGAGAACAGAGAGATTAAGCAGGAGGTTGAGGCTCTCCGTGCTGAGAGAAACAAGATCTCCAAACAGATCGGTGCTCTTATGGGCCAGGGAAAAAGAGAAGAGGCAGAAGAGGTTAAAAAACAGGTTGCTGCATCCGGAACTCGTATTGAGGAACTTTCTCAGAGAGAGAAAGAGGTTGAGGAAGAGCTTCTGAAAGATATGATGGTGATCCCGAACATCATCGATCCTTCTGTACCGATCGGTAAAGACGACAGCCAGAACGTAGAGATTGAGAAATTTGGTGAGCCGGTTGTTCCGGATTTTGAAGTTCCGTATCATACAGATATCATGGAGAATTTTGATGGAATCGATCTTGACAGCGCAAGACGTGTTGCCGGTAACGGATTCTATTATCTGATGGGTGATATCGCACGCCTTCATTCCGCAGTAATTTCCTATGCAAGAGATTTCATGATCAACCGGGGATTTACTTACTGCGTACCGCCTTTCATGATCAGAAGCAACGTTGTTACAGGCGTTATGAGCTTTGCGGAGATGGATGCTATGATGTACAAGATCGAAGGTGAGGATCTTTACCTGATCGGAACAAGTGAGCATTCCATGATCGGTAAATTCATTGACCAGATCATTCCGGAGGAAGAGCTTCCGAAGACACTTACAAGCTATTCTCCGTGCTTCCGTAAAGAGAAAGGTGCTCATGGAATAGAAGAAAGAGGAGTTTATAGAATTCACCAATTCGAAAAACAAGAAATGATAGTTGTTTGTAAGCCAGAAGAAAGTAAAGAATGGTTTGAAAAGTTATGGAAGTATACAGTTGAATTATTCCGTTCTTTAGATATTCCTGTTAGAACATTAGAATGTTGCTCAGGAGATTTAGCGGATCTTAAGGTTAAGTCTATTGATGTTGAAGCGTGGTCTCCAAGACAAAAGAAATACTTTGAGGTTGGAAGCTGCTCTAATTTAGGAGATGCTCAAGCTAGAAGATTAAAGATTCGTGTAAATGGAGAAAACGGAAGATACTTTGCACATACTTTAAATAATACAGTTGTTGCACCACCTAGAATGTTAATTGCATTCTTAGAAAATAACTTAAATGAAGATGGATCAGTAAATATTCCAGAAGCTTTAAGACCATATATGGGTGGAAAATCAGTTATAAAATAATAATATATATGAGATATGAGATAATTAATAATAATTTTCTCATATCTCATTTTTATTTTATATAAGATAAAAGCTTTACTAATCAATAAGTATTGACAAATTTTAGGAATATGTTAGATTTATTATGGGTGGTATTTTAATTAAACCGCACCATATATAATATATTTGAAAATTTAAGAAGAAAAGAAATAGCTCATATCAATTTTGAATGGGACTAAGTAGTGTCACACTCTTATGGAGGTG
>OGCO01003222.1_pt1 | contig 19657 bp, 17 predicted proteins | sample 1570171 | NCBI WGS metagenome assembly OGCO01 (sample SAMEA4370583, study PRJEB24528) | human gut metagenome | reverse complement strand
GCAAGTCGAAATCCTGATTTCGACTTAGGGTGTCGACAAAGTCGACACCCTAAAAGGAGCCGAAAGGCTCCTTTTTGTGTATTACTGGTTTTGGTTAATCTGCGTGATATCATAGGGGGAGGTCTGGTAGACGAAATAATTCAGCCAGTTGGAGTAGAGCAGATTTGCATGCGCTCTCCATGTTACCAGAGGCTCCTGTGTATCATCATCGTTGGGATAATAATTTTTGGGGACTTCGATGGGAAGTCCTGCGTTTTTATCCCGCAGGTATTCCTTTTCCAGGGTATGGGGATCATATTCCGAATGTCCCATAATAAAAATCTGACTGCCGCCGTCATTATGGATGGCGTATACCCCTGCTTCATCAGAGGATGCAATGATTTTCAGGCGCGGTTCCTTTTCGATGTCCTCGCGGTAGACAGTGGTATGTCTGGAATGGGGGACATAGAAGATATCATCCGAGCCACGGAAGAGGATAGAGGTCTTTTTATCCAGCTTATGCGGAAATACGCCGAACATTTTATCCTGCATCATGTGTTTTTTGATGCCGTAATGATAATACAGACCTGCCTGTGCGCCCCAGCAGATATGGAAGGTGCTGTGGACATGGGTTTTGCTCCATTCCATGATTTCCACCAGCTCGTCCCAATATTCCACCTCTTCAAATTCCATCTGTTCGATGGGCGCGCCTGTGATAATCAGACCATCCCAATTTTGCTCCTTTACCTCGTCGAAGGTTTTATAGAAGGCAAGCAGATGATCCTCCGGTGTGTTTTTGGATTCGTGGCTTCTGGTATGAATCAGCTCCAGCTCAATTTGCAGGGCGGTATTGCCCAAGAGACGGGAAAGCTGTGTTTCGGTATCGATTTTTGTCGGCATGAGGTTTAACAGCAGGATCTTCAGAGCACGAATATCCTGTGTGATCGCACGCGTTTCTGTCATGATAAAAATGTTTTCATCGGTCAGCACCTTGGCTGCGGGTAATTCATTGGGTATTTTAATGGGCATTGCTATAATCTCCGTTTCTTTCGTATGCTTATCTGATAGCTTCGAGTGCCTGTGCAATATCGTCAATCAAATCCTGTGCATTTTCCAGACCACAGGACAGGCGAACCATATCCGCAGGTACGCCTGCAGCCGCCAGCTCTGCATCTGTCATCTGTCTGTGGGTGGAACTTGCGGGGTGCAGGCAGCAGGTGCGTGCATCTGCAACATGGGTTTCGATAGCGGCTGTTTTCAGATGCCCCATGAAGGCTTCCGCCGCCTTTCTGCCGCCCTTTACGCCAAAGCTGACAACGCCGCAGGAGCCGTTCGGCAGATATTTTTTCGCTGTTTCGTAATATTTATCTCCTTCCAGACCGGGATAGATGACATAGGAAATCAAATCGTGGTTTTTCAGATATTTTGCGACAGCTAAGCCGTTTTCGCAGTGACGGGGAATCCGCACATGCAGGCTTTCCAGACCCAGATTCAGCAGGAAGGCGGACTGGGGAGACTGGGTAGAGCCGAAGTCACGCATCAGCTGTGCGGTTGCCTTTGTGATAAATGCGCCGCCCTGACCGAATTTTTCCGCATAGGTAATGCCGTGGTAGCTGTCATCGGGAGTGCAGAGACCGGGGAATTTATCGGCATGTGCCAACCAATCGAAATTGCCGCTGTCTATGATACAGCCGCCGACAGCCGCGCCGTGACCGTCCATGTATTTTGTGGTGGAATGGGTAACGATATCCGCACCCCATTCGATGGGACGGCAGTTGATCGGGGTTGCAAAGGTGTTGTCAATAATCAGAGGAACGCCATGTGCGTGTGCAGCATTTGCGAAACGCTCGATATCCAGAACACTCAAGGCGGGGTTTGCGATGGTTTCGCCAAAGACTGCCTTTGTATTGGGTTTGAATGCCGCTGCAAGTTCTTCCTCTGTGCAGTCGGGCGCAACGAAGGTGAAATCGATGCCCATTTTCTTCATGGTTACAGAGAAAAGGTTAAATGTGCCGCCGTAGATGGTGGAGGATGCAACGACATGATCCCCGCAATTTGCAACATTGAATACGGCGTAGAAATTTGCCGCCTGTCCGGAGGAGGTCAGCATTGCTGCTGTGCCGCCTTCCAGCGCAGCAATTTTTGCCGCAACCAGATCACAGGTGGGGTTTTGCAGTCTGGAATAGAAATAGCCGGATGCCTCCAAATCAAAAAGCTGCCCCATGTGTTCACTTGTGTCATATTTGAATGTGGTGCTCTGGTAAATGGGAATCTGTCTGGGTTCCCCATTGCCGGGGGTATAGCCACCCTGTACACATTTTGTTTCGATACGATATTCACTCATGCTTCGTTCCTCCTTAGTAAAAATATAAAATAAAGTTGATGTTGGTTGCAGCAAATGCGAGGACAGGCAACAGGTAATAAAAAAGCCGTCCCAAGGAAAAACCTTGAGACGGCCAGTATAAACCGCGGTACCACTCAAATTGCATATAAAATATGCCACCTCTTCGGGCTCAAACAAGCCCTATGCTTTTACGCAGCAGTCACGGGAGGAGCCTACCGATACGTTTGTATTTTCGAACCTCCAGCTCAGAAGCCATAGACTATTGAATGTAATTGTTATCGGCTCACAGCAACCGCCGACTCTCTGAAAACGCAGACACTCAGTCCTCTTCGTCATCGCTTTTTGCTATCAAGTTGTTGAGGACTATTATAACATCCAAAAGACATTTGTCAACTGTTTTTTTGAGAGAAAAAAGAATTTTTTCCGGGCTAGGGCGTTTTTCTGCGTGGAAAAATATGATATACTGAAACGATAGGAAAAGAGATTTTTAGAAAACAAAGGAGGTGCGGAAATTGGAAATGCAGGAAAGAGAACGGGAGAAGAAACCGTTTACGCATCTTCATGTTCATACGGAATACAGCCTTCTGGACGGCTCTGCCAAGATAAAGGAGCTGGTGCAGCGGGTGAAGGAGCTGGGGATGGACAGCATTGCCATCACCGACCACGGTGCGATGTATGGTGCGGTGGAATTTTATAAGGCGGCACTGGAGGCCGGCATCAAGCCGATTCTCGGCTGTGAGGTTTATGTGGCGGAGGGCTCTCGCTTCACAAAGGAAGGCAAGGGCGGCGGCTATTATCATCTGGTGCTTCTGGCTGAAAATAATGAGGGCTACCATAATCTGATTAAGCTGGTTTCCTATGGCTTTACCGAAGGGTTTTATTATAAGCCGCGTGTGGATAAGGAGCTTCTGCGGAAATACAGCAAGGGCATTATTGCATCGAGTGCGTGCCTGGCAGGGGAGGTACCCAGAAATATTCTGAATGTATCCTATGAGAAGGCGAAGGAGGTCGCGCTGGAATATCTTGATATTTTCGGGGAGGGCAATTACTTTCTGGAATTGCAGGACCATGGGATTCGGGAGCAGAAGATTGTGAATGAGGCGTTGGTGCGAATGAGCAGAGAGACAGGGATTCCGCTGATTTGCACAAATGACAGCCATTATATTTATAAAGAGGACGCAGAGCCGCATGATATTCTGCTTTGCATCCAGACGGGTAAAACGGTTCTGGATGAGGACAGGATGCGTTATGAGGGCGGACAGTTCTATGTGAAGGGCCCTGAGGAAATGTATGATTTATTTTCCTTTGTGCCTGAGGCGTGCGCCAATACGGCGAGGATTGCCGAGCGGTGCAACGTAAGCTTTACGTTCCATGAATTGAAGCTGCCACGCTTTGATGTACCCGATGGGAAAACGGCAGAAGGCTATCTGCGCGAGATTTGTTATGCAGGGTTTGCAAAGAAATACCCTGCGGCGAAGGAAGAATGGAAGGAACGGCTGGAATATGAGCTTACCACGATTGAAAATATGGGGTATGTGGATTATTTCCTGATCGTCTGGGATTTTATCAAATATGCAAAGGATAACGGCATTATTGTTGGGCCGGGGCGTGGCTCTGCGGCAGGGAGCATGGTTTCCTACTGCCTTTCCATTACAACAATTGATCCGTTAAAGTACGATTTGATTTTTGAGCGGTTTCTGAACCCTGAGCGTGTCAGCATGCCGGATATTGACATTGACTTCTGCTATGAACGGCGGCAGGAGGTGATTGATTATGTTATCCGCAAATATGGCGAGGCAAATGTGGCGCAGATTATCACCTTCGGGACGATGGCGGCGCGAGCGGCAATCAAGGACGTTGGGCGCGCGCTGGCAATGCCCTATGCGGATGTTGACCGCATTTCCAAGATGATTCCGGCAGAACTGGGCATTACGATTGAAAAGGCACTGAAAATGAACCCCGACCTCAAGCATGCTTATGAGGAGGAAGATGATACGAAGCGGCTGATTGATACCTCTCTGCGCTTAGAGGGCTTGCCGCGCCATTCCTCTACCCATGCCGCCGGCGTGGTTATCTGCCGTGAGCCTGTTATGGAATATGTACCGCTGAGTGCGAATGACGGGCAGATCAATACCCAGTACACCATGACGATTCTGGAGGAGCTGGGACTGCTGAAAATGGACTTTCTGGGACTGCGGACACTGACGGTGATCCAGTCCGCGGTGCAGGAAATTGAGCGTATCCATGGGATTCGGTTAAACATGGAGGAGCTGCCCGAAAATGATTCTATGGTGTATGACATGATTTGCCAAGGCAAAACAGAGGGCGTGTTCCAGCTGGAAAGCGGCGGTATGAAGCAGTTTATGCGAGAGCTGCAGCCACGCTGCTTGGAGGATATGATTGCGGGGATTGCGCTTTATCGCCCCGGCCCGATGGATTTTATCCCGAAATATATCAAGGGGAAAAACGCAGGCGGCAAGGTGCAGTATACCCATCCGAAGCTGGAGCCGATTCTGGAAAACACCTACGGCTGTATCGTGTATCAAGAGCAGGTAATGCAGATTGTGCGGGATCTGGCAGGCTACAGCCTTGGCAGAAGTGACCTTGTGCGCCGTGCGATGAGCAAGAAAAAGGCATCCGTGATGGCAGAGGAACGGGAAAAATTTATCCATGGGGATGGGGACGAGGTGCCCGGCTGTGTGAAAAACGGGATTCCCATAGAAGCGGCAGAAAAGATTTTTGATGAAATGACGGACTTTGCAAAATATGCCTTTAATAAAAGCCATGCTGCCTGCTATGCGGTGGTTGGCTATCAGACGGCATGGCTGAAGGCGCATTATCCCGTGGAATTCATGGCGGCACTGATGACAAGCGTGATGGACAATGCGGCGAAGGTCAGCGGCTATATCGAGGAATGTAAGAAAATGGGGATTCAGCTTCTGCCCCCCGATATCAACGAAGGATATCGGCAGTTTTCCGTATCCGATGGGAAGATTCGCTTTGCGTTGGCGGCAATCAAGAATATCGGCAAGGGTGCGGTGGATGCACTGGTTGCGGAGCGCGAAAAAAACGGTAAATTCACCTCTCTGACGGATTTCTGCAACCGCATGGAGGGCGGAGAATGGAGCGTGCGCGGCATTGAAGGACTGATTAAGGGCGGCGCACTGGACAGCTTCGGCGGTTTCCGCAGTCAGTACATGGCGATTTATAAAGAGATACTTGCAGGAATCGGACATGCCAGAAAGAATAATATAGAAGGACAGCTGAACCTGTTTGACATGGGCGGTGACGAAAGCTTTCAGCAGACGGATGAACTGCCTTCCATTCGGGAATTTCCGCCGAAGGAGAAGCTTGCTATGGAAAAGGAAGCCTTGGGGATTTATGTCAGCGGACATCCTCTGGCGGAATACGAGGAACAGCTGCGGCGGAAAATCAGCAATACAAGCATGGATTTTCTGCCGGATGAGGAGGGCTCGCACCATACACAGATAGAGGACAGCACGAAGGTAATCGTTGGTGGGATGGTTGCAGGGGTTTCTGTGAAATATACCAGAAATAATGATAAGATGGCGTTTATCACACTGGAGGATTTCCAAGGGAGCATGGAGATTGTGGTGTTCCCGAAGGTGTATGAAAAATGTGCGCCGCTTTTGCAGGAGGACGCGGTACTGCTTATTCGTGGCAGGGCGAGTGTTTCCGCAGATGGCGAGGGCAAGGTGATTGCAGCGGATATCAAAAATCTGGAGCAGAACGAAGCGGCAGAGATTCCGTCCTCCGTATGGCTGAAGCTTGCGGCAGGGCAGAGTGTTCCCTTCGGACAGATTACGGCAATTCTCCGAAAATATCACGGGGATGTGCCGGTATATATTTATGATGAGAAAACGAGACAGAAAATGAAGGCAGACCGCATAAACTGGGTGACGGGTGAGGATGCCCTCTGCGAGGAGCTGCGGCAGCTGCTGGGCGAAAAAAATGTTGCGTTGAAATATTGAGGAGGAAAGCGTATGGCTGAAAAAATCGGAGCAGATACATCCTATATTTGTGTGAAGGCACTGGAAAAGGGTGTGAATATCATTGGCGTGACCCGTGGCGAGGTGACAAAGATTCATCATACGGAAAAGCTGGATCAGGGCGAGGTTCTGATTGCGCAGTTTACGGAGAATACCTCTGCCATGAAAATCAGAGGGAAAGCAGAGGTTTATACGCAGTTCGGCATGATTCGGGCAGGCGAAGTCGATATTGAGAAAAAATAATGCCGCAAAGGATTTTGTGTGGGAGTTTTTTTGCGGAGGCTGAGGAGGAATTCAGATGGTAGAACGGAAGAATGAAAAGAAAATCAGAAAAATCGGCGTACTGACCAGCGGCGGCGATGCGCCCGGCATGAACGCGGCAATTCGTGCGGTTGTCAGAACGGCAAAATATTATGATGTGGATGTTGTGGGTATCCGCAAGGGCTATGCAGGGCTGATTGGCGGCGAAATTAAGGAAATGCACAGCAGAGATGTTTCCAATGTGCTGAACCTTGGCGGTACGATTCTGCATACGGCACGCTGCCCCGAAATGATGACGGACGAGGGGCTGGATAAGGCGGCGGCAATCTATAAGATTTTGGGACTGGATGCACTGGTTGTCATCGGTGGGGATGGCTCCTACCGCGGTCTGGCGGAATTGGTGAAAAGAGGGGTTAATGGTGTGGGGATTCCTGCGACGATTGACCTTGATATGAAGGGGACGGAATATACGATTGGCTTTGATACGGCGGTCAATACCGGTATGGATGCGCTGAATAAGCTGAGAGATACCTCCAATTCCCATGAAAGATGCTCCGTTGTAGAGGTGATGGGCAGAGATGCCGGCTACATTGCTGTATGGTGCGGCATGTGCGGCGGCGCTGAGGAGGTTATGTTTCCTGAGGAGAAGGAAAACATCAACAGCGACAGAGTGATTCAGCAGATTTTGGAGAATAGAAGTATCGGCAAACGCCATAATCTAGTAGTAGTGGCAGAGGGCGTTGGCGGTACGCAGAAGCTGGCGCAGGATATTCAGGAGATTACGGGGATTCAGACCAGAGCGACCATTCTGGGACATCTGCAAAGAGGCGGCAGCCCGACGGCGACCGACCGCATGCACGCATCTATGATGGGCTATCATGCGGTGAAGGCAATTCTGGAGGGCAGGGAAAACATTGCGGTTGCCTATAACAGAGGGCGCTACGAGATTCTGGATTTGCTGGCTTCCTTACAGATGGACAAGGAATTAGACCCTGAAATTTACGATGTAATCAAAATTCTTTCGATTTGATTGAAATTCTAATTGAAATGAAAAAATACGACAGAAAAAAGGAGGTGCCGCAATATGCGAAAAACGAAAATTGTCTGCACATTGGGGCCTGCAACAAATGATGTGGAAATTATGAAGCAGCTGATTCACAACGGTATGGATGCCGCGAGAATCAATTTTTCCCACGGGACATACGAAACCCACGCGGAAACGATTGCGAAGCTGAAACAGGCGAGAGAGGAGCTGAACGCCCCCATCCCCCTGATTCTGGATACAAAGGGGCCCGAAATCCGCGTGAAAACCTTCAAGGAGGATAAGGTGAGACTGGAGGAGGATGCAACCTTTACCCTGACCACCAGAGAGGTGGAGGGGGATGTGAATATTGTTTCGGTGACCTATGCAGACTTGCCGAAGGATGTACACAGAGGCTCCAGAATTCTGATTGATGACGGGCTGATTGAATTGAAGGTAGAGGATATTACGGAAACGGATGTTGTCTGCAAGGTTGTCAACGGCGGGGTTGTGAAATCCCGCAAGGGCGTAAACCTGCCGGGGGTGGAGGTGAACCTGCCTTCCCTGATGGAAAAGGATATTGAGGATTTGAAATTCGGCGTGGAGAACGGCTTTGATATTGTGGCGGCATCGTTTATCCGCTCGGCGGAGGATGTGCTGAAAATCCGCAGAGTGCTTGAGGAAAACGGCGGCGGACAGATGCATATTATCTCCAAGATTGAAAATCAGCAGGGCGTGGAAAATATTGATAAAATTCTGGAGGCTTCGGACGGGATTATGGTTGCCAGAGGGGATCTGGGCGTAGAAATTCCGCCGGAGGAGGTACCTTTGGTGCAGAAAATCCTGATTGCGAAGGCGAACCGCATCGGCAAGCCTGTTATCACTGCCACGCAGATGCTGGAGAGCATGGTACACAGCCCTCGCCCGACCAGAGCAGAGGCAAATGACGTTGCAAATGCGATTTTTGACGGCAGTGATGCCATTATGCTTTCGGGCGAAACGGCAGCAGGGGCATATCCTCTGGAGGCGGCTGCAACGATGGCAAGAATCGCACTGAAGGCGGAAAGTGCTGTGGATTATGCGGCAAAGCTTGCGAATACGACAGAGCCGGCGAGAGTGAATATTACAAATGCGATCAGCATGGCGGCCTGCGCAACAGCGGCAGAGCTGAAAACGGCGGCAATCACAACGGTAACAAAATCCGGCTTTACGGCGAGAATGATTTCCCGTTATCGCCCTGCCTGCCCGCTCATTGCGAGCACATCGGACGAAACGGTTTGGCGGCAGATGAACCTCATCTGGGGCTGCAAGCCGATGCTTTATACAGGAGAGCTGCCCCGTGGCGGTGTATTTGATACGGCTTTGGAAATCGCAGTGAAAAGCGGCTTGCTGAAAAACGGCGATACGGTTGTTTCCGCATTGGGGATGCCCCTTGGCTTTAGCGGCGCAACGAACACCCTGCGTGTGGATATCGTGGGGGATGTGCTTTGCAAGGGCAAGGGCGTTGGCACGAAAAGGGCAACAGGCACAGCCAGAGTCATTACCGCAAGGGACGGTGTGGAGCGCACCTTCCATCAGGGGGATATTCTGGTGACAACGGCAACGGACAGCAGCTTTATGCCCTATATCCGTAAGGCGGCGGCAATCGTGGTCGGGCCTCTGGATCAGAATGTAAACAGCCATGCGGAGGTTGCAGGGATGGCACTGGATATTCCTGTGATTGTCTGCAATGCGAAGGTGGTTGACTTTATTCCTGCTCATTCGCTGATTACGGTAGATGCGGAAAAGGGATTTGTTTACAAAGGGATTCCGAAGGAAGAATAAGGAACAGCAGGAATAAATTGGAAAGCAGGTTGAATCTGAAAAATCAGATTTAATCTGCTTTTTTTGTGCGCTTTATTACATCAAAATACTGAATGAAAATATTACCAATGAAATGTACACAAATAAAAAACAAACATCCTTGTGCGAAGGAATTATTTTATGACTTTTGGATGAATATTTGTACAAAAGAACGATATTTCAAGGGTTTTTTTGTCGAAATAGTGAATTGACGAATTCTTAACAGGGTGTTAACATATACCATGTAGATTCAAGATATTGAAGTGTTTTAATATACATACACCCGCTATCATACATCACAATGTTCTTGAATCACAAAAAATCTTATGTATTCAAAGGAGGCTATTATTATGAGTACACCACTGATTAGCGCTGACAATACATGGGCGCTGATGGCTATTACCTGCGGTTGGGCTGCATTCTCTATCTATGCAGAACAGACATGGAAATGGGCATCTAAAGTATCCGGTGCGATCGTTGCTTTGATTGGCGCACTGGTTTTGACAAACCTGGGTATCATCCCTACAAACTGCGTTTGGTTCGACGATATCGTATGGGGCTATGTTGTTCCTATGGCAATCCCTATGCTGCTGTTGAGCTGCGACATTCGTAAGATTGGTAGAGAAGCAGGTAAGATTCTGGTTATCTTTATGATTGGTGCAATCGGTACATCCGTTGGTGCAATCCTGGGCTTCAAGGTGCTGGGCAACCATGTAAAGGATCTGGCAGGCGTAGCAGCTATGATGACAGGTTCCTACATCGGCGGTACTGTAAACTTTGCTGCAATGGCAAGTGCATTTAAGGTACCCGGCGACACAACATCCGCGGCGGTTGTAGCGGATAACCTGCTGATGACTCTGTACTTCTTTGTACTGATCATGATTCCTACACTGAAGTTCTTTAAGACAAAATTCACACATCCTCATATTGATGAAATCAATGCAAGAGGTGTGGATGAGGCTGCAAAAACACAGGCGGCTGCATTCTGGGCAAAGAAACCCATCTCTCTGTGTGACATTGCAATCAACTTTGCAATCAGCGTAATCGTTGTTTGGGTTTCCACAGAAATCGCAGGTTTCATTTCCGCAGCATTCCCTTCCGGCAACGGCATAATCACAGACCTGATTGGCGGTCTGTTCGGCAACAAGTATCTGATTCTGACAACCATTACAATGATTATCGCGACAATTTTCTCCAAACCTCTGGAGGGTCTGTCCGGTTCTCAGGAATTGGGTACATACCTGATTTACCTGTTCTTCTTTGCAATCGGCGCACCTGCATCCATCAAGGCTATCTTCCTGAATGCACCTCTGCTGCTGGTATTCTGTGCAATCATGGTAATCGTAAACATGCTGTTCTGCTTCGTATTCGGCAAGCTGCTGAAATTTGACCTGGAGGACTGTATTCTGGCATCCAACGCCTGCATCGGCGGTCCCACAACAGCGGCGGCTATGGCAATCTCTCAGGGCTGGATTAAGCTGGTAGGTCCTATCATGCTGGTAGGTACTCTGGGCTACGTTGTAGGTACATACTTCGGTACTATCGTAGGTAACTTCTTGGGCGCATAAGCATAAGCGAACAGAGAATAGAAATAGAATTGGAAGAAAGAAAAGAAGGAAGGCAAGAATTATGATTTTTGACGGACACAGTGATATTTTTACAGACGTAACGGTTCGCAGATTGAAGGGCGAAACGCAGGTTCTGAAAAATCACCATCTGCCTCGTTTAAGAAAGGGCAACATCGAAGGCGGCTGCTTTGTTCTGTGGATTGATCCTCCCTATGATGCAGATCCTGCAAAGAGACTGGGAGAGCTGATGCACTGCATTAAGGACGAAATGGCTGAGTGTGAAGAAGCGGTTGTTGTAAAGAACCTGAAGGAAATCGAAGAAGCAAGAAAAGCAGGCAAGTTTTATATTCTGCCCGGACTGGAAGGGCTTTCCGGCATCGGTACGGATCTGGATAAGATTGACGAGCTGTATGATTTCGGCTGCCGTCATGCAATGCTTTCCTGGAACGAACAGAACGATTTGTCTACAGGGACGAAGGGCGACCCCAACAGAGGGCTGACCGAGCTGGGCAAAAAGGCTGTCAGAAAGCTGCATGATAAGCACATGCTGGTAGATGTTTCCCATACAAATGAACGTACCTTCTGGGACATGGCAAAGGTGGGCGGCGGCCCCTTGATGGCATCCCATTCCAATGCAAGAGCGTTGGCAGATGTAGTCAGAAATCTGACAGACTGCCAGCTTCTGGAAATCAGAGATACAAACGGGATTGTTGGGCTGAACTCCTTCAATATGCTGGTTGACAAGGATGTGAAGGAACAGACCGTAGATGGTTTGATTCGCCATGCAGACTACATTGCAAATAAAATCGGTGTAGAGCATCTGGCATTTGGCTTTGACTTCTGTGAATTTCTGGATGACGAAGCTGCCGGCTCCTTCTGTGATCAGGAAAATACCTTTACAGTAGGTCTGGAGGACTGCACACACGTTCCTGCTATGGTAGAAAAAATGAAGAAAGCAGGCTTCAGCGACAAGGAATTGGAAATGATTTGTCGTGGTAACTGGATGAATTTGATTCAGAGAGTCATTGGCTGAGCTGCGTATAAAAAATGAATATTTGCCGGGGGCCAAGGGGGTTTCCCGGCATTTTTATAAGCAAAAACAAGGCAAAAGATGAGAAAAGAGGGATACAGTATGATTTTTGATGGACATAGTGACATTTTCAGCGATGTAAGATATAAAAGAGAAGCAGGCGAAACACAGGTATTGAAGAATCATCATCTGGACAGACTGCGTAAGGGCGGCATCGGCGGTGCATGCTTCGTTATCTGGGCAGATACCTACAATGGGCACGCACCCAAGGATGAAATGGAAGCTATCGTTAAGGGCATCAAGGGAGAAATGGCTGAAACAAAGGAATTTGTTCTGATTCATAATGTGGAGGAGCTGAAGGCGGCAGAGGCAGCAGGCAAATTTGCAATTCTGCTGGGTATCGAAGGTCTGGCAGGCATCGGCGAAGATTTGAGCAAGATTGATGAGCTGTATGACCTGGGTGCGCGTCATGCAATGCTGACATGGAATGAAGAAAATGCATTGGCAACCGGTGTAAAGGGTGATCCCAACAGGGGTGTAACCGAACTGGGCAAGCAGGCAATTAAGAAGCTGCAGGAAAAGAAGATGATTCTGGACGTTTCTCATATCAATGAAAAATCCTTCTGGGATGTTATCGATCTGGCAACAGGCCCTATTCTGGCATCTCATTCCAATGCGAAGGCACTGGCAAGCGCAGCAAGAAACCTGACAGATGATCAGCTGAGAGCAATCAGAGATACCAATGGTCTGGTTGGGCTGAATGCCTTCGGTGATTTTATCAGCGACAACAAGGCAGAGCAGGATGTTGACCATCTGGTAAACCATGCTACCTATATCGCAGATAAGATTGGTGTAGAACATCTGGGCTTCGGCTTTGACTTCTTTGAATTCTTGGATTCCGATTCCATGAAGAGCTACAGCGATCAGGATGACTCCCGTCTGAAGGGCATGAAGGACTGCTCCGAGGTTCCTGTTCTGATTGAAAAGCTGAGAAAGGCAGGCTTCAGCGACAAGGAACTGGAAATGATCAGCGGCGGCAACTGGACAAACCTGATTCAGAGAGTTTTGGGCTAAAAAAGAAAAAATGACATAAAAAAGAGAGACTGTGAAAGCAGTCTCTTTTTGTGTGCAGATATCAGAAGAATTTGGGGGTCATTGCCCAGATGGAAATGCAGTCCTCATCCCCGTTATTGATATATTTATGGGGCAGGGTGCTATTGAAATAAATGCTGTCCCCCTCATGCAGGACATAATCCTTGCCATTGAGATAGACCGTCAGAGAGCCCTTCAGCACATAGCCACATTCCTCGCCCTCGTGGCAGAGGGGCTTTTTATCGTAGGTGTAGCCTGCTTTTAAGGTAATTACCATCATATCCAGTGCGCGGTCATCTCGATTGGTATGCAGAAGCTTATAAAAGCTGCTGTCATGGTGGGTGACGATGGTGCGGTGCGAACCCTTGCGAATAATCAGCTGCTCCTCGTGTGGTTCTTCGTAAAAGAAATAATTGATATTGGTATCTAATGCTTTGGCAAGCCGCCAAAGGCTGGTAACAGAGGGAACAACAAGGTCGCGCTCAATCTGGCTGATGAGACCTGTGCTGACATCGGAAAGCCTGGAAAGCTCGGCAATACTTAGCTTTTTATCTAAGCGCAGCTGTTTTAGTTTTCCACCGATCATAAGCTCCATTTTTATTGCCCTCCCATGATTTTTTCAAAGAATTTATACGCTTATTGTATCATTTTTGGGCAAGAGGTACAACTCTTTTTCAAAAAAAGAGGAAGAAAAAGCAAGGGGCAGAAAGTTGAATTTTCGGTTGTTTTCGTTGCAAATTAGGTGTCGGTATGGTATGATAGGAAGGATTATATTGAGGAAGAATACACAGAAGGAGAATATTATGTTAACAAGCAAGCAGAGAGCCTTTTTGCGCGGAATGGCAAACGGAATGGACGCAATTTTTCAGGTAGGCAAGAACGGCGTAACCCCTGAACTGAGAGATACGGTTTACAATGCACTGGAGGCAAGAGAGCTGGTAAAAATCAGTGTTCTGGATAATAATATGCTGGGTGCAAGAGAGGCGGCAGAAATGCTGGCAAGCAGAACAGGCGCAGAGGTGGTACAGGTGATTGGCAACAAATTTGTGCTGTACCGTGCGGCGAAAAAGCCTGTAATCGAGCTGCCGCAGGCAAAGAAATAAAAACCCGAAACCGACAGCGGGGAAAGAAGGAACAGAGATGAGAAATGAAATTGCAAACTTCAGGGATTGCAAAAGTATTGCCATTATGGGCGGCACCTTTGATCCGATTCACCATGGACATCTGGTGACGGCAGAGGCGGTGCGCTATCGCTTCAAGGTGGACAAGGTGGTTTTTATGCCGGCAGGGCAGCCTGCACATAAGACAAATAAAAAGGTGACACATAATGAGCATCGCTATCTGATGACGGTGCTGGCAACGATGCGAAATGAAAATTTTGAGGTTTCCCGTATTGAGATTGATCGCGCCGGCGTGACGTATACGATTGATACGATTGAAGAACTGAAAAGGATGTGCAGACCGGATGTGCGGCTGTATTTTATCACAGGCGCGGATGCCATCCACCAGATTATGACATGGAAGGAATCGGAACGACTGCTTGGCATGTGCGATTTTGTGGCGGTGACAAGACCCGGCTACGATAAATCGAAGCTATTTCAGGATATTGGCGAAATCAGGGAGAAATTTTCCAGTCGGGTGCATTATATGGAGGTGCCGGCACTGGCAATTTCCTCTTCTGATATTCGGGAGAGAGCCAAGCGCGGTGCGCCGATTAAATATCTTCTGCCGCAGGAGGTAGAGGACTATATTCATAAATTTGGGTTGTATCAGGATGATGCGGAGGATGAGGTGAAATTTATGCTGCCTGTGGAAACAATGCAGGAAAAATTGCAGTCCGCGCTTTCGGTCAAGCGTTATATTCATACGATGGGCGTGGCGGAGGAAGCAGTCAAGCTGGCGGAAATTTACGGCACGCCGCAGGACCAGCAGAAGGCGCGCGTGGCAGGGCTTCTGCATGATTGTGCGAAGGATTACCCCGAAGCTATGCGGCTGCGGTTCTGTAAGGAATATAAGGTAAAAATGGATGAAATTATGGAAAAACAGACTGATTTGATTCATCCGTTTTTAGGCGCGGAGGTCGCAAGGAGAGAATATCAGGTGACGGATGAGGATATTCTCAATGCCATCCGTTACCATACAACAGGGCGCGCAGGCATGTCTCTGCTGGAAAAAATCATTTTCATTGCGGATTATATCGAGCCGAACAGAGAAAAATTTGACGGTCTGGAGGAAGCCAGACGTTTGGCATATCTGGATTTAGACATGGCGATGAAATATATTCTGGAAAGCACCATTGCTTTCGTGAAGGAGCGCGGCAGACTGCTGCACCCTTTGTCTCTGGAGGCATTGGAATACTATAAGCATTGTGTGGAAAAGGAGGAAACGGAATGAACGCATTAGAAGCGGCAAAGGTTGCCGAAGCAGCACTGGAGGATAAGCTTGGAGAGGACATCAAGGTGCTTGACCTGAGAGGGCTTTCCAATATTGCGGACTGCTTTGTAATCGCAAGCGGCAAAAACGCGAACCAGCTGCATGCGATGGCGAATGAAGTGGAGCAGAAGCTGTTTCAGCAGGGCGTAAAGCTGCACCACAGCGAGGGCTACAGCGGCGGCACATGGATTCTACTGGATTTTGGCAATCTTCTGGTGCATCTGTTTAACAGAGAGGAAAGAGAGTTTTACGGGCTTGACCATGTATGGGGAGACGCAAAGGCGCTCTGATTCCTTGTAATAAGCATCACTTATAACGAAAATAGAATTTTTAAATAGTCTGATTTTTACAGAGAAAAGCCTCCACATGGGGGCTTTTTTGGTTAAAACTGCTGTTTTTATGAAACGGATGTATCAAAAATTTTTCTCAGAAAAGCGTTCAGGTGATGGATTTGACAAGATTTTTAGAAGCGAAAAAAAATGCTTGAATATGGCGAAAATTTGCAGTACAGTAAATTTGTCAGGAGAAATAAATCTCTTTAGAATTGTGTTGTTAAAAGTTAGAAAGGACGGAAACAATAATGGAAAAGATTTATCAGGGCAAGACAAAGGACGTTTACAAACTGGAAAACGGCAATGTGCTGCTGAAGTTCAAGGATGACTGCACAGGCAAAGACGGCGTATTTGACCCCGGCGAAAACTCTGTTGGTCTGCAGATTGAAGGCATTGGTAAAGCAAACCTGGAAACATCCATCAAATTCTTCGAAATTTTGAAGGAAGCAGGTGTTAAGACACATTATGTTTCCGCTGATCTGGATAACGTAACAATGGAAGTTCTGCCTGCAACTGTATTCGGTCATGGTCTGGAAGTTATTTGCAGACTGAAAGCAACAGGTAGCTTCATCCGTCGTTACGGCGAATATATCGAAGACGGTACACCCATCGAAGGCGGCTATGTAGAAACAACCTTCAAGAATGACGCTCTGGGCGATCCTCTGGTAACAAAGGACGGTCTGGTTGTTCTGGGTATCATGACAGCTGAAATGTATGACAGCATGAAGGCACAGACACTGCAGATTACAAAAATCGTTGCAGCTGAACTGGCTAAGCTGGGTCTGGATCTGTATGATATCAAATTTGAATTCGGCTACAATAAGGATGAAGTTATCCTGATTGACGAAATCGCATCCGGTAACATGCGTGTATACAAAGACGGCAAGTATGTTGATCCCGTTACACTGACAAAGATCATCAACGGCTAATAGGGTGTCGGCAAAGCCGACTTCTAAGTCGAAAACAGGCGGTGCTTTTTAAGTACCGTCTTTTTTTGTACAAAAAAATCCTCTCTGTACATGTGAACAGAGAGGATTTATGCTTATTGCTTTTTATATTTTGTATCGATTTTGGAAATGGAAAATACGCAAAGCAGCAAAATCAGCAGCCATCCATACAGAATGGGGCGACTGCCGGGAAAGGGAATATCCAGACACGCCTTGCCGACGAACAGAACGCCGAGCAGAAGATTCATTTTGCCAATCTCCTTTAGATAAGCAGGGATATTTTTTTCTTCAATATTTTCCAGAACACGCTTGGTATAAAAAATCGTTTGACCATAGAGGGCAAAAACGCCTCGGGCAAAGAAATAAATACCTGCGAGAAATAGCAGCGTCACAGCGTTTTCTCCTCCTTTCCGGCGGTGCAAATTCTTGCAACACAGCCTGTTTCATGGTAAACTTATCAAATATGTGGCAGAAATCAGTAAGAGCGTTTGTTTGCTCTCTTGTTCAGGCTAGTCTGACGGTCATTTGCCTGCTTCATCCACTCCTTCATCTTGTCTTCAAAATCGGAAGATGCATTGACGGAGGACTGGGGACGGAAATATTCCTGCGCAGGGTTCGCAGATGCTTCGCTCTGTCTGCGGGGCTGCTTGTTGAAGGGCTTGTTGGACTTGGGACGGCGTTCCTCCTTAGGCAGAGCCTCACGGATGGAAAGCGCGATTTTGTGGCTTTCTTCATCAATGGAAAGCACCTTTACCTTTACTATATCGCCAACCTTTACATGGTCATTGATATCCTGAACGAAGCTGTTGGCTACCTGAGAGATATGCACCAAGCCCTGCGTGTTGCCGAGAGAAACAATAGCGCCAAAGGGCTTGACACGAACAACCTTACCTTCTACGATGCTGCCGACTTCTAATTTTTCAGACATTCCTGTATACACTCCTGTTCAAATGATGAATTGTTTGACTTGTTTTGCGCAGAAAATACTGCGTATAGTGGGTATTATATCATAGATAAAAAGGGAATACAAATAAAATTCGGTTACAAATTTGGAGGCTTTTATGAAGAAAAAAGATGAGATTATTCTGGAGATTGCAGATGTGAATTTTCCCAATAAGGCGTATGGGTATTACGAAGGAGAAAAGGTCATCGTGAAAAATGCTGTGCCCGGGCAGAAGGTGCAGGCACAGGTGTTCAAAAAACGGGGCAGCGGCGTGGAGGCGCGCCTGCAGGAGGTCATCGAACGCTCTCCGTTGGAAAGAGAAACAGGAATGTGTTCCCATTATGCACTTTGCGGCGGCTGCACCTATCAGACCATGCGGCATGAGGAGGAGCTCAGACTCAAGGAGCGACAGGTAAAACGGCTGTTGGAAAACGCAGGGATTTGTGTGCAAAGCTGGGAAGGCATTGTGCCTGCGCCTTCCGAGACGGGCTATCGCAATAAGTGTGAATTTTCCTTCGGAGACGAGGAAAAGGACGGCGACTTAGCACTTGGGATGCGCAAACGCATGAGCTATTATGAGGTTGTGACGCTGAAGGACTGTAATATTGTCGATGCGGATTATCTGCGAATCATCGAAGGGACGCTGCAATTCTTTCAGGAGAGAAAGGTGCCGTTTTATCATAAGGCGCGTCATGATGGCTCTCTGCGTCATTTGGTCGTACGAAAGGGCGCGGCAACAGGCGAAATTTTAATCAATCTGGTGACTTCCTCTGAGGTTCCCTTTTCCGTGGAGGAATTTAAGGATATGCTGCTCGGACTGGAATTGGACGGCTCTGTCTGTGGTATTCTGCATTCTGTGAATGATGGACTGGCGGATGTGGTCAAAAGCGACGAAATGCGCTTGCTCTATGGCAGAGATTTCTTTATGGAAAAGCTGTTTGATCTGGAATTTAAGGTTTCTGTGTATTCCTTCTTCCAGACGAATTCCGCCGGCGCGGAAAAGCTTTATTCCATTGTAAAGGAATTTGCCGGAGATGTGGCGGATAAGACGGTTTTCGACCTGTACTGTGGCACAGGTACGATTGGGCAGATTATGGCTGAAGCAGGTTCTAAAAAGGTGATAGGGATTGAATTGATTGAAGAAGCGGTTGTAGCTGCAAATGAAAATGCAAAGCGTAATCATCTCGAAAACTGTACCTTCCTCGCAGGAGATGTGCTGAAAATGGTGGATGAGCTTAAGGAAAGACCCGACCTGATTATTGTAGACCCACCCAGGGATGGGATTCACCCGAAGGCGATTGGGAAGATTATTGCATTTGGCGCACCGGAGATTGTTTATGTTTCCTGCAAACCGACTTCCCTCGCAAGGGATCTGGAGATTTTTCAGCAGGAAGGGTATCAGGTGGAACGAGTGAAGCTGATGGATATGTTTCCCAGAACGGTTCACGTGGAGACGGTGTGCCTCTTAGTTCTGAGAAATCCGGTGACACATATCAACATTGATGTGGATGTAGAAGAAATGGTGCAGGATAAAAGAGGACTGGCAACCTATGAGCAAATCAAGGATTATGTTCTGGAACACAGCGGATTGAAGGTTAGTAGTCTTTATATCGCACAGGTAAAACAGAAATACGGCATTATTGAGCGCGAGAACTATAATAAACCGAAATCCGAGGATGCCAGGCAGCCACAATGCCCACTGGAAAAGGAAAGAGCCATTACGGAGGCATTGAAACATTTTGGAATGCTATAAAATAAAGGAGGTGCTTCATGTATAACCCACAGCTTGAAACTTTTCTGCGCGTGGCGGATGCAGGCAGCTTCAACAAAGCCGCCGAAGAAAGCTACATCACGC
>OGCO01003211.1_pt1 | contig 19716 bp, 16 predicted proteins | sample 1570171 | NCBI WGS metagenome assembly OGCO01 (sample SAMEA4370583, study PRJEB24528) | human gut metagenome | reverse complement strand
GCCGCCGTAACACTACCCTTTTCACAGTTGAAATTGGGGCGTAAGGTCAGCGGCGACCCGCCGCGGGCGTAGGGTCAGCGGCAACTCGCCGCCCGCCACAACGGGAGAATATTGCTCCCAAAATAGCATACAAAAAAACACCGCACAAAGTCTGACGAACAGCTTTGTGCGGTGTTGTTTGAAATAATGCAATGGCTTACTTGCTGGACGGCATCACCTTTGCCAATGCCCCTGCCATGCCGGACAGCGGCAAGGTCTGGAGCCAGATGCGTCCCGGACCGGTGACCTTGGTGTTGAACAGTCCCTCGCCGCCGAGCAGCATGTTGCCTACGCCTTTGACCATTTCCACGTCAATCGTGCAGGTTGCTTCCATGGCAGCCAGATTGCCGGTGTCCACCATCATGGACTGCCCCGGAGCCAGGTCATATGCGACCATGCTGCCGTCTACTTCCAGAAACAGCATGCCGTTTCCGGAGAATTTCTGCATGATGAAGCCCTCGCCGCCGAAGAAGCCGCCTGCCAGTTTTTTCTGGAAGAACAGCTCGAAGTTAACACCGGCTTCCGAAGCCAGAAAGGCAGACTTCTGTGCCACAATGGAACGCTCCGGCGAGATCTGCACCGGCATGATCTCGCCCGGCACTGCGGAAGCAAAGGCGATCATGCCCTGTCCGCCCTTGGCGGTGTAGTGGTTCTGGAACATGGATTCACCGGTGAACGCACGGCTGAACATCTTGCCCAGTCCGCCGCCCTTGGTCTGCATCTCCATGTTGGGGGTCATCCATGCCATAGCCCCTTTCTGGCATAAAACGGTTTCCTCCGGCTCTACGGTCAGAACGACCACCGGATAGGGCTGTCCCTGAATCTGATACTGCATGTTGTAAATCCTCCTGTATTTCCTTAGAGCAAATGTATGCTCCAATTATCCTTGTAATCCCTTTGCACCGATGTGCACTTCTCCGGCGTGGAGGGTTTCCACGTTGCCGAAGCTGTCCCGCACGACCAGACCGCAGTCGTCGGCAATTTCCAGTACAGCCACTTTTTTGACAGTACCGTCATCTTTTGTCAGTTCCACGGTCTTTCCGATGAGGCAGGAGCGGCTGCGGTATTCCGCCAGAAACCGCCGCTGGGGCAGTTCCCGCAGCACCTGCTCCATTTCATAGAGCACAGTTGCCAGCAGCTGGGCACGGCAGACGTGAATGTCCGGACGGGCTTCTTCCAGCGAAGTGACCGTGTGCCGCAGTTCCTCCGGCATGGCAATGCTGGTGTTCCGGACGTTGATGCCGATGCCGATAATGGCATGTTCCAGCTTGCCGGATTCCAGACTGACACCGCCCTCGGTGAGAATGCCGCAGCATTTCTTTCCGTCCAGATAGAGATCGTTCACCCACTTGATCTGCATTTGCGTGCCGTATAAAGCGTCAATGGCTCTGGCGGCGGCGACAGCAGCACAGGCAGTCAGCAGCGGTGCGTCCTGTAGGGAAACCGCCTCGGACAGGATCATGGAAAAATACAGTCCCGAACCGGCAGGGGATACAAAAGTGCGTCCTTGTCTGCCTTTTCCGGCAGTCTGGCAGTTTGCCGCCACCACTGTGCCGTGTCTGGCATGATCCCGCACCAGCGTTTTGCAGGTGTTGTTGGTGGAGCCCAGTTCCGAATAGACGTATAACGGGTGTCCCAGAATCCGGCTGTGCAGATACGGGCGGACGGATTCTTCTGTCAGCAGATCCACGCCCTGTGCCAGCCGGTAGCCGGTCTTTTTCTTGGCTTCAATGGGAAAACCCTCGTCCTGCAACAGGCGGACGGCTTTCCAGACAGCGTTTCGGCTCACACCCAGCTTTTGTGCCAGCGTTTCACCGGAGAGATATTGTCCGCTTGCTTCGGTCAGGCAGGCGGCAACGGCATCTTTTACTCGCATGATGCATAATGCTCCTTTGTTTGTCTTTGCAGAAATTCATATTTTTCGCAGGCTTTCGATATTAGCATTATAAACAATTTTCATGGTTTTGTCAAGGGAAAATTTACACGTAGCACGGAAATCGATTTTCATGATTAGCCTCCCCTGAAAGGGGAGGGGGACCGCCGTTAGGCGGTGGAGGGGTTTTTCGTAAAATCTTTTTATGACGTTTTCGGTATAAATGGAAACCCCTCAGTCAGTGCTACGCACTGCCAGCTCAGCACAAGGCACGCCCTACGGGTGCCCTTTCAGGGGAGCCTTACTTGTCAAACCTCATAATTTGGCACAATTTAAATCAACATATTTTTGAAAATTGATTTCCATGTGGAAACATCTCGCGGAAAAAGAAAAGGCACTCCGTGATCTCTCACAGAGTGCCTTGTGATTTCAAAAAACCACCCAGCCGTCTTGCAGCGAATAAAACCAAGCTATATCTAGCAAGGTGGGTATCTTCCCTTCTGCTTCACGCTCCCTTCGTCCGTTACGGTCATTGCCGCAAGCAGGAGGTCTGCAATCCACAGACGGAGTCAGATTCCCTATAAAGGAGTGTTGGATTATAAAAACCGCAATGTCTCGCACTGGGCAGTAATGCCAACCGGAATGCTTCTTCCGGTTTCGTTCTATGTTTATTATAGCACTATCTTTCCCAAAAATCAATAGGAAATTTGTGAAAATTTTTCTACCGTCAACCGGAAGTGCTTACGCTTCCTCTTCGTCCTCCTCGTCGAACATGTCGTTCAGATACTGGAGGAACATGTTGCCTACTGCATCATATTCGTCATCGTCCTCAATGGTGCAGAGCATTTCTTCTCCGTCAATGGTTTCCCGCTTCAGAATGACAAATTCGCCGTCGTCTTTCAGCATGTCTTCTTCATTTTCATGGTACGGAACCAGTGCACAGTATGTTGCATCTTCATATTCCAGTTCGCCCAGAACCTCGAATTCCTGCTCGTTTCCTTCTTCGTCTTCCAGAGTATACAGCATGCCCTGCATATCCATATCCATCATGTTTTCATCTGCCATGGGTAAAACTCCAATCTGCCATAGCGGCGTTTGTTTCGGGAACAATTCCCTGCTTCTATTATACACGATTTTCCACGGCGTGTCAATAGACGAACCGGACAATTTCACCAGGGCAATACCGCACAAAGAGCGTCTGGCGGTATTGCCCAAGAGAATGTTCAAAGCCTCATGATCGCCGCCGCGATCTGCCGGAGCACCGGTGCGGCAGTCTGGTTGCCATAGCCGCCGTCCTCCGCCAGTACCGTCACGGCATACTGCGGGCAGTCCGCCGGAAAAAACGCCGTCACCCAGCCATGGCAGTATTCGTCTCCGGATTCGTCCACCCTGCCGGTCTGTGCCGTAGAGGTTTTTGCTCCCATGGAAACATGGGCAGGCATGCCCTGAAAATCCTCGTCCGCCGCCGTGTAGCACATGAGCCGCCGCAGAAACTGTGCCGTGTCCGCAGAAATGCCGGTTTCAGAAAGTCCCGTTTCCTCCCGCAGCACTGTCCGCCCGTTTTCCGTCACGCCACGCACCAGCCGCACAGCCGGCAGGGTACCGTTTCCGGCAATGGCACAGGTCATACGGGTGATTTGCAGGGGTGTTGCCGTGAGAACGCCCTGTCCGAACGAAAAGTTCGCCTGCTCCGCCGGCAGTTTCAGCTGCTGCAATGTCGGCAGTGTCCCGCTGGAGCCGATCATGTTGGAGGTCAGCACCGTTTCCGTCCCGAAGCCCAGAGCCTTTGCCGTTTCCAGCAGTTCCTTTCCGGAAAGCGTCTGCCCCAGTGCGATAAAATAGGGGTTGCAGGAATTCCGCATGGCATCTGCCAGATTTTGCAGTCCGTGCCCCTGCGGGTCGTGGCAGCGAAACCGCTGGGAGCCAATGGAAATCGCCCCGTTGCAGTTCCACTGAAACGCCGTTTCCGCACCGTTTTCATAGGCACAGGCTGCCGTCACCAGCTTGAAGATCGACCCCACCGGATAGGCGTACAGGGCACGCTGGATCATGGGGCTGTCCGGATCCTGCATGGCTTCTCCCAGTGCATCGGGCGTGTAGCCGGGAAAGCTGGCAAGCCCCAGAATGTCCCCGCTTTCCACGTCCATGACTACCACACAGCCCTTTTGCAGTGATGCACCGGCAGTTTCACAGATTCGCTGCATCCGAATGTCCAGCGTTGTCATCACGCCCTGCACCGGATTGGCACCGTAACGGACCTGAGCTGCTTCACCGGCAAGCGGCTTTCCTTTGCCGTCCACGGAAAAAGTCACGCTCCACTGGGAATCCACGCCGCGTAAGACTGCATCATAGGCGGATTCCAGTCCGGCAACGCCTTTTCCCTCCTGCGTATAGCCAATGACATGCTGTGCCGGCTGGGGCGTGGTGTACCGCTGGGGAATCTCCAGCACAGTCACGTCCGGACAGGCAATGTCCGCTGTGTCCACCGTACAGGTAAAGGGCTTTCCCTGTGCCAGCTTTTCGTAAAACGCTTCCGCGTCCAGTACATGGGGCAGCAGAGCCTCCGCCGCCTCCGGCGTAGGGCTGACGACTGCGGTGCAGACCGACTTGGTATTGACCAGCGGCACACCGTTCCGGTCGTAGATCGTGCCGGCAGCTGTTCCGGCGGTACAGGTGTAGCTGCCCTGTCCGGCGGCAGCCTGCAAGAGTTCCGGCTTCTGCATCAGCCACGCCAGATATACGGCAACCGCACAAAACAACAGCACCAACAGCAGCCGCAGCACTGCCAAACGATTTTTCAGTTTTCGCATCGCACTTTCCTCCCAAGGAAAGTATGCCCCGCTTTGCCGCATTCATACCAAAAAAATACACCATACAGCATATCTGCATGGTGTACTGTAGATGTAGAAGCAAGTGATTATTCTGCTTCCGGCTGGTAAGTGAAACGGGTAAAGGTCGCAGTGGTCGTCATCGGCTTGCCGTTTCCGGAAGCGTACAGGGCAATGTAATTGCCGGTAAAACAGCCACCTGCCTCTGTGGTCAGATACTGGGTTTCGCCGGAGCCTACAGGCTGCACTGTGCCGTCCGCCGTGCGGAACGAGAACCGGTAGCGATCCCGATCGCATTCCAGCCGCAGGGTCATGGTTTCATCGCTGTACGGCAGCACCTGCTCTACGGCACACAGTCCGCCGATCCGCCGCCGCAAAATCACACAGTCCCTGCCGTCCCGCATGGTGCGGGCAATCTCATAGTGATGTGCCGGATTCATGTACACAGTCAGACCGGCTTCTTCCCCCTCCTGCTGCGGTATAAAATGCAGGTCTGCTTCGACAGTACAGCAGAAGTGTTCCTGCCGCCGTCCCAGCCACGCCTTGGGAGCATCTTCCCAGAGGGAAACCTCGTTGCCGTGCATCTGTAAGCCAGATGCGGTCTGCTGTATCAAGCCCTCCACCGGATTATAGATATAATTCCACATCAAGTGCAAACTGTCACCGCGGAAATCATCTGTCACCGCACTGCATGCCGCATAGCCTGCGGGAATCTCCTCTGCGGGAGCGTGCTCTACTGTGAATTCCGGCAGCACTGCACGATCTTCACCCAGATAGAACCAGCCGTTTTCCAGACGAGCCGGCACCAGCATGGTTTCCCGTCCCAGATTGTGGCGGAACGGATACGCCAGCGGACGATTGCCCAGACAAACTGCCCACCAGTTCCCGTCGGCATCGTCCACCAGATCGACGTGACCGGCTGCCTTAATGGGCAGGTTTTTGCCGATATTGGTCAGGATCGGATTGTGCGGGCACGGCTCATACGGCCCCAGAATGGACTTGCTCCGTGCCAGAACTGCCATGTGGCAAAGCTCCGTGCCACCCTGTGCCAGCAGCAAGTAGTACATGCCGTTGATCTTGTACAGATGCGGCCCCTCCGGATTGTTGGCGGTGCCCTGCCAGAGGGCGTGGGTTTCGCCAATGGCTTCTCCGGTGGCAATGTCCAGCCGGCTTAGATAAATGCCGCCGTCTGTACCCAGATAGTACACCTTGCCGTCATCGTCAAAGAACAGGGACGGGTCGATTCCGGCAAAGGGCAGCGGAATCGGTTCGGACCATTCGCCTGCGGGATCGGTTGCCGTAACGATAAAGTTGCCGTGATTGTCGCCGGTGACATTGGTCACCACAACATAGAACGTCCCCTCGTGATACCGGATTGTCGGAGCGTAGATGTTCAGACAGTTGGGTGCTCCTGTCACCAGATGCACCTGCGAGTTCCGCGTCAGGCAATGTCCGATCTGCTCCCAGTGCACCAGATCCCGACTGTGAAAAATCGGAATCCCGGGGAAATACTCGAAAGAACTGGTCACCAGATAGAAATCTTTTCCCACGCGGCAAATGCTGGGGTCTGGGTGAAATCCGGATAAAATCGGGTTTTGATACTGCATGTTTTTTCTCCATTCCGAGAAAACGCCGCATAAAGCTGATAATTCGACTTTATGCAGCGTTTCTCTTGTTTCCTTTGGAATATCCTATTTTAGCCTGTATAAATGGTGTTGTTTTCCCAATCGAAATCGTCCAGCGACGTGGGGTGTTTTCCCACGGACTCCAATCCGCAGTACAGCAGCACCGCATACGCATCGTCTGCTGCAATGGTACCGTCACCGTTTACGTCCATGCTTTCGATCTCCCAATCGCTCAGCGTGCCGTCCGTCAGGATCGGATAGCCGGCACCGATGCGGGCACTGGCGTACAGGATCAGGAACAGGTCGGTGCTGTCGATGCTGGCGTTTCTGTCCACGTTACCCTTGATATACCGCACCGGTACCGGAGCAGTAGACACCGTGGTTGTCGTGGTAACATTTTCCGTGGTGGTATTTGCAGAGGCTTCTGCAGTCGTGCCGGTGGGAATCGGTATGGTTTTCCATTCCGTAGTGCTGCTTTCCGTTGTCGTGGTCGGCAGTGTGGTGGGCACCGTGATATACGGCGGCAGGGTCACTGTGGTCACAGGCGTTGTCTTTGTGGCGACTTCGGTAGTTGTTACGATTTTGCTGGTGCTTCTCTCGGTGGTGTATTCTACTATTGTCGTTGTCCTGGCTGTCGTGGTCGAAGCGGGAGTTTCATCCGGGAGTGCCTGAAATTCCAGACTGTACTTTTCCGCATAGTTCTGTGCCGGAGAGTTCTTCTGCCCTCTCAGAATCGTATCCCGCGGAAAGATACCTGCTTCGTCAGGCAGCGTGCAGGCATTGCCGGAGAATGTCACCGTTCTCTGCTTGTGCACATGTGCGTAAAACGCATTTGCCGAAAGGGTGGTGAAGCATGCCGGAAATGTCAGGTTGTCCAGATTCTCACAGCCGCCGAATGCATCACCGCCAACGATTTGCAGGGACGAATTCGACAGATCCATGCTGCCGTTTTCCGTGCTGAGTGCAACGCATTTATAGAACACCGCCTCCGGCAGTTCCGTCAGATTTGCCGGAAATTTCACGGTAGTCAGACCGGAGCAGCTGCGAAACGCCGCCACGCCCAGCTTTGTCAGCGTATCCGGCAGCACTACATTCACCAGACTGGTGCAGCCCTCAAAGGCATTGTCGCCGATCGTCTGTATGGCGTTCATGTCCACTAGGTTTTTCAACGAGGTGCAGTCCTGAAATGCGGCATTGCCGATCTCTGTCACGCTGTCTGAGAAGATCACCCTTTCTATGGTTTCACAGCCCTGAAACGCTCCGTCTGCCACTCTTATCATGCCATAGGGCAGCGTGACCGAAACCGGAGCCGCATCACTGCACAAAAATCCTGTAGCGATCAGCCGCACCGTAGGCGGAATGACGATCTCGCTGGCTTCTCCGCAGTATTCCAGAAGTACACCGTCACAAATCTTCCAGCTGCTGGACTGCTGCAAACTCCAGCCTGAATTGAAAAAGGCATCTTTTCCCACAGTTTCCACCGTTTCCGGTATGGTCAGATTTTTCAGACTGGTACACATGGAAAATGCATATTCCCCGATCTCCGTCAGTGCAGTGGGAAACGTCATACTCCGCAGATTGATGCAGTTGCTGAACGCACTTGCCCCGATCTTTTTGACAGAATTGCTCATTGTGACATATTCCAGCATGGAGCAGCCGCTGAACGCATTTTCCGGAATCTCCGGCAACGTACTGCCGGCAAGCACCGCCATGCTCAAAGAAGTACAGCCCTGAAATGCACTGCTTTCCAGCAGCTGCAGCGATTCCGGCAAAACTGCCAGCCGCAGAGCCGTGCAGTCCTGAAAGGCACTCTGGGAGATCACCTGTAATTTTTCGTTGAACTGTACGGTTTCCAGTGCAGAACAGCTCTGAAATGCTCTGGAGCCTACAAAGAGCAGCTCATCCGGCAGCTGGATACTTTTCAGACTGGTGCAGTGGCGAAATGCCGAAGCCCCAACAGACTGCACCTGATTTGGCAAAAAGATCTTTTCCAAAGCGTTACAACCGATAAATGCACCTTTGCCGATATACGTCAGACTGGCGGGAAGCTGTACTTCCGTCAGAGTTGTCTGATCGCTGAACAGCGTATTGCAGAGCACTGCAACACCGTCCGGCACCACTGCGGTTTTCAGTCCGATTTTTGCGGAAACTGCCACTCTGTCGGAGAGCACTGCCACATCATCTGTCTGGTCTTGCAGCCACGCGGTCCCCTCCAGGATACAGGAGCCGGCACTGGTGATCCCGCTGCCGCCCTTTATCGTTTTCAAAGCCGTGCAGCCACGAAATGCACTGCTGCCTATGGTGGTCACGCTGTCCGGTATAGTCACGCTTTTCAGGGCGGTTTTCTGTTGAAATGCCGATTCGGAAATTGCAGTCACCGGATACCCGTCGATACTGGACGGAATGTCCAGCACAGAGAAATTCCCTTCCATGCCGGTAATCACAGCATTTCCCGCATCATCTGTCTGATAATAGATGCCGTTGAATAATTGTTCCTGCGATTGGCTGGATTCTGCGGCAGCACCTATCCCCTGTGCTGTCCCGAGTACCAGAGAAATGCTCATGCACACTGCCAGCAGGAACGCGGTCCACCTTCTCCAACGATTTTTCCGCATTGCGGAACACTTCCTTTCTTTTCAGCCTGTTTGCCCCCAACATTCGCAAGGGGCGATCCATTCTTTTTCATAAAAATCATTTTTCCGCCAATCCCGCACCGACCTTTGCCAGATGCATCATCAGGTCGTAGACATCGAGATTGTCAATTTTGCCGTCTGCATTATAATCCGCACAGTACAGCTCCACACTGGTAGGATTTGTCTGCACACCGGCTCCGCGACAGGCACAGAGATACAGCAGCAAAAACAGATCCGATGTGTCCAGACTGCCGTCACCGTCCATATCGCCACGCTGCCGGTCGATGGGCTGGAACTGCCGGCTGTATTTCCGGGCGTAGATCTCCGCAGTGGAATTCGCAAAGCCATCGATGCAGGTGCCTGAACTTACCGTTTGTTCCGTGTCATAGATACGGCACGCCGGATTGAGGATCACCAGCTGTTCCAAACTGTCGCAGCCGGAAAAGACGCTGGCTCCGATCTCCTCCACGGCTGCCGGCAGCACGATCTTTTGCAGTGCGGCACAGCCGTCGAAGGCATAGTTGTAGATCGTTTTGATGTTTTCGGGAAGCTCGATCTCCGTCAGACCGCTGCACCCCTGAAACAGGGTGTTGCTGATCTGTGTCATTGCCTGCGAAAGACGCACTTTCCGCAGCGACCGGCAATAGCTGAATCCGTGACCGCCGACGTTTTTCACGCTGTCCGGCAGTTCAATCTGTTCCAGCGAAACACACCAGTGAAACGCATATTCGCCGATGGATTCCAGCCCGTCCGCGATCTGCACCTGCCGCAGGTTGCCGCAATTGGAAAATGCAAACGCATCGATCGAACGCAGCGAAGACGGCAGCTGTACCGTTTCCACCGTGGTGCAGCCGTCAAAGGCATAGCCGCCGACCGCACGCACGGTATCCGGAACAGTCACATCTTTTTCCGTGCCGGTGTATGCCAGCAGGATACCTTGTCCGACTGATACGAAATCGCTGGTCTGGTTTTCCAGCCACGAAGTACCCTGCACAATACCCCAGCCGATCTCGGAAACCGTATCCGGAATGGACAGTTCTGTCAGGCGGGAACAGTCCTTAAAGGCAAATTCCCCGATCCGGCGAATCGTGTCCGGCAAAACCACCCGTTTCAGCCGTGTACAGTCTTTAAACGCGTACTCGCCGATCTCTGTCACCGGACAGCCGTCCAGTTCCGCCGGTATCACCGCTTCGGTCACTGCTGAACGGGCACTTTTGATCGTCACCTCTTGCATCGCAGAAACCGTGTAATAAATGGTGTCCTGATAGATCTTCAGATCCGCACTTCCCGCGGCTGAAACCGGACACATACCGGAAAAGCAGCCGATCACCAGCAGCAACGCCAGCAAAACGAACAAACTTTTCCGTCCGATCTTTCGCAAGGATCCCTCACCTGCCTTTCTGTCCCAATGCTTTGTCAACGCTGTGAAAAACCTGTCAGCAGGCTTTCGGCAACACCGCACAGAGCTTTATTTTCTCATTTTTATTATACCATATTGGAAACAGATACGTCAACCATTTTTCGCAGATTTTTTCAGGGAACACCGACAGGGCATATGAAAAGCGGCATGACGAAACCGCCATGCCGCTTCTTTTGCAATGTGGTAACGAACAGAAACCTGTCCGTTCAGAACGCTACGCGAACTTATGCCAGTTCAGCGAAGAACTTGATGGTGCGAACCATCTGGCTGGTGTAGCTGTTCTCGTTGTCGTACCAAGAAACAACCTGTACTTCATACAGATCATCAGCGATCTTGGAAACCATGGTCTGAGTTGCATCGAACAGAGAACCGTACTTCATGCCGATAACGTCAGAAGAAACGATCGGTTCTTCGTTGTAGCCATAGGACTCAGTAGCAGCAGCCTTCATAGCAGCGTTGATGCCGTCAACAGTTACGTCTGCACCCTTGACAACAGCAGTCAGGATAGTGGTGGAACCAGTCGGAACCGGTACACGCTGTGCAGAACCGATCAGCTTGCCGTTCAGTTCCGGAATAACCAGACCGATTGCCTTAGCAGCACCGGTGGAGTTCGGAACGATGTTTGCAGCACCAGCTCTTGCTCTTCTCAGGTCACCCTTTCTGTGCGGGCCGTCCAGGATCATCTGGTCGCCGGTGTAAGCGTGAATGGTGCTCATGATACCGCTCTGGATCGGAGCATAGTCATTCAGAGCCTTAGCCATCGGAGCCAGGCAGTTGGTGGTGCAGGAAGCTGCGGAGATGATCTTGTCATCAGCAGTCAGAGTGTTGTGGTTTACATTGTAAACGATAGTCGGCAGATCGTTACCAGCCGGAGCAGAAATAACAACCTTCTTTGCACCTGCATCGATGTGAGCCTGTGCCTTTGCCTTAGAAGTATAGAAGCCAGTGCATTCCAGAACAACGTCAACACCGATTTCGCCCCACGGCAGCTCTGCTGCGTTAGCCTTTGCATAGATCTTCAGGGTCTTGCCGTCTACAGTGATAGTACCAGCTTCGTCATCAGCAGAAACAGTGTGCTTGTTCTCGCCGATCTTGCCTGCATAACCGCCCTGTGCGGTATCATACTTCAGCAGGTGAGCCAGCATGGACGGCTTAGTCAGGTCGTTGATTGCAACAACCTCATAGCCTTCTGCACCAAACATCTGGCGGAATGCGAGACGACCGATACGGCCAAAACCATTAATAGCAACTTTAACTGACATTGGAAATTACCTCCTAGTTTTTAGGAAAACACCGGCGGAATTGCCGGACCGAAGCCCGATTTTCTCCCAGCGGATTCCTTGATACTCTTATTTTACACCATTTCGGAGAAGAATTCAAGCACTTTCGCAAAAAAAGCAGGGGCAAGGATAGCAAGTTCTCTTATTTTCCACGTTTTCCGCAAAAAAGGAAAGCATATTTTGTGAAAACTGCACAAAAATTAAAAAGTGGACAAAATTATCATTTTTTTTATTTGCCTATTCTGAAATATGTAGTATAATAATAGCATAGAATAATGACAAAAGCATCATGCAGTGAGGAGGAGAGAACGCCCATGCAGCAAGAGGAACTACAGCAGATCCAGAAATGGTGTCAGCAGTCTGAAGACGCCATTCTTTTTTATGCCCCGGACGGCACGCTGCTCTGGCAGAACGATGCCGCGGCAGTCCGGCAGAAACCGCAGAACAGCTCTTTGCCCCGCTATCATAAAAACGGTGCACCGGAGGACGGCATGTTTCTGCTCCGGCAGGGCGGCAGTCTGTACTGCGTCCGGCAGGAGCCGCGGCAGTACGGCGAAAAACCGGCAATACTGGTGCAGATCCACAGCCAGCCGGCAGACGACCTTCTCTGGAGCGATGCCGACAAGCAGCATGAAACGGAAAACCGGATCGCTGCCATGCGGCAGAAGATCTTCGGCATTTCCAACGCCGTCAGCGGGCTGTATCAGACGCTGGAGGAAAACGGCGACCAGATTCCCCGCATGGTGCTGGAAGAACAAATGGAACAACTGAACATCATTCAGGGCAACTGCTGCCGGCTGATGCGTCCTTCTGTGCTCTGGCTGGAACAGCTGAAATATGTGCAAAAAAACGAGCTTTCGGGCGAAGCTCTTTTTCTGGACCGCGAATTGTCGAATTTTGTCGAATCGTGTCGTATGGTACTGGGAAAAGCACTAAAAATGACAGCCGATGCCGAAAAACCACTCTGCATTTTCGCCAATCGGCGGCGGTTACAGATCTGTCTGCTCTGCATGGTGCTGTATCTGCGGGATCACTGTCCGGAGATCTCCCGCCTGACGTGGCAGACGGAACAGCAGGGCGATCAGGTGGTGCTGCGGTGCACGGCAGTTTCTGACGGCACCGAGCCGCCGGCACACCGGCACAGCCAGACGGAACATCTCTATGACACACACTTTCCCTCTCCGGAGGAACAGATCGTGCAAAAATTCTGCCGCACGTATCATGCCGCCGTTCTGTTTTCCGCCGCGGAGGAAATGTGGCAGTACACCCTGCGGTTTCCGCTGTATGAGCATGCATCGTTCCTGTCCCTGGAGAGCAGCCGCACCACACTGGACGACGGAATGTTTTCCTTATACCAGATCTTTTTGTCAGATATTTCCGAATACCGGTTCTACTAAAATAGGCTTTTCAATTCAGGCGTTGCTGCTTTTTGCAGTGATTCCTGAATTTTTTGTTAAAACAACAAAATACCATTTCACATTTCACAAAGATTATGCTATAATAGGAAAGGATAGGCAACACCGCACAAAACTTGTGCGTAAGATGCGTCGGCAGATTGCGTGCAAAGCCGTCAGGCTTTGTGCGATGTTGCCGCTGTAGCAAACTGGGGAAAGGAACGGATTCCGGAATGGCAGAACGACTGATCTCAATACAAGACACAAACCAATTTCAGACATTATGCGGCAGCTTCGACGAAAACCTCAAGCTGCTGGAGCAGCGGTATCACGTTCGTATGATCTGCCGCGGAGAAGAACTGCGGGTACAGGGGGACGGTGCACAGGTGGAACTTGCCGCCGGTGCAGTCACGGCTCTGCTGCAAATGATCTCCAACGGACAGGCGATCACGCCCCAGTCCATTCACTATGTTTCCGATATGGTCGATGCCGGCTCTGCCGGACAGCTGGCGGAACTGGCAGATGATGACACCGTCTGCCTGACTGCCGCCGGAAAACCGGTGCACACCCGCACCGTGGGACAGCGGAGTTATGTCCGTGCCATTGCCGAAAATACAATCGTATTCGGGCTGGGGCCTGCCGGCACCGGCAAGACCTATCTGGCAGTGGCTATGGCAGTGCGGGCATTCCGCCGGCACGAGGTCAACCGGATCATTCTCACCCGCCCTGCGGTGGAAGCCGGCGAAAAACTGGGATTTCTCCCCGGCGATCTGCAGGACAAGGTAGACCCCTATCTGCGTCCGCTGTACGACGGCTTGTTTGAAATGCTGGGAGCAGAAGCGTTCCAGCGGCATCTGGAACGGGGCTCTATTGAAGTTGCCCCGCTGGCGTACATGCGTGGCAGAACGCTGGACAACGCCTTTATCATTCTGGACGAGGCACAGAACACCACCGGCGAACAGATGAAGATGTTCCTCACCCGTCTGGGCGACGGCAGCCGCATGGTGATCACCGGCGACACCACGCAGATCGACCTGCCGGACAAGCAGAAAAGCGGTCTGGTCATCGCCTCCCGCATTCTGCGAAAGGTCAATGACATTGCGATCTGCGAGTTCACCAACCGCGATGTTGTCCGCCACAAGCTGGTACAGGACATTATCCGTGCCTACGAAGCGGCAGAACAAAAGCAAGCCCACCGGAAGCCGGAACACACCGACCGGAAAGATGCCGGAAAACACTGAATTTGAAAATTTAAGGCAGCGTATGCTTCTGCGGCAAAGGACAGGGCACAGCCTGTCCCCTGCTTTGCAGAAACACCTGCCCGTATAGAAAAGATCTGATTTACATTGCATAGAAAGATTTTATATATAAAATCTCACGAAAGGAGATCATTCATCATGCCAAAAGTAAAAGTCATGGTAAAAAATAATCAAACCGAAGTGCGGGTGCCTGTGGGAATCCGTATGCTCATTCGCCGCTGCTGTCAGGCGGTTCTGGTGGCAGAACATTTCGGGCAGGACGCAGAAGTCAGTGTCTCCTTCGTCAGCAATGCAGAGATCCGCAGACTGAACCGGATCTATCGGCAAAAAGACCGTGCCACCGACGTGCTCTCGTTCCCGCTGGGACAGGACGGGCACTATGACACCAATCAGGAAACCGGCTGTGCACTGCTGGGCGATGTGGTCATTTCACTGGAAATGGCAGTCAAGCAGGCCAATATGTACGGACACTCGCTGGAACGGGAAATCGGCTTCCTGACAGTGCATTCCATGCTGCACCTGCTGGGATACGACCACGAAACCAGCCCGCTGGAAGAACGGAAGATGCGGGAAAAAGAAGAAGAAGTACTGGGCGAACTGGGCATTTCCAGAGAAGCCACCTTCACCAACCAGCCGGAGGATACTGACGCATGACAAAATCTGTTTTTGTGACGCTCGCCGGACACACCAACGCCGGAAAGTCCTCCCTGCTCAACGCCATTATCGGGGAAAAGATCGCTTCGGTCAGCCCGAAGCCCCAGACGACACGCACCCGCATCACCGGCATCAAGACAGTCGGGGAAACGCAAATGGTTTTCATGGACACCCCTGGTCTGCACAAGCCCACGACCAAGCTCAGCGGGCACATGCTGAAAGCGGTGAAAGATGCGGTGGCAGACATTGACGCGGTACTGTTTGTACAGGACTGCACCAAGCCTCTCTCCGAGCAGGAGGAGGAACTGCTCCGTTCGCTGGAAAAGGCAAAAACGCCCACCATTCTGGTGCTGAACAAGATCGACCTTTGCAGCGACAAATCCAAGCTGATGGCCACCATTGCCAGGCTGAATGCGGCACACCCGTTTTCGGCGACTGTTCCTGTCAGCGTCACAGAAGCCGACGGCATCGACCTTGTGGAACAGGAAGTCATGGCACTGGCACAGCCGGCTCCCCACTACTTCCCCGACGAAAAATTCACCGACCAGCCGGAACGGGTGCTGGCGGCAGAGATGATCCGGGAAAAGATCCTGAACCTGCTGCGGGACGAAGTGCCCCACGGCATTGCGGTTTCCATTGAACGCATGAAGGAACGGGACGACAAGGACTTGCTGGACATTGATGCCACGATCTACTGCGAACGGGAATCCCACAAGGGGATCCTGATCGGCAAAAACGGCACCATGCTCCGGAAAATCGCCACCCTCGCCCGAAAGGATCTGGAACGGTTCTTCTATATTCAGGTGAATTTACAGTGCTGGGTCAAGGTCAAGGAGGACTGGCGGAACAAGGAAGGACTGATCCACAATTTCGGTCTGGACAATCCGGAGTAACCTGCCTGTTCATTCCCTCACGCATAAATTGCACGATTCCGGAAATCCTATCTCTATCCGAAGAAACAGGAGGAACCTGAGATATGGACGCATGGGATATTTTTTGCATGACCGGACACATTGACGACTATCTGCACTATCGGCAGGGCATGAACGCCATGCCGCAGAACGCACCCGCAGCAAAGGAGAAGCAGACGCATGGAGATCTATCGGGGACTGGTTCTGGCGGAACGCAGTGCCGGAGAACAGGGGAAGTTCATTGATGTGCTGACAGAGCACAACACAGTACAGGAGATCTATGTCCGCGGAGCGAAAAAGAACAGTTCTGCGGGACTTTCTGCGACACAGCTGTTTTCCTATGCCACCTTCAGCGTGCAGAAACGCCGGAATCAGTGGTATCTGGACAGTGCCGAACCGATCCGCATCTTCTACCGGCTGCGGGAGTCCCTCTCCCGTCTGAGCCTCGCCATGTATTTCGGCGAATTGATCCGGCTTAGTGTGCGGGAACACCAGACACCGGAAGAAAACTGCTTCGTCATGCGGCTGATGCTGAACACGCTCCACTATCTGGAAAGCGGACAACGCAGCGAAGCATTATTAAAACCCATTTTTGAACTGCGGCTGATGACAGAGCTGGGTATGATGCCCGACCTGCTCATGTGCCGCGGCTGTGGGGTATTTTTACCAAAACGGCTCTATTTCTCCGTGGAAAAGGGCTGTTTTTTCTGTACCGACTGCGGTGCACCGGATTCCCCGCAGGAACCGCTCCTGCTCCGTGCACCGGTATTACAGGCGATGCGGCACATTCTCTTTGCGGATTATGACCGGCTGTTCCACTTTCAGCTGGGGGCAGAGAATTTGCAGATGCTGGGCATCTGTACGGAGCGTTTCGTCCAGTATCACCTGTCGCTGAAGCCCAAGGCTCTGACCTTTTATCGATCGATCACGAACCCGTCCGCAGAGTAACTGCGGATTTTTACCTTTAGGCAATACCAATATCACAGGAGTACTCCCATGAATAAAAATCTGGAAATTCTGGAATTTCATAAAATCTTAGACATGCTGGCGAATCTCTCCGCCAACGACATCACACGGGAAAAAGTTCTTGCCATTACCCCGAATCCCGACCTCGCGGAAGCCCGTGCAGAACTGGAAAAGACAAACGATGCTTTTCAGCTGTCCATACAGTTCGGTGCCCCGCCGTTCCACCGGTTTCAGGATATGCGGATGGGACTGCGGCGGGCAAAGTCCGGTGCCAAGCTTTCGCTGAAAGACCTGCTGGAAATCGCCACAATCCTGCGGCAGATGCAGTCTTTGAGTGACTGGTACGACCGCTGTGCCGGTGTGGAATCCACACTGGACGACCTGTTCAGCCAACTGGCACCGGTGCCCTTTTTGCTGGAAAAGCTGGATCGTTCCATTCTCTCCGAGGAAGAAATTGCCGATGCAGCCAGTCCGGCTCTGGCGGAAATTCGCCGGAAGATCGGACGTTCCCGCCAGAAGCTGCGGGACACACTGGACAGCATGATGCGGCGGCAGGAGGTGCAGGACTGTCTGCAAGACAACCGTGTCACGCTCCGTGACGGACGGTTTGTACTGCCGGTTCGTGCGGAACACCGCAGCAAGATTGCCGGTCTGGTGCACGACACCTCCGCCACCGGTCAGACCATTTTCATCGAACCCATTGCTGTGGTCGATGCCAACAACGACATTCGCCTGCTGGAATTGCAGGAGGCGGAGGAAATCGAACGCATCATTGAGGAACTCTGTACCGAGTGCGGCACATGGGCGGATACCATTATCCGCGACATTGCCGTTTGTGCAGATCTGAACGTGTATTTCGCCAAGGCACGTCTGGCGGAACAGATGCACGCCTTTCCGCCTACGCTGACAGACGACGGTGTGATCCTGCTGAAAAAGGCACGTCACCCGCTGATCCCCTACAAGAAAGCGGTACCGATCAGCTTCACGCTGGGCGATACTTATCAGGCTCTCATTATCACCGGTCCGAATACCGGCGGTAAGACGGTTGCTCTAAAGACCTGCGGACTGCTGACCTTAATGGCAATGAGCGGCATGCTGATTCCGGCGGCAGAGGGCAGCCGCATTTCCGTTTTCAACAATGTGCTGGCAGACATCGGCGATACCCAGAGCATCGAGCAGAACCTTTCCACATTCTCTGCACACATGCGAAGTGTCATCGAGATTCTGGAACAGGCAGACCGGCATTCGCTGGTGCTGCTGGACGAATTGGGTTCCGGTACAGACCCCATCGAGGGTGCAGCTCTGGCAGAGGCTGTCATTCAGCGGCTGAAAGACAACGGGGCAAAGCTGATGGTCACTACCCACTATCAGGAACTGAAGCTGTATGCCACCGAGCAGCCGGACGTGCAGAACGCCTCCTGTGAATTCGACATTGAAACTCTCCGCCCCACCTATCGGCTGATTCTGGGTTCTCCCGGGAAGTCCAACGCGTTTGCCATTTGCAAGGGGCTGGGGCTGTCGGAATCGATCATTGCCGCGGCGGAAACGCTGGTCAGTCAGGAAAATCTGCGATTTGAAGAAGCGGTTTCCAAGCTGGAAGAAACCCGAAAGGCTCTGGAACAAGACCGCAGTGCCATGCAGGAAGCCCTGCGGCAGGCGGAAGAAGATGCGGCAAAGCTGCGGGAAGAAGTCCAGCGTACCCGCACCGACCGCGAAAACATCATGGAACAGGCCCGGCTGGAAGCCATGCGAATTGTGGAAACCACCAAGGCACAGTCCAACGAGATGATCTCCGAACTGGATCAGCTACGGAAAGCCAAGGAAAAGGCGACTTTCGGGGACGATGTGATCCGTGCCAAGGGCAACGTCAAGCGGGGCTTCCGGAAGATGTACGAAACCGCCAACCCGCTGACCGAGGTGCCGGACGAGGACTATGTGCTCCCGCGGGAATTGCAGGTAGGCGACACTGTCATGCTGACCGACACCAAGCAGAAAGCGGTAGTTGCCGGAAAGCCGGACAAGAACGGCACTGTCTTTTTGCAGATCGGTGCCATGCGTACCAAGGTGCCGCAGGAAAAGCTGCGGCTGGTTGCCGGTGCGGAGGAAAAGAAAAAGAGCCAGCAGAAACAGCGGCAGACTGCCGGACGGGTTTCGGCTCAGGCAGCCAGACGGGGCACCATGGAACTGGATATTCGCGGCTGTACCTGTGACGAGGGCGTTTATCAGATGGACGCTTTTCTGGACAGAGCCGTCATGTCCCACATTGCCACGGTGACGATCATTCACGGCAAAGGCACCGGACTGCTGCGAAAAGCCATTCACCAGCGGCTGAAACAGCTGAAATACGTCAAGAATTTCCGTCTTGGCACGTTTGGCGAGGGCGAGGACGGCGTGACCATTGTATCACTGGAGTAACGGCAATATGACAAATCAACGGGAAAGCATTCTCCGCTATGCCGCGGAAAATTTCGGCACCACGCCGGAATACCTGTGGAAAAGCACACCGGACGCGGCAGTTCTGCGGCACAGAGAAAACGACAAATGGTACGGGCTGCTGACGAATATTCCCGCGGAGAAGCTGGGACTGCCGTCTGGCAGAACGGTGCATATTCTCAATGTGAAGTGCAGTCCGCTGGAAACCGGTTCGCTGCTGCAAAAGGCGGGAATCTTCCCTGCGTACCACATGAATAAGACTCACTGGGTCACTGTCCTGCTGGACGGCACACTGCCGGAACCGGAACTATTCTGGCTGCTGGAAGAAAGCTACAGTCTTTCCAATGGAAATCAATTTTCATAATAGCCTCCCCTGAAAGGGGAGGGGGACCGCCGTTAGG
>OGCO01003202.1_pt1 | contig 19740 bp, 13 predicted proteins | sample 1570171 | NCBI WGS metagenome assembly OGCO01 (sample SAMEA4370583, study PRJEB24528) | human gut metagenome | reverse complement strand
GGCAAGGGCACCGTATGGTTCCCTTGCCCCCTCTTGACTCCCCCAAACCCTCCTTAGGACGCGACTCCCTTCGGTCGCGCGTCTAAAAGCGAGGGGCCCACAGGGACGTTTGGTGCTCCAAGGGTCAACGCTTGATGGAAGCGGAGCTTTTCGCAGCAGAACGCTGCCGCCCTGCACCGTCTGGCCGCGCACTGTTATGCGCGGCGAACCACGCAAGGGAAATTCAGGGCATAACAGCGTCCCAAAATCTGCCCGACGCACGGAACCGAGCCCCCGTAACCCCCGTTTCGCTGCACATCTCCGATGTGTCAGCGCAAAGGAAGGTAAGGGGAGTCAAGAGGGGACAGGAAACCATACCTGGTGTCCTGTCCCCTTTTGCCCTCCGCCGTGGGTACGGCGTCTCCGCCGGGAGACCCCGGCAATCCCCCCGCCGTGGGCACGGCGTTTCCGCCGCCAGACGGCGGCTCTCCCTGCCGCCGAAGGCGGCAATTCCTCGCCGGTGAACACCGGCGTTTCCCCCGCCGCCGGGCGGCGGCAATTTTATGCGTAATAGGCAATGCGAAGCAGTTCCTCCGGCGTGGTAACGCCCTCCCGCACCAGCTCCAGCCCCTTCTCCCGCAGGCTCTTCATCCCCTGATGCTCTCTCGCGTAAGCCTCGATCTCCTCAGCCTCCGCGCCGCGGCTGATCATGCGGCGGATACTGCGGTCGACAGCAACGATCTCGTGCACTGCAATGCGCCCGCGGTAGCCGGTCCCGTTGCAGTGCATGCAGCCCGCGCCGCGCCGGACGGTCCGGATGTCCCGGCCGAGCAGCGCCTGCTCCTGCGGCGTGACCGCAGCCTCCCGCGCACAGTGCGGGCACACCTTGCGCATCAGCCGCTGCGCCACCAGACCGACCAGAGAATTCGCGATCAGATAGCGGTCAACGCCCATGTCCGCCAGACGGACAACACTGGAGACCGCATCGTTTGTGTGCAGCGTGCTCAGCACCAGATGGCCGGTGATGGCGGCGCGGACCGAGATTCCGGCGGTCTCGCCGTCGCGGGTCTCGCCGACCATGATGATGTCCGGGTCCTGACGCAGCAGCGCGCGCAGACCGGACTCGAACGTCAGCCCGGCGACCGGATTGACCTGCGTCTGGTTGATGCCCGGCACGTTCTGCTCCACCGGGTCCTCGACCGTGGAAATGTTCACCTGCCGCCGCGACAGGTACTCGAGCACCATGTACAGCGTGGTGGACTTGCCCGAGCCGGTCGGGCCGGTGAGGTAGATGATGCCGTTCGGCGAGTTCAGCATGGGCAGGAACCGGGCGTAGCTGTCGTCGTCCATGCCGAAATGCTCCGCATGATCGACATGACTGGCCGCCGCAAGAATGCGCAGCACCGCCTTTTCCCCGAACACGGTCGGCAGGAGCGAGACGCGGATATTGACGTGCCCCTCCTGTCCCGCGCGGATGCGGAAATGACCGTCCTGCGGCAGACGGCGCTCGGCGATGTCCAGATTCGCCATGATCTTGATGCGCGCGATCAGCGGCTGATGCACGCTGCGCTCGAGCGTCACATAGTCGACGATCGTGCCGTCGATGCGCATGCGCACGCGCGTTTTCCCCTCGAACGGCTCGATATGGATGTCGCTCGCGCCCGTGCTGACCGCGCGGTCGAGCAGGCTGCTGAGCAGCTTGACGATCGGCGCTTCCGGGTCGCCGCTCTCGCTCTCCTCGATGTGCACAAGCTCCGCGCCGCTCCCGGCGAAGCCCTCGTTGGCGGTCTGCGCCGCCTGCTGTGCGCCGACCTCGGCATAATAGTAGCGGATCGCGCTCTGAAGCGGCCCCAGCTCGCTCAGGCGGATGACCACATGACAGCCGGTCAGCTGGCGCACCTCCTCGAAGGCGAAGTAGTTGAGCGGATCGTTCGTCACGATCTCGAGGCTCCCCTCCGAGGCGCGGACCGCGAGCAGGTTCTGCTTTTCCGCCAGCTCGCGCGGGATCAGGCGGACGGCGGCCAGATCGACCTGCATCTGTCCGATGCTCACGATCTCCAGTCCCAGACGGGCGGCGAGCGCCTCGAGCACATGGGTCTCGGTGATAAAGCCGAGCTCGATCAGGATCTGACCGACGCGCTTTTCGCGGTGCTCCTTCTGGTAGGCGAGCGCCTGCTCCATCTGCTCCTGCGTGATGCAGCCGCGCTCCATCAGCACCTCGCCGATGCGTAAATTGGTTTTCATGCGTCCGCCTCCCTGCCGCTGCCGCACAGATAGATCTCCAGCGTGCCGGTGATCAGGCTGGTGCTGACCGCCTGCGTGTTGTTCTCTACGTAATCATAGTCCGAAATGCTGAAATTCGTCACGCGCAGCCCCTTGCAGCTGCGCTCCACCTCGTCGAGGAAGTGCAGCCACTGGCTGACGTCGCCCTGCGCCGAGAGGGTCGCGGTGCCGATATAAACGCCGCCGCCCGTCTGCGGCGCGTCCGCGGCTTCGCCGGTCTGGTCTGCATCTTCGGCAGGCGCGGCAGAGCCGCCCGTCTGCGGCGCGTCCGGGGCTTCACCGGTCTGGTCTGCGCCTTCGGCAGGCGCGGCAGAGCCGTCCGCCTGCTCCTGCACGGCGAGATAGGCGCGGACTGCGCCCGGAACGGCCTCGGTCAGCGTCAGCGACTGCGGGAACAGGCCGTTTTTGAGCGCGATACCCGTTATGATGTCGTCCATCTGGCGGGTCTCGAGACCGGCCGGATAGTACGGCTCGCCCGCGGTCTTCAGCGCCGCCTCGTTCTGCGCGATGCTGTCGTCGAGGGCCGCGCGCGCGTCGATCTGCGCCTGATATTCCTGCTGCTTTTGCAGGGCGGCCTCATATTCGCTTCCCAGCGCTTCATGCTCGGCGAGCGCCGGGCGGATGAGATGCACGCCGAATACGGCGAGGATCGCGAGACAGGCCGTCAGTCCGAGCAGCCTTTTGTCGCGTTCGGTCAGGGTGAGGTTCATTCTGCGGTCTCCTTTCCCTGCAGGATGCAGTTCAGGCTGAGCACGTACATGCCGTCCTCATAGGTATAGCCGGTGTAGTCCACCTTGCGGAACAGGCCGAGGCTTTGCAGCTTGAGCACATAGCCCGGGATGTCGATGACGCTGGTGCTCTGCGCGTCGAAGCGCAGTGCGCCGGTGTCCGCGTCGTAGCCGGTCAGCGCCATGCTGACCTCGGCGCCGCCCGCCGCGCCGATCCGGCTGATCAGCGCGCTGTCCACCTGCGGATAGGTGGCGAGCGCGTCGGTCAGCGCCTGCACCTGTCCGAGCGCCTGCACCAGACTGTCGTTGTACTGCTGCCGGTCCGCCGCCTCGCTGTACTGCTGGGTGACCGCCGGGTCGAGCAGCCAGTCATTGATGTCGTCCGTAAGGCTGCTCAGGCTGCTGTTCATCATCAGCAGCACGCCCCAGATCAGCACGCACACCAGCAGGCAGGCCGCCGCGGGCGTGAGAAAATGATGCAGCAGGCCGGAGCGTCCCTTTTCGCCGCGCATCAGGCGGCGGTAGCTGCGGAGCAGATCAAGCTCTTTCTTTGCATGAATCACGCTCTGTCCCTCCTCATCGAATCAGCGCCTCGGCGCAGCCGAGCCAGTCGCTCAGCCTCTCGCCGTTCGGCAGGGTGCGGAATGCCGGGCATTCCGGCAGACGGCTCACCCGCAGGCCAAGTTCCCGGATGCCCGCGAGACAGACCTCGAAATCGTCGTCCGGGCAGCCGGCGTAAAACACATCGGTCAGCGGGCTCGCCGGGCGGCCCGTCGTGTGGAACTGCATCGTGCCGGAGACGCTGCGCGTCATCTCGGTGCCGAAATCCAGCGTGCCCGGCTCGCTGAACACGCGGCTGCGGCTGGAATAGCGGTACGCGCCGTTCTCCACGAGCAGCGAGAGCACGCTGCTGCCCTCGAAGCACAGGCAGACGAAGGTCATGGTTTGCAGCGACGGCATGGCGCGCAGCAGGCGGAGCCGTCCGGCCATGGGGACGGTCACGCTGCCGAGGCGCAGACCGAGCCGGTCAGCCATCGCGAGGAATCCCGCCATCGTCTCCTTCCGGCAGGCGGCGCAGAACAGCTGCTGACGGCCGTCGGCGTCCGTGCCGAGCGGCAGATAGTCCGCCGCGACAGGCTGACCGTCGTGCGCGCGCATCTCGTGCTGCACAAGCTCCTCGAGCCGGCTCTCCGGCATGCGCGGCGCGGTGACGGTGTGGGTCGTGACCGCCTCGTCCGGCAGGACGAGCGTGATGCCGCGCGTCGGCAGGTCATGCGCCTGCCAGAGTGCGCCGACCGCCCTTTCCCAGTTTTCCATGCCGCCGCCGTGCGCGGGGGCGCGGTAGAGCGCCTGCACGGCGGGCTTCGCGCCGGGTCTGCCGACCGCGGCGAGCACCTGCTCCTCCTGAAGCGCCAAAACGGTTGTATTCATTCTCAATTTCTCCCCTCAGATGGGTTTATACGGTTCCGGTCCCCTCGATCGCGCTGTACGAGCCGATGATCGGAGCCATGACCGCGATGATGATAAAGCCGACTACGAACGCCATCAGCACGATCAGCATCGGCTCGAGGATGGTCATCATGCGGCGGCTCGCCTGCTGCGCGTCGTACTCCATCGAGTCCGCGATGGAGTCGAGCATGGAATCCAGCTGTCCGGTCTCCTCGCCGACCGCGATGCTGCTGCACAGCTTGCGCTGGAAGCCGTCCACGCTCTCGAGCGCGGCGGACAGGCTGACGCCCGAGCGCACCTGCGCGAGCACGGCGTCGAACTGCGAGACGATGTAGGCGTTGCCGATGGTGTCGCGCGCGGTCTGGAGCGCGGTGATGATCGGCAGGCCGCTCGCGTACAGGCTGCTGATGGTGCGCGCGAAGCGCGCCGTGCAGATGATGCGGTGAAGCGGCCCGAACACCGGCATTTTGAGCTTGCTCCGGTCGAGCGCGAGCCGGACGGACGGCACGCGCAGCAGTGCGCGCAGCGCGGCGGCGAGCGCCGCAAGCCCGAGCAGCAGCAGGTACCATTTCGTCACCATGAAGTCGGAAAACGCCATCAGCGCCAGCGTGACCGCCGGGAGGGACGCCATCGTCGAGAACAGGTCGCTGAACTGCGGCAGGACGAAGGTGACGATGACGATGACGACGGCGACCGAGAGGACGGCGAGGATCATCGGGTACATGAGGGCGGAGCGGACCTGCTGGTTCATCTGGTGCGCCTTTTCATAGTGGACGGCGAGCCGCTCCGCGACCCGGTCGAGCCTGCCGCTGCCCTCGCCCGCGCGGATCATGCCGAGCATGAGCGCTGGGAACACCTGCTGCGCCTCGAGCGCGTCGGACAGGCTCGAGCCCTTGCGCACCTCGCTCAGCACGCTCTCGTACACGCGGCGCAGACCGGCGCTGATGCCCTCGTCCTGGGAAATGATCGTGAGCGCGCGCACCAGACTGACGCCCGAGGCGAGCAGCGTGGAAAGCTGGCGGCACAGGTCGCTGAGCTCCTGCGGACGGAGCGTGCGCGGGCGGCGGTCTGCGCCGCGGCCGGTGACGCGCTGCGGGTACAGTCCCTGCTCGAGCAGCTGCGCGTACAGCGCGTCATAGTCCGCCGCCTCCATCGTGCCGCGGACGGTCCTTCCGTCGATATCCTTTGCCGTGTAGCGGAACAGCGTGTGTCCGCCGGACGGACGGCGGTTGTCGGATGCAGCCATGCTGACCCTCCTTTTCATTGATTACAGTAAGCCGATATACCAGTCCGCGAGGCGCTCCCCGAAGAACATCGCGGCGGCGATGCCGATGCACAGGAACGGCCCGAAGGCGAAACGGGTCTTTCGATCCGCCTTTTTCGCGGCGAGCAGCAGCGCGCCGAAGCCGCCCCCGAGCAGGATGCCGAGAAAGGCGGCGACGACCGTCAGTCTCGCGCCGAGGAAAAAGCCCGCGCCGAACATCAGCTTGATGTCGCCGCCGCCGAAGCCGCCCGGGACAACGAGCGCGAGGAGCAGCATGGGCAGGCTGACGATCACGCAGCCGAGCAGCCGTGATTTCAGCCCCGGACCGGGGAAAACGAACTGCGCCGCCGCGCCGCAGACCAGCAGCAGCGCCGGAAAGCGGTCATAGATCTCGAGCGTGTCGATGTCCATGAACGCCACGACCGTCAGAATGCCGAGGACGGCAAACGTCAGCGCCGCCCGCGCGGTCTCGCCGCCGAAGGCGGCGCAGCAGGCGCAAACGCCGCCGCCGCCGAGCACCTCGAGCCAGAAATCCCTCGCGGGGATGCGCGCGCCGCAGCCGCGGCAGCGGCCGCCCTGCACGAGAAAGCTCAGACACGGGACGAGCTCGGCGGCCGACAGCGTGCGCCCGCACGCGGGGCAGTGACTGCGTCCCCTTGCCGCGCTCTCTCCGCGCGGCAGACGCCAGATCACAACGCCGAGAAAGCTGAATATGCTCGCGCCGAGCGCGAAGCGCAGCAGCCATAATACCGCGCAGGCGATGTAAAGCATTGTTTTTCCTCCTCGCTGGGGTCGGTATGGATCGGTTTTTTTACAGAAATGTGCCATGCAGCGAACCGCATGACAGGTCACAGCCGCTTAAACGTTTAAGAAGCCGTGACCTGCCATGCCGCAGGCGGAGCGGATGCACCGTTACAGCGCTCCGCCGATGCAGCGGCAGGTTAGATATGATTAGTCATCAATAGTATAAGTGGAGCCATTAAAAGTACAGGTCTTGCCATCGCGAGTATACTTAACCTCGCTAATCTTATTTTTTGTAACAGCAATGTTATCGATAGTACCCTTGCCGTTTACTTCTGCAAGGTCTGCTACATCAGAATACTTAATCTTCTTTGCATTGGTCTTATCAAAGCTCGGTGCATTACCATTGCGAGCAATAGTACCATATTCCTCGTCATACAGCGTCTGCGCCGCCATTACAACCTGACGAGTCTCAGCAACAACAGACTTTTCCTTCGCCTTATTGATATAACCAGTCAGCGCCGGGATCAGCAGAGCTGCCAGGATCGCCAGAATGACCAGGACTACGATCAGCTCTACCAGCGTAAAGCCGCCCTTCTTGCTGCGGCGCTTCTGCTGCAGCGCGATCATTTTTTCCATCATGATCTTGTTCCTCCAAATTTCGTTTTTGTTTTTCTATCTCTGTAAACCGCGGCGGTGCTCCGCGGGATTACACTTCTTTTTTTATGCCGCCGGACGCTTCTGCGCCGTGACGCCGGTTTTGACCGGGATGTCGTACCGCAGGTCGATGAGGAGCGAGTCCGAAAAGACCGCGTCGGTCATATCCGCGTCGCGGAAGATGGTCACGGTGGCGGTGACGGTGCGGCCGGACTCGTCGAGCTCGAAGTACAGACCGGCGCGGAGACCCATGTAAAAGCCCTTTGCATAGGTCTGCGCGAGCGCGCGCGCGCACGGCGTGCCGTCCGCGTTTTTGCTGTAGAAAACGCCGGTGCTGTTGTCGTAATAGCGCTCGAGGAGATACCCCTTTTCGACCGCCGCCTCGGTGCCTGCGGGGCGGGAGCCGACCATGATCGCGGTCTCCGCGCAGCCGTCCGCCGTGAGCAGCTCGACGGCGTTCGATGTGCCGAACTCGACCGCAGAGCCGTGGCTGCTGCCGGTCTGGTCCGTGATGTCCGCGCCGTTTTCGTAGCATTTGATGTACTCCGTGGCGGTCTCGACCCGGCTGCGCACGGTCTCGAGCAGGTCGTCCGCGATCAGCTCGGCGCTGTTCAGCTCCTGCGTGCGGCGCGAGATCTCGGCCGCCGGGCGCAGGGACGCGCTGAACACGGCGATGACCAGACAGAGCAGTCCGGCGCTGACGATCAGCTCGACCAGCGTCATGCCCTCTCGGCCGCGCAGGACAGAGCGAATGCGTTTCATGCGGTCACTCTCCCTTCGCGAACCGGCAGAAGGGGACGGTCTTGCCGGACGGGGTGCGGGCGGTCACGGTCTGCTTTCTGACCCGGACGCGGAAGGCGTTCAGGCCGGTCTCCGTGCCGTCCGGGGTCGCCGCCCGGAAATCATAGGCCGCATCGTCGTCGCCGGCGGGCGTTCCCGCCCGCACCTCTCTCTGGAGAACGACCGCGTCCTCGCGGAGCTGCTCCGCTTTGCGCTGTGCGTTCGAGGCGAAGCCGACCGCGCCGTTCAGCGCGCCGAGCAGCAGCATGAACACCACCGTCGAGACCAGGATTTCGACCATGGATTCTCCCCGGCGGTCACGCAGCACCTGTATCAGTTTTTTCATTCGGCGGCACCTCCGGCGGGTTTGTTGACGGGCTCGTATTTCTTGTAGGTGGTGTAGCCGGGGTCATAGCGGTAGCTGATGGAGACATCCTCGTCTTTCTCCGGCTCGAGCCGGTCCTTGATGCTGTGGCTCCGGCTGAAATACGGGCTGACCCAGTACACCGGCGTGATGCTGCCGCTCTCGCCCTCCCAGGTGTAGATCGGCTGAAAGCCGTCCCGGCGGTAATACTCGGTCGTGTAGGTGAAGCTGTCCGCGCCCTTTTCCACCCGGACGCTGACCGAAAGCTGATAGCGGATGAAGGTCTGCGCCGAAATCTCGGCGGTCTGCCGGTCCTTTTCCGCATAGGGGAAACGGCCGGTCCGGTCCGCCGGGTTCTGCTCGCTGTCCGTGTTCTGCTTTCGGAGCATGACGGTCACTTTTCCGTAATCGTCGTCCTCGTCCCCGGCGCTGTAATAGTAGGTGGTGTGCTCCGGGTCGTCCGCGTCGTACGCATCGAGGTTTTCCAGCACGCTGTTGGCGTACTGATAGAACGTCCTGGAGCCGTCCGCGGTCTGCGGCCATTTATCGTCCGCGCCGCCGAGGTCGGTGCGCTCGGTGTTGTACGCCGTCAGCTCGCTGTCGAGCACCTGCGCGAAGGACTGCGCGAGCTGATAGCAGCGCTCGCGTCCGATCTTGCGGTTCGCCCGCGAGAGCAGCATGGACGAGGAATAGACGATGCTGAGCGACAGTCCGATGAGGACGGCGACCGCGCAGAGCGCGATGACGAGCGAAACGCCGCTCCGCCGTCCGCGCCGCAGCGCGTCCCAGCCCTGCCGTATCCGGTTCATGTCTGCCGCCTCCTTTGTGTCATGAAAATTCGCGTTCGGCAGCGTCGGACGCTGCATAGCGCGTGCTCGTGCTGTCTGCGGTGACAGATACCTGACGGATCTGCACATCGCTGAGCGACAGCGTCTGATTGTCGTGTGTCGTCATCGAGAAGAGGTTGGGCAGCTTGAGCGTGATTACGCCGTCCTCCGCCCGCAGCATGGTATTCAGCTGACAGCTGTAATAGCGGATGCTGCCGCCGGTCAGGCTGTAGCGGCCCGTGACCGTGCTTCCCGGCTTTACATTGTACCAGCCGCCGCTCTCCGCCGCCGGAGTTTGACCGGAGACCGTGATCTTCGGCTGCCCGCCGCTCATGTCGACGGAAACGGTAGCGGACTGCTGCGCCTGATCGGTCAGCGTGATCGTGTACCGGTCGGCGTTTTCCACCTCGCGCCACGAGAGCGTGGTCAGAAGGGCGGTCCAGTCCGCCTGATAGATCATCAGGTTCGCCTGACCGTAGGTGACGCGCACGGTCTCGTTCACGTTCGCGAGCGACGCTGCCGGCGTGTCCAGACGGACGCGGGGGAGGGTGACGGTATCGCCCTCGACCCATGCCGAGCTGACCTGTCCGGCCGACTGGGAGATACGGGTCTCGAAGCGGATGCTGCGGCCCGCGTATTTCGTGTCCAGACCGGACAGCGCGCAGACATAGCTGTCGCCGCTCTCGCGCATCGCGGAGACCGGATACGTGCCGAGCTCGCGGTGCGCCTCGTCATAGATCACCGCCCGGAGCAGGCAGGTGCTGCCGCCCGGCGGCATGCTCGCCGCATCCTGCGGCGTGACGGTGACGGTCAGGCCGCCGTTTCGGAAATCGGACGCCGCGACCGGGTCGGACGAAGCATCTCCCAGCCAGCTGTACGCCCATTTGACGCGCGGCGCGGACAGACGCTCGGGCACGGTCATCGTATAGACGATGCCGTTCGGGCTGTTCGCGTAGCCGGTATCGTCCGCCTCCGCCACGAGATAGAGGTCGACGGTCTTTCCGGCGTACTGCTCGAGGCTGCGCTTGACCGAATAGCTGCCGCCGCCGGCGGGCACGAGATCGCCAAGCGGCTCGGCCTGTCCGCCCTTCGGCTGCACATAGATCCGGTAGCCCGCGCAGCCGGTCTCGCTCCCGGACGCGCGCCAGCTGATGTCGTATACCAGCTCGTTGGTATCCGGGTTGGATACCGACGGCTGACCCGGACGGGGGAGACGCTGCTTAACAAGACAGGTCTGAGACGCGCTCAGACCGACCTCGCCGTAGGCCTGCCCCAGACGGGTGACGGTCAGCTCGACCGCGGCGTACTGCCAGTCGTCCGCGCTGACGGTGAACTCCTTTGCGGCGCTGTCCGTGTAGACCTCGCCCAGCGGGATGCCGACCCTTGCGCGGTCGGCGGTGATGCCCGTGAGACGGACGCTGTAGCGCGCTTTTGCGGCGCCCTGACCGGGCTGCGTCCACGAGAACCGGTAGCTGATGCTGCCGGACGCGCTGCGGCTGAGCTCGGGCGCGTTCAGCAACGGCGCGGCGAGCGGCGTGATTTGCAGCGCGGTGTATGCGATGTAATCGGCGAAATCCTTCGGGGAGCCGAGGACATGGCTGTAAATCGTGCGGTCGGGCTGCTGTTCGCCGGAGGCGCTGTATGTGCGCAGGGTAACGGCGGCGTCGCCGCTCTGCCGGGTCTCGCCATAGGTGATGACCGGGCCGAGACCGGAGGCCGCATACCACGCGCGCACGCGGCGGTTTTTGACGGTATCCGCGAAATACTGCACCGGCAGGTCGCGGAAGTTCGCCGTGACCGTGCTGCCCGCCGAGGTCAGCACATCCTCATGCGCGAAAACGTATTCCTGTCCGCCGACCGTGCCGAGCAGCTCGATGCGGTAGACCGGCGGGGTCTCCATCGTGGTCTCCCGGACGGTCAGCGCCGCCGTGACGGTGAAATCCGCCGCCGTGCTGCCCGAATACGACGCGGTCAGGCTGCTGATGCTGCCGTCCGGCCGGTACGCCGGCGTGTCGATCGGGATGGTCCGGGTCACAGACGCCGGCTGGATGCCGTTCGTGACATCCGCCGACGCGGTCACGATCAGCTCCTGCAGGCCGCCGCCGCGGATCTCGGCCGCCGGGCGGCTCTTGTCGAGCGTCACGGTCTGCGAGCCGAGGCGGCAGACGACCTTCCAGCCGCTGAACCGCGCATAATCGGCAAGGTTGTTCAGCGAGAGCCGGTAGACCGCCGAATCCTTCCAGCCGTTCGACCGGGACGCATTTTCGTGCCCGGTCAGCCGGATGCTGATGTCCGGCGTCGGCAGGACCGAGACGTCGACCGTCTGCGCCTGCTTCCATGCGGAGGGCGCGGTGTCCTCGAACAGGCTGACCGCGCGGACGGAAAGCGTGATGCTCTGGCCTGCGGTGTCGTTCTCCAGACCGGCAGGCAGCTGGAACGTGCCCTCCGTCGTGCCCGCGCCGTAAGCCTGCGTGCCGTTAAGCTCGGGGTCCCACAGACCCTGCCCCTTGCACTTCGGGACAAAGCGCAGACCGGACAGCACCTCTCTGCCGTCGACCGAAACTCTGCCCTCGTAGTACAGCGGACGGTCGTCGTCCGTGATCGAGACCTCGAAGCCGCCCTCGCTGTTCTGGCGCAGCGAAACGCCGAAGGAGCCGTCGAGCGCGCCGTCCGTCCTGCCGTGCTCGAAGTCGCGGTAGGCGGTGCGGGCATAGGCGTCCATGCCGCTTGCCCCGCCGTTTCGGGTCTTGATCGCCTGCTGGAGCGTCGCGCCGCCGTGGTTAAACACATACGGCTCATACGAGTACGGCATATCATAGATAACGCGGCCGACGATCTTCCCGGAGGAGGTCTCGGTCATGATGCCGTGCCCGTCGATCGAGGTATTGGACGGGGTCATGTTGTAATACATGCCGTGCGCGGTCGTCGCGAACGAGTCGACCGGAGTGAGGGTCGGCCCTGCCACGGCGGCGAACAGCCGATGATCGAACAGGCCGTAGCCGAGCATACGCGAATACGCGCGGCGGGATTCGCTGCGTGCGTAGCCGGACGCGATGCCGCCCGAAGCGTACTGGTTGGTGATGCCCCAGGCATCGTCAAAGTAATAGTTGTTTCCGGTCTTTTCCGCGCTCAGCGTATCCGAGCCGCCGCTGTGCATAAAGACGATCTCGCGGTCCTTTTGGCCGGGCGTGACCGAAAAGCAGTTCTGGATATAGGTATCCGTCGCGGGTTGCGTCCGGCCGTAGGCATAGCGGTCGCCGAAGATGCCGGCGGTGAAGTTGTAGCCACTGAGCGTCTGCGCATAGTTGCGGCAGCGGTCGATGTTCAGCGTGATGTTCTCGGTCGCGTTGGTGATGAGCTGTTGTGCCTGGCGGTTGTTCGTGATATTCGCCACGCCGTCCGCCGAGAAAAAGCCGACGATGCCGGAGGCCATGGAGCCCGAATAGATCTCGACGCCCGGGCCGTTGACGCAGTCCGCGACATTGATCGTGAACGCCTGACCCTTTCCGGCGTCGGCGGCGTAGGCCGTGACATTGCCGAGGATGCCGCCGCTGTCGTTCGCGCAGTCGTTGACGCTCCGTCCGTTCCGTCCGTACAGACTGCCGTGGTTCTGGCAGCTGAGGATGTTGAAGTCCTGACCGGAGGCGGCGTGATACAGCTGCGCCACGATGCCGCCTGACGCGCCTACCCAGTTCGCCTTGAAGGTGGTCTGGAGATTGCCGTAGTTGTAGCAGCGCTCGAGCGTGCCGCCGTTGTTCGTCCACTGGCCGATGATGCCGCCCGAGTAGTGCGACAGGCAGCCGTAGACCGTTCCGTAGTTGATGCAGCCCTCGATCAGCCAGTCGGCCGTCGTGCGGTTGGTCTGGGTGCCGATGATGCCGCCGGCGAAACGGTTGGTGTTGGCGCTTCGGAGCTGACGGCCGACGAACGCCCGGTTGAGCAGGAAGGAGAGGTCTTTTTCGCTCTCGTTCATGCCGATGATGCCGCCGGTGCCGACGCTGATGCTGTCCGAACGGTTGACGAGCAGCCAGTTTCCGCTGACGCAGCGCTCGAGCGCGCCGGACGGCGCATTGCAGCCCGCGATGCCGCCGAGACTGCCGTTGCCCGTGACGATGATCTGCATGGTGCGTCCCTGCGCGACCGGTTTGCCGCTCGAAGCATAGGTCAGCTCCTCGATGTCCGCGCCGTCCTTCCATTTGACCCAGCTGCTGTCCGCCGACAGGCCTTTCGCGTTCGCGAGCAGCTCGCTCACCTCGCGGACATTCGCCATCAGGGTCTCGGTGCTCTTATCGCCGGACAGGGCGACCGTGCCCTTGTTATAGCCGGTCACGCCGCCGACCATGCCGTTTTTGACCGTGATCGAGCCGGTTCTGGTATTGTCTATGTAGCACTGCTCGATGATGCCGGTCGTATCGTTCTTGCCCGCGATGCCGCCGATGTGCGTGGACAGGCGCTCCTTGTCGGAGGCCGAGCTGGTGGCGGTCGCGGTGTACACGCCGTCCGCCGTCAGCGTCAGCGCGGAGACCGTATTTCCGCTCAGCAGACCGCCGTTGACGCCGGCGATGCCGCCGTAGCAGTTCGCCGCGGCGCTCTTTCCCTCGGTGATCGCGCCCGAATAGGTGCAGTTTTCCACTTTGCCTGCCGCCGTGCCGTCGGACGAGGGCGCGCAGTTCTGACCGACCACGCCGCCGAGGTACTGATAGCGGGAAAAGCCCTTGAAATCCGAGGTGACGCGGACAGAGCGGACCGTGCCGCCCGGCCGGTTGATGCCGACCGCGCCGCCGACCTGTAAAGCACTCGCGGAAACGTCGTATTCCGGCTGCTGCGCGACCTCGGCGTCCGCGACCGTACCGCTGTTGTCGCCGACGAGCGCGCCGAGCAGGAAGGCGCTGCCGGAGATCGTGACCCGGTCTCCGATCTCCGCGCCGCGGACCGTGCCGCCCTTGTGGTTGACCGCACAGACCGCGCCCGCCGCCGTCCGGCTGCGCGTGGTGAGCGTTACCGCCGCGCCGCCGCTGCCGACCGCGCAGTTCTGAATGCGGCCGAGGTTTTCGCCCGCGATGCCGCCGGCGTAGCCGTCGCTGCTGGCGACGCTGCCGTCGCCGTAACAGTTCTCGACCGTGCTCTCCCCGCTGCCGATGCCGACGATGCCGCCCGCCGCGCCCGTGTTCGCCGTGACCCGACCGAGGTTTTTCGCGAAGCGCAGGCGAGCCGCCGCGCCCTCCTGCGCACCGGCGATGCCGCCTGCGAGACCGGACTCGGCGCGGACCTCCGCCGCCTGACTGGTCAGACAGCTGCCGCTCACGCCGCCGAGCGTGCCGCGGTTGATGCCGGCGATGCCGCCGACCTTGCTGCCGCCGCGCACGGTCAGTTCGCTGTCCGCGGCGATGACGTCGCCCTGTGCGCTGCCGTCCGCCGCGCGGAGCGTGCCGTCCGCAGCATTCACGCCGATCACGCCGCCGACGCCGCTTCCGGTGCCGGTGACGCGCCGCGCGCCCGCCTTCGCGCCCGAAAGCACGATCTCGCCGCCGTTTTCGCCCGCGATGCCGCCGACGCGGCCTGCGCCGCTGACGTTCGCGCTGCCGGTGCAGTTCTGCACCCGTCCGCCGCTGAGGTTGAAGCCGACGATGCCGCCGACCGCAGTGCGTCCGGTGACGGTGCAGTTTTTCCCGGCCGTGCAGTTTTTGATCGTGCCCGCCGTCCTGCCGCCGACGTTCAGACCCGCGATGCCGCCGATATAATCCTGCGTTGCGCTGCCCATGCTGCCGGACAGCGTGCAGTCCGTGATCCGGCCCTCGTTCAGACCGACCACGCCGCCCATGGCGTCCAGACCGTTCATCGTGCCCCTGCTGGCGCAGCGGTCGATCACATGGTTTTCACCACCCACGCCGACGATGCCGCCGACGATGGAAACGCGGAGCGTATCCGCGCCCGGCTCATCGGACAGCGCCTGCGCCGCGTCCTCATGGCCCTGCGTCCGCAGATAGGCCGCGAGATTGACACCGGTTTTCAGCCTGCTGTCCGGGAATACGCCGTCCGCCGGACGGTCGAAGCCGCCCGCGTTCAGGCAGCCGACCACCTGCATCTTGCTCTGCGGCTCGCCGCAGCCGACGATGCCGCCCGCATACGCATACGCGCGGATGGTCATGTTGTTGGAGGCAGTCGTCAGACGGTCCGCCTGGTTGCCGTCCGCCGTAATGGTGACGGTGTGCGGATTGGTGGAGGCCGTCACGGCGCCCGGCACATTGTCCCCGTTCTCCGCGATGCCCGGCAGGAGAGCGTACAGCGCTCTGCCCGCCCGGTCCTTTTCCGTATAGGTGCGCTGATAGCCGATCAGACCGCCGCAGAACGCCTCTGCGGTGACCGAGCCGAGGCTGTTGTCGACCCGGAGTGAGCCGACCGTGATGTCCGTGTCCGGATCGACCACGTTCGCGCCGATCGCGCCGCCGACATAGTACCGCCCCTGCACGCTGGCCGGTTTGACGGTCAGCGTCTGCCCGAGGAGCGAAGTCGAGGCGTTCAGACCGGCAAGCCCACCGGCGCAGTCGCCGGAGGCGAAAACGCTGCCGCCGATCAGGGTATAATCGACGTCGATCGTGCCGTCTGCATCGTTATAGCCGACCAGACCGCCGACGTAGTCCCTGCCGACCACGATGCCCGCTACGCTGCGCGTGGAGACGACGCTTTTTTTGTCAAAGACGATGCTGCCGCTGTTGTAGCCGGTCAGGCCGCCCGCATAGCTGCCGGTCGCGCCCCAGCCGGTGACGCGCCGATAGACCGCGCCGTCGGTGTCGGACACGTAGCTCGCGCAGTTCACGATGGACGCGTTTTTCTCGTTCGCGCCGCAGATGCCGCCGATATACGCCTGATAGCCTGCGGCGACGCCGGTATTGACGCAGTTTTCGATGATGGAGCCGCCGCTGTTGCGGCCGATGATGCCGCCGACATAGGAGTTGCCGATGACGCAGGCGGCGTTCGCGGTGACGCGGGCCGTGCCGTCAGACAGCAGCAGCCTGTTCGCGCCCTCGTTCGCGCCGCCGACGATGCCGCCGACGTATTCGCTTCCGAGCACATAGCCGTCCGCCCCGGTGGAGCAGCGGTACAGCACGCTGCCGTCGCTGTAGCCGACGATGCCGCCGACATACCTGCCGCGCAGCCTGCTCCGGTCGGCCTGCGTATACTCGTAGTCCGCCGCACGGCCTGCCCGGCTGGTGCAGCCGCCGAGCGAGGCATGATAAGCATAGCCGACGATGCCGCCGATGTACCGTCCCGCGAGCGAGGTCTTGTCCGCGTCCGCACTGCTGAGGACCAGACCCTCGTTCGTGCAGTCGCGCAGATCCTGACGGGTCGGCTGACCGCTGCCCGCAAGATAGCCTGCGATGCCGCCGGCCGAACGGTTGCCCGTGACCGAAGCGCGGCTCGTGAGGTTTTTGACGGCCGTGCCGGACACGGTAAGGCTGCCCGCGATGCCGCCGATGCCCTCGGCATTCGACGCCGTCAGCGCCGCACGCACCCTCGCGTCCGCGCCGTCCACGCTGTCGTCCTCGAGAGAGCCGCGGCTGTAGCCGCAGACCGCGCCGACGCCCTTGAGCGTGGGCGAGGAGACGTCCACCTGCGGCGAGAGCAGGCGCAGACCGCGTATCGTGCCGGAATTTTTCTGAAACAGGCCGAGATACTCCGCGCGCGCGTCGATCGAGGTATCATCCAGCCGGAGGCTGCTGACGGCGTTCCCGCCGGTGAACACGGCGGCGATGCGGTTCAGCAGACCGCCCGCGCCGTTCAGCGTCTGACCGGTTTTCAGCTCCGGGATGCTCGGAAAGCCGATGTCCGTGCCGGAGGAGACCGTGAGTGCGCCGTGGGCGGCTGTGCCGTAGACCCTTACGCTGTCGCTCGTCCAGTCGAGCGAACGCGCGGCAACGGAAAATTCAGCCGCCTTATTCATGTAACGGATGTTGGACAGATGGCGGAAGGCTTTGACCTCGCATTCGGTGCCGTCGGCGCTCGTGCCGTCTCCGAAGAGCGTATTGGCGCGGTTCGAGTCGATGACGTCGCTCTTCTGGTACATCTCGCCGCTGTCGTATGCCGCGTTCGGGTCGGGGAAGGCCTGCACGGTCGCGTAGATCTCCGCCGGTGCGGCGAGTGTGCCGCCGAAGCGCGTGATGCTGGTACTGCTGCTCTGGCGGAAGGCCGCCTCGTCCTCGGCCGAAAGCTCGTCGAGCCTGCTGTACAGCTGCGCGTTCATCATGCCGTCCAGCACCAGAGAAGTACGTCCGGTGGTCTGGTCGTACTCTATCGGGAAGGTATAGTTTTTCTTTGTGCCGTCCTCGGCCGTGACCTCGAGCGGCTGCGCGCCGGTTTTGAGGGCGCTGCCCGGGACGCGGATGGTCAGCAGCTGCGCCTTGTCCGCGCTGCTGTACAGCTTCACCTCATAATATACGTTCGCCCTGTTCTGCGCTCTGACGCTGCTCGACCAGCCCAGCGAGAGCGTTTCGCCGTTGACCAGATTGATCGAGGTGATCTTGAGCTTCGCCGCGTCCAGATTGACGACGTTCACCGCGTCCTGCACCGAGTAATAGCCAAGCCGCTCCGCGCGTCGGAGGTCGTAGCTGGCGCGGCTGTCCATGTCCAGCCATTCGCCGGACAGCTCCGCCGGCTGGCTGAGCGCGTTCGAGCCGTAGTACAGTCCCTTGCAGCTCGTGCCGTAAAAGACCGAGTAGACATGACCGCTCTCCACGTCGATCTCGATGCAGATCGCGGCGTTCAGCAGACTTTTGTCGTAGGTATCCTGCGAAAGCAGCTCGTCGACGAGACTGCCGTCGCCCGACAGCTCGCCCGAGGCATACTCGTCCGCATCCAGACGGATGCCATAGATGCGGCCGCTGAGCTTTTTCTGCTCCCCGTCCGCCTCGTCGAACGACCGGTTGAGCACGCCCTCGTCCTTCACCCGTCTGCAAAACGACTCCCATTCGCCGCCGGTGCGGCAGTACGTCAGCGCGGATTCCGCGGACAGATACATGGTCTTTGCGCAGGACTCGTTCCTGCGGAACTGCGACAGGTGGATATACCCGAGCAGGTTCGGGACAGCGATGGCGAACAGGATGCTCAGAATGACCAGCGTAACAGCCAGCTCTACCAGGGTAAAGCCGCCTTTTCCGCGCCGCTTCCCGTCCTTTTTCATTATTTTTGCGGGATTTGCCGTTTTCTGCACCGCAGCGCGCAAAAAAAGCCGCCGGAGCAAACTCCGACAGCCTTTCTGCAATTTAACGGGTTCTTTACGGCGGGGGGGAGAGCGGGACGGTCAAAAAAACCGCCTGCTATACCTTATTATATATAGGGCGTCTCTGCGCGCTGTGCCGCGCTCATTCCTCCGCCGCCGTCCGGCGTCGCTTCCTCTCGCGGATGAGCGTGGACTTGCTGATGCCGGTCAGCTTGACGACCTGCGCGTAGGAATGGTCCGCGAGCAGAGCCATCGCGTGGTCGAGCTGCTCGGCATCGAATTTGGGCGGACGGCCCTCACGGAAATTCGGGTCGGTGGCGCGCGCGACCGCCTTGCCCTCCTGCGTGCGCTGCACGATCATGTCGCGCTCGAACTGCGCAAACGACAGCAGCACGTTGCGCAGCAGCGTGTTGACTGAGTCGTTGGACAGGATGCCGAGGTTCAATACGTTGATAGTCACGCCCTCGTCGATCATCTCGGTGATGAGGCCGGACGCCTGCGACACCGACCGCGCGAGGCGGTCGAGCTTGGTGACGATGAGCACATCGCCGCGCCGCAGCTGTGCGCGCAGCCTGTCGAACTCCGGGCGCTCGATCTTCGTGCCGGTGAAGGTGTCCGTATAGATTTTTTCCGCGCCCGCCGCCGTCAGCGCCGCCTGCTGCGCGTCCAGACTGTTGCCGTCGCGCGCCTGCGTTTTGGTCGAGACTCTCGCGTAGCCGAATGTCATGTAAATTCCCCCGTTTTCCCGGTTTTGACACCGCGAGTTTTGAATATAGGTTTTGATACCTCTATTATAACTTATGACGCTGAGTTTTGCAACCGGTGGCGAAACTTGAAGGTTTTGGATACCAAGGCGAAGTTCCACTATGGTCATAACCGCTCCACCACCGAGGGCAAGCAGCTTTACGGCGGCTTCTCTCAGTATATGTATATTGAGCCGGGCGCACGTCTTTACAAGATCCCGGACGGTCTGCCCAATGATATGGCCTGCTTTACCGAGGTCATGTGCGTAGCGTACACGCCGGAAAAGGCGCGTGCGGTCAGCAGCTTTGATCTGGAGGGCGTCAACCTCGGTGACACGGTTGTCATACAGGGCTGCGGCGCGGAAATCGTGGTGGAGTGTGTCGGCCGTCCCGAGGTATTCCCGGAGGGTCTTAAGTATCTCCGCAAGGCCGGTATGTATCTGGAGCAGGCAGAAGATGCCGTGAAGGCCGGTATGACCCGCGAAAGCATGAAGGTCGTTATTGACCCATGGATGGAGTAAGCAGCACGTTTCCGTCCCTCTTGTAAAACTGCCGTGCGGCTGAAAAAAACGGGGGGCACGGGGATTCCACCCGTCAAGCTGGATTTGCACCAGCAAATCCGTTGCTTGTCAGACTATACCACACCTTTTCTTCTCAATAAACAAAACCCGGAGCACAGACTGAAAAAGCAGTCTGTGCTCCGGGTTT
>OGCO01003201.1_pt1 | contig 19748 bp, 18 predicted proteins | sample 1570171 | NCBI WGS metagenome assembly OGCO01 (sample SAMEA4370583, study PRJEB24528) | human gut metagenome | reverse complement strand
GCATCGAGCTTGGCGTTGCTAACTCCATCCTGATCAAGGTTAACCAGATCGGCTCTCTGACCGAGACCCTGGACGCGATCCAGATGGCGAACCGCGCAGGCTACACCGCTGTCGTTTCTCACCGCTCCGGCGAGACCGAGGACGCTACCATCGCTGACATCGCTGTTGCTCTGAATGCAGGCCAGATCAAGACCGGCGCTCCGTCCCGTACCGACCGCGTTGCGAAGTACAATCAGCTGCTCCGCATCGAGGAAGAGCTGGGCGAGGACGTTGCACAGTTCCTCGGCAAGAAGGCTTTCTTCAACCTCAAGAACAAGTAATTTTTTACAGCTTGTAAAAAATGATAAAAAGCAGGACGTCTCTTTATCGGAGGCGTCCTGTTTTTTTCTGATACTGGTAAAAATAACGAGAATATTCCTGTGAGAAAAAATTATTTTTCTCCTGGGATGCCCTTGTGAAATGGTTGTTGCTAATGGTCGGAAAAAGTCGGATTTTTCAGGATATGTGGTCAGTACGCGGAATAAACGAAGAGAAAAAATGGTGAAGGAGGATGCAGAAAATGGAGATAAAAAATTCTCATCCTGCTTGCCGGAGCCGAATTGCCATAAAATGCGGTTGACGGCTGATACGGTTTGTGATAAGATGCGGACAATAAAAATTGCCTGTCCGAGACAAAGCAATTTATAATTTCATTTCTATTTCCAAAACAGCCCTCCGCACAGTATCGCACTGTGCGGAGGGCTGTTTTCAGCCGGAATAACCGGCCTTCCATCTCTGGAGGGCGAGACTTGCATTTTTATAGCTGACGTCTGCGGTCGGCGTGCCGGCCGGGACGCCGAGCACAGCTGCATCCGCCTTCTGCACATAGCCGGTGGTCTTCCAGCGCGCGAGCGCGCGCTCATATGCCTCCGCCTCGGCGGCATTGCGCAGCCTTGTGAGGGCGGCATTCTGCTCGACGCGGGCGTTTTCGGCGTTCAGCTCATAATTCCGGTAGGCGAGCGTCGGCGTGCCGTCGAGAAAACCGGTGAGACCGGCCATGGACAGGCTGTAATCGCGCTCGGCGTTATACTGGCTGAGCAGGGTCTGCGCCTGCGACAGAGCAGCGCTTTCCGCGGCGCTCTCGTAGCCGCTCTGTGCGCTCGCTTCACTGGCCGCCGCGGCGGTCTCGGCGGCGGAACGGGCGGCGAGGCGGCTCTGAGAGAGCGAATTCAGATCACCGGGGTACTGGTTGTCGACCGCGATGCGGCTGCTTTCCGCCATGCCGCTTGTCGCGGCACCGGTCTTTGCGCTCATATTCAGACCGAGCAGCGCGAGCTTTTCCTCGTTGCGCAGCGCGGACTGACGGGCGCTGATGCCGGCCTGACGCACCGCAGATGCGTAGTCGCTGTCGATGGAGGACAGATTTGCATCGAGCTGCTGGCGGATGCGGGTCCGCGCGGCCTCAAAGCGCTCGAGACGCGCCTTTTCGGCCGCATCATACAGCGAGTTGACGCGCTCGGCGTTCTCCTGCGCCGCTTTGGAGGCAGAGGAGGCGGACGCGACATAGTACGGGCGGTAGCCCTTTGTCCAGGTCGAAACCGCGCTGTTGTCCGCGACCCTGCCGGTCAGACCCTCTGCGTCGATCTTGTTCTGTCGCTCGGCGAGCAGACGGTCGCGTTCGGCCTTGCTCGTCGAGTTGGCGATGGCTTCGGAATAGTCGAAGTTATCGCGGTAATTTTTGGCCATAGTTTACTCCTTTCCTTGAGGCAATACCGCAAAGCGCCGCAGCTTTCATTGTGCGGTGCTGCCTCAGATGCTCCCGTTTTCCGTCCACCGCAGCGTGAGCGCGAGCAGTCCGAACGGCTCGCCCGCGCGGTCGTTGCCGATGCGCAGGGTGAACAACGGCCGGTGATGACGGCGTCGTCGGCTGCGCCAGCTGACCGCGCCCGGCATGCAGCGGAAGGACAGCCGCGCGAAATCCCAGCCGCGAAAGGCGAAAAGGTCGAGATTTCGCGAAATGCGGAAGGTTTCGCCGCCCTCATCCGTAAAGCAGAGCGCTGCGCTCGAGCGCGCGTACGGCATGAGTGTCGGGATGATGTCGCGGATTGTCTTGTACCGCGTCCAGTCGGAGAGCGAGAGCGTCGGCGTGCACCAGTAGGCGTCGATCGCCTCGCCGTCATCCGTGTAGGCGTCTGCATCCCCGGGAAGCGAAAAGCGGCACAGCCTGCCGTCGTTAGTCCCGAACCACAGACGGCCGCCGAGCACCGCGAGACACTGTGCCGGGACGTTCGTCCAGAAGAACCACGCCGGATAGCCGTCCTCCTCGTTCAGATGGCCGTCCGCGATGTAGACGTTTCCGCCCAGCGCGAGGTAGTAGCGCCCCTCGAATACCACCGCACAGGCGTTTTCCATCGCCTTTTCCTGTACAAGGCGCGGCCGGACGGATTCCGAGATCGAACGGATGGTGTTCTGCTCCGCGACCGCCGTGCCGTAAACGCCCATCACGCCCTGCGCGGACAGGAACAGCGGCACATCGTTCAGCATGGCGAAGGTGCGCGGCGCGACAGCGCCCTCGCCGTGTGCGCCCTGCCGCAGGGTGAAGTAGGATGTGCCGTCCTCGGTCATGACGAAGGTGCGCGCGTAGCTCGTCGCCTCCTGTGCACCGCCGGTCTTGACAATGATCTGGCTTTCGTACTGCTTGAGGTATCCCGCGATGGCGCTCGCCTCGGTGCCCATGCGCGCAAAGCCGGTATCGGGGAAATAGGTGGGATCGTAAAGACCGCTCTGCCAGTCGCAGTGCGGCTCGTCAGGATTGCCTGCAAGGAAAACGCGCGTGTCGTTCTTGCCGCCGTAAAGACCGGCGATGCGGCATTTGTTGATGGTGTCCGCCGCGCCCGGAACGGTCTTGCTGAAGGCAATGCTGACGTTGTCGCGTCCCTGTCCGTCAGCCGGGGCGGAGGCGAGCGCGACCGTACCGGCATCGTAATCGACGGACGCGATGGCCACCTCAGTGCCGTCGACCGCAGCGGTGAGCGGCACGCGGTCAAGCTCTCGCGCATCCAGATGAAATTCCGTGCTTTTTCCGTCTCCGACAAAGGTATTGATGCGCTTTCCGGTCAGCAGATTGACCGCCTCGAGACTCGCGCCGCCGCCCGCGGGAGGGGCGGAAACGGTGGTCGTCGGCACATAGGCGATGCTCTGCACGCGGACAGCCTCCCATGCACCGCTCTCGCCGCGGCGGACTGCGCGGAAGCGCGCCCCGTCGAGCAGATAAAGCACGCCGTTCATGGTAAACGCCTGCGAGAACGCGCCGTTCATGTCGCGGCAGAGCACGGTCTGCTGCCCGTTCTCCGCCCGGAAATACAGGTCTGCACCAGTGTGGATGAACGCGCCTGAACCGTCGGGAGCGGAGAAAATACCGTAGACGGGTGCGTCATAGCGCTGCTGCACCTGCCAGCCGGTGCGCTTGACGAGAAAGTCGTTCCGGTCGCACACCAGATTCTGCAGGTCGGGGGAGCGCGTCAGCGAGACCTTGGTCGGATGGGAGCGGAAGTCCGCGCCGCCGAAGCGGCTGATGACAGTCTGGTGCTCGGTCTCAGTCGAGGAAAATCGGTATCCGCGCATCAGACCATCTCCTGTACGGCGGTGAACTGGGCCGGGCAGTGCAGCAGCAGACGCTCCGCGTATTCATCCGCCGCCCAGTTGAACTTCGCCTTGTCGTCATCCGCGCACAGCAGCGCCGCGAGACCGTAGGGCAGGCACTCGCGTGCGAGCCATTCGGGCGCCGGGAGCTCGTCCTCGAGCGCCTCCATGCGCGGCGGCACGGAAAAGGCACTTTCGCCCTGCTGAACGCGCTCTGCGTTGATCTCGCGCAGACTGTTTGCGATCAGCTGATTTAACGCGCCGAGGGCGAACTGCGCGTAGTATTCGCTGCTGTCCGCGCCCGCGCCCATAATCGTCATTGCTGCACGGCAGCATTCGGTTCCGGTCATAAAAATTACCTCCTTCAAGGATTGGGAAAAGGGCGGAGAGCGGAAAAGCTCCGCTCTCCGTTTTCACAGCCGGCTCAGCCCTCCGCGACAGCGGACGGGTACTTGCCGCTCTCGGTCATGACCGCACGGATCTTGCAGCCGGTCTCGGCGGTCAGCGAAGTACCCGCAGCGTAGTCCTTCGCGGAATCGGAGTAGCGCGGGTCCGAGCCGTCGAGCGTGTAGCGGATGCTGCCCGAGCCGGTGATCCTGCCGCCGGAGACAGTCGGCGCGGCAGAGACCATGCCGGCCGCGACGAGCGCGTACACGCCGCCGCACTTCGCGCCGAGAACATAGGCGTCATAGTAGTGGCGGCCCTCGATGAGTGCGCCGGATACGCCGACCGGGTCCTCATGCACCTTTGCGTCCGCGATCTTGTACGGCATGAGCACCGCGTCCTTGTGCGCGACGAGGAAGTAGACGCCCTCCGGCAGGTAGCTCTTCGGCACGCGCACGACGTTCATGCCGAATACCTCGCCGCATACGCCCTTGGCGATCGACTGACGCGCGAGCACATCCACGCCGGAGAACTCGTCCGAGGTGCACACGAGCTTGTACATCTCGCTGGTCAGGTACAGATAGCGGTTGTCGTCCGGGACGAGCGCATCATCGAGCGCCTGAGAGGCGTCCGCGATCTTGCTGATGATGTCGGCGCGGGTCGGCTTTTCGCTCTCCGCAATCGTGCCTGCCATGGTCACGAAGCGCTTGAAGGCGTACTTGTCGGCGGACGGGGTGGACTTCTCGCTCAGCTGGAGGCGCAGCATGTCAGCGGCGTTCTTGACGAGGTTCTGGTCGAGGTTGTTGCCCTTGTCGATGGTGAGGGTAAACGCCTTGTCCTGCGTCATGGTCAGCTCCTGCACGACGTCCTGCATCTCGGTGACGGCGCCGTAGCGGCCGAGGCCGCCGTCGCGGTCATAATCGACCTCCTCGACGGTGATCGGGGTGTAGACCTTGAGCGTCTTGACGCCGGTCAGGTCGAACGTCTCGGCGGTCTTGCCCTTGATGAAGGACGAGCGGGTGAAAACCTCTGCGATCTGGTCGGAATACTTGCTTGCAAGATTGATTGCCATAGATAAAGTCTCCTTTTATGAATCGGTGGTGGATGTTCAGCGGCGTGTTATCTGCCGAGCAGGGCGAGCGTTACCGGGTCGATGCCGGCCGGTTCGCCGTCGGTCTGCGCGGTGCCGACCGCAGCGCGGCGGTTGCGGCGGTTCATCTCGAGCGCGGCGAGCTCGTCGCGCAGCTCCGCAATCTCCCACTTGCGGTAGGCGGAGAAGAGCGAGCCCTCCTGCTGCGCCCATTCCCAGACCTGCTGCGGAATGTCCTCGGGGCGCACATCCGGGTATTCCTCGACAAAGGCCGCATAGATCTGGCCGTTCGGCAGGGCGTTCGCCGCGCGGTTGCGGCGCACATAGGCGTTGTGCCTGGAAAGACCCTGCGCCGCCGCCTCGATCAGCTCGTCGAGCGTCAGCTCATGGATCTCGCCGTCCGCCTCGACCGGATAGGTCGTCTCGGCGGACTGCACCGGCGCTTCCGCCGCCGCGAACGGGTCGAGCGGCATGGTGTTTTCCGGGTTACGGTTGTTCGGTTCCTGCATTTGCTGTTTCCTCCTTCTGGGGCTGTCGCTGCATGCGGAGCGCGTGCAGCAGGTCGTGTTTGCCGCGTACCTGATAATCGGGCACGTTCTCGAGATAAACGAGCGGGTCGGAGATGACGCCGCTTTCGAGCAGATGGTCGCTGGTCGTGGTCTGCATGATCTCGGACCAGTAGCTTGCCGCGCCGACATCCACCTGAAGGCGCATATCCTGTCCGGCGAGGGTCGAGAAGTCAAAGCTCTGCCTGTCCGGCTCGCCGCCGTCCTCATCGGGCAGCACGAGCGTGCGCACGCCGTAGTGCACGCCCATCATGTCGAGAAAAATGCGCGCCCAGTCCTCGGTGAAGCGGTAGAACTCCATTTTTGTCAGCTCGAGCGGCGCGGCGGTCGCACTCTGCACCGCGATGATCGCGGAAGTGTTGTCCGGGCGCACCGTGCCGAGCGAGGCCTCGCTCGCGCCCATCAGCTCCATCGTGTCAGTCATCATCTGCCGGAGCAGCTGCAATACCTGTGCGGAGATGTCGGGCGCGCGGAATGCCGCCGCGATGGCCTCATTCGGGTTGCCGCGCATGGCGATGGCCTTGCCGACGTCGTTCGACCAGCCGTTCGGGAAACGGGTCATATCGTAGACAATCTTCGGGAACGCCACCTGCTTGATGCACTGCACGTACATGGAATACAGCTTGTTGATGGCGATCTGGTTCGGAATGGCCTCGGTCAGCGGACTTTCGCCGTGACACGAGCCGCGCACGCGGTTCCAGCACAGGTGCGTCACCGGATACAGACGATAGGGGAGCACCTTTTCACGCATCACGGTCGCGTTTCGCACGGTCTTGCAGAACGCGATGCCGCCCTCGACCCGGCGCATATGCAGCAGCACGGTCACGCGCTCCTCGCCGCCGTTCACGCGCCAGCGATGGTATTCGCCCGCATCATCGGCGCGGATGGCGCTGATCTCATCCTCGGAGATGCCGTTTTCCCTCGCCTCGCGCCGTACCTCATCTACATCGCGCCGCATGGCGATGATGATGTACGGCTGGCGCTGCACCTCGTCGCAGGTCGGGTTGCCGAAGCAGATGTTGGTCGAGTCGATGAGATCGACGGCAATATCGCCCTTGACGGCCTGACCGGTCTCGAGCGCCGGATCAAAATGAACGTAGAAGCAGGCGTCTCCGTCTACGCAGGCGTTCTTGAGCAGCGGCCGGCCGAGCGCCTTGACGCCCGAGCGCTCGATGGCGGAGGCGAAGGCGCGCTCGAGCACATGGGCGGTGCGGCGGCCCTCGCCGTTCATCTCGAACGGCGTGACGCGCACGGCCACATCATCCGACACGAGCATCGCCACGAACAGATTGACGCAGCGGCGCAGCACATTGAAGATCAGCGGATCGAGCGACTGTACGCGCAGCCCCTCCCACTGTCTGCCGAGGTAGAAGGCCTCGTTGCGGCGCACACGGTCGTACAGACCGATGGAGCGCTTGTAATCGCGATCGCGCTCATATCTGCGCCAGACCTCCGCAGGGAAACGGTCAAACTGCATTTTCTTCTTCCTCCTCCCGGCCGTAGGCCATCAGCGCCGCAATATCGCGGCTGAGTGCGTCGTCGGGCGCGGCTTCCGCTGTGTTTTCGCGCGGCAGGCGCCGCGGCAGCGAAAGACCGCCCGACACCACCGCGCCGGTCAGCACGAGAAGGGCTGACGCGAGCGCATAGCATAAAACTTCCATGAAAAACCTCCTTGTCAAAAGCGCAGGAACTCTCCTACCTCGCAGTCATACGCTGTCGGGACGCTCGGGGCAGGCGGCTCGAAAACGGTCGCCGCGTAGCCGCGCAGTGCATCGGGTGCATGCGTCAGCTCGTGCGGCGTGTTCGCCGTGTCGGACGGATTGCGCCTGTCGTGCTGCAAAGCCGGCAGCGTGCGGATGAGATTGCGGCAGGTATTGAAGATCGTGAGCCGGGGCCGGGGCTCGCCGTCCATGTCGCGCCGCGGCGCGAGCAGCTCATGCAGCGCAAGCCAGCCGGCTACGCGCTCGTTGCTCGACTTCTCGAAGCTGAGGCCGCAGTCTGCGAACAGCTCGACCGCGCTCCTGCCGGTCTCCTGCCGCCGGTTCCACAGGTCGGGCGGCGCGAGCCGAACATCGATCTGTTCTCCGGACGCCTCGCAGGAGAGAATGCGCGCGGCGGCTTCAGAGATAATCAAACCTGGTTCATATAACTCTCTGTATACCACGCTGCGCCCGTCCGGACTCTGTGCAATCCACAGCGCCGCAAGCATATCCAGACCGTAGTCGATCGTCAGATAGCGCCGCCATTCGCGCGGGATCTCGTGCGGCGGCACGATATGCAGGGCGGGGGAGAACTCGGAGAAATACCGTCCCTCATCCAGCTCCCACACGCCGTCGAGCAGCGCGCGCCTGTCGTGCACGGAGAGCAGACGCAGCCGCTTTTCGTACCCGGCATCGGCCCTGCGCAGAAACGGATTGTCCGCGAGCCGCGCCGGGAGGAAAAGCCGCGTTTCGCCGTCGAACGCATGCACCTCGTCGGGCGGCATCGGATCGATGTAGCGGCTCTTGACCCACTGATGGCCGATGCCGCCGGGATTTGTGGTCGATTTGACCTGCTTAGGATACGGATTTGCGCCGCGGATGCGCGAGATGAGATAGGTGAACTGGCTTTCGGTGAAATGCGTCAGCTCGTCGAACCGGATCACATCGTACTCGGCGCTCTGGTATTTGGTCACGTCGCTTTCCGCGTCGCAGTAGCCGAACTCAAGCGTCGAGCCGTTGATGAAATCCCAGCGGTGCTCGCTGACCTTGTAGCTCGCGACGCTCTGCGGATAGAGCCGCATGGCCGCCGGAACGAGCGAGCGCTCGAGCTCGGGCATGGTGCGGCGCAGCATGAGCTGCCGCGAGCCGGGATAAACGACCGCGAAACGCAGCGCATCGAGCAGCTGACCATGGCTCTTGCCGCCGCCTGCCGCGCCGCCGAACAGCGTTTCAAACGCCTCCGACCGCATGAATGCGGCCTGTCTCGGCGTCACGCGGAATTCGCAGCTTCGTCCACCACGCGGAATACGATCTCGATCGGCGCCTTGTCCTGCTCCTCGCCGAGCATCACGCCCTTTCCGACCGTCCGGTCGAGGATTTCCTTGATCGCGCTCAGACGGCTGTTCGCCGGAGCCTCCGAGTCGTCCGCGATCTCGTACAGCATCCGGATCAGTTCGTCCGGATCGCTTTTTTTCTGCACAATATCAACCACCTCCAGAAGAAAATGAATTCGGGAGAAGCCGGTCTGCCGTTCCGTCGTCCTCCTGTGAGTCATAGAATAGGAGCGGAGCGCGGTTTTGTCAAGAACAAATGTTCGATTTTTGAGTCAAGGTCAAAAGATTGACCATTTTTTACAGAGACGCCGGTTTCTTGCGCCGCAGCTCTTGCAATTTATTGACTGCTGCGGTATTCTGATATAGTATGGAAAAATATCGTCGGGCCGCACACACGCCCGGCTGAGGCGGCCGTCTGTCCGGCAGGCAGAACGCGCCGCATACAGAAAAAGGGGAAAGGCATATGAATAAAATCAAACTGATTGCGCTCGATCTCGACGGCACGGCGCTCACGCCGCAGAACAAGGTCGCGGAGACCACGACTGATGCCGTGCGCCGCGCGCGAGAGGCCGGGGTATATGTTGCTGTTTCGACCGGCCGCATCTGCGGCGAGGCGCGTGATTTTGCGGTCGATCTGGATGCAGATGATCTGATGGTCACGTCGGGCGGCGCGACGCTTTCGAGCATTTCGGGCGAGGGCTGCACGATGCGTATGTCCATGCCGTGGGAAGCGGCGGTCCGCGCGGCGGCGGCGGTCGAGCGCATCGGCATGATCGCCATGATCTACGTCGGTGAGACGCTGCTCATCACGCCCTACGACGACCTCGGCTTCGGCAGCTACAAGACCAACGAGGGCTATCTGACCTCGAAAAAGGTGGTCCCGTCGGTCGCTGAGTATATCGCTGACCATCATCTCTCGGTCGATAAGATCTTCGTGCGCAGTCAGGATCCGGTAACGCTGCTGCGCACGCGCGCCATTCTGGAGCAGATCCCGGGCATCCGCGTGATGAGCTCGGCGGCGGACAATCTGGAGGTCATCACCCCGGCCGCCGACAAGGGAACGGCGCTCGGCATGCTGTGCCGCGACATCGGCACCGATCTCGACCACGCCGCCGCCATCGGAGACAGCGAAAACGATTTCGAAATGCTGCGCGCGGTCGCGCTCCCCATCGCCATGGGCAACGCATCGAGCGAGGTCAAGGCGCTGTGCCGCTGGGAGACCGACACGAACGCGGAGGACGGCGTCGCGCACGCGATCGACCGCATCCTCGCGCACAATAAAGCGTGTGACGAACAGGCTGAAAACAGTGGAATTTGACACGTATTTATGATATAATTAACCTGTCTCAAATTGCTTTGAAATAGGAGAGTCTATATTTTGGCTGCAAGAAAAACCACAAAACCAAAATCGGAAAAAAGCGCACCGCGCACGCGGAAAAAGGCGGAACCGGCACCCGAAGTGCAGGAGAGCGCCGGACTGAGCCGCGCGGCATGGGGTGCGATCTGGGCGGGACTGGGCGTTCTGACCCTTCTCGCGCTGCTGCGCTGGCTGCACCGCTTCATCGGCGGCTTCATCGGCCGCGGCGGCCTGCTTCTGCCGTTTGCGCTGTTTGCGCTGAGCGCGCTGCTGTTCCTGCGTCCGAAGGGACCGGTTCGCCTGCGCGGCGCGTGCATCGGCCTGCTGCCCGTCCTGTTCGGCGGCATCGTCCATGCCATCACCTGCGCGAACGAGTACGATTTTTCGATGAAAACCATACGGAATCTGCTGGAAACCGGCATGGAAAGCCATTCGGGCGGCCTGCTTTCGGGCATGCTGTACATCGTGCTCGAATGGGCGCTGTCGAGCGCGGGCGCACTGATCGTGCTGCTGCTGCTCACGTTCGCCGCGATCATGGTCGCCTGCCGCATCACCCCGATGATGCTCATCGACATGTTCCGTCCGCCCGAGTACGAATACGAGGACGAAGAGGAGCGCGCACGCTATGAAGAGCCGGTGCAGCTGCCGAACGTGCACGAGGTCGCGCGCGAGATCAACGCTGCGCACGCGCAGAAGCGCGAGGAGCGCCGCGCACGCCGTCAGGCCTCTGACTTTGACATCCCGATCGACAGCAATCCGCCCGGCGAGGATAAGCCCGGCGGCGCGATACCGCCTGTCTATCCGGCTCATGAGGAGGGCAAGCCGCTCGCACCGGATGAATATCTGCGGGGTCTGAAAAAGCCGCGCGAGGAGAAGCGGGAAGAACAGCCGGACAGCATCATGGAGCTCGTGGCCAACCGCGCCGACGAGCCGGAGGATGAACCCGAAGCCGAGGCGGCGCCTGCAAGGCCGGCCACGAAGCCGAAAAAGACCGAGAGCATCTCGGAGGATGAGCAGGCGGCGATGAACGACGCGATGGACGAGAGCCAGAAGGCCCCCGCGCCGGTCTACGCCTATCCGCCGATCGACCTGCTGACGCAGGGAAAGCACGCCTCGATGGCCGGTGCGGAGAGCGAGCTGCGCGAGAGCTCTGCCTGTCTGCTCGATACGCTCGAGTCCTTCAATATCGACGCGCAGATCATCGGCATCGTGCGCGGCCCGTCCGTCACCCGTTTTGAGCTGACTATTCCGCGCGGCATCAAGATCTCGCGCGTTTCTGCGCTTGCAGATGATATTGCGCTTGCGCTCGGCGCGGCGAACGTGCGCATCGCGCCCATCCCGGATAAATCCGCCGTCGGCATCGAGGTGCCGAACAAGACGGTCAACACAGTCTTTATCCGCGAATGCATCGGCTCGAACGCCTTCGCGAACGCAAAGAGCCGCCTGTCCTTCGCCGTAGGCAAGGACATCACGGGCAGGCCGGTCATCGGCGACATCGCCAAGATGCCGCATATGCTGATCGCCGGTACGACCGGTTCCGGTAAATCGGTCTGCATCAACTCCATGCTGATCTCGCTGCTCTATAAATCGACCCCGGAGGAGGTCCGCCTCATCATGGTAGACCCGAAGATGGTCGAGCTGGGCAACTACAACGGCATTCCGCATCTGCTCATTCCGGTCGTAACCGACCCGAAGAAGGCGGCCGGTGCGCTCAACTGGGCGGTCGGCGAGATGGAACGCCGCTACAAGCTGTTCGCAGATCATCAGGTGCGCAATCTGGTTGGCTATAACGACCTCATGCGCGCGGAAAAGGCGAAGGCGGAGGCGGCCGCCGCAGAGGGCGAGACCGCGGCTGCCGAGCAGTATCAGGTGCTGCCGCAGATCGTCATCGTCATCGACGAGCTTGCCGATCTGATGATGGTCGCGGCGAAGGAGGTCGAGAACTCGATCTGCCGCATCGCGCAGAAGGCGCGTGCCGCAGGCATGCACCTGGTCGTTGCAACGCAGCGTCCGTCCTCGGACGTCATCACTGGCATCATGAAGGCGAACATCCCCTCGCGCATCGCGTTCGCGGTCGCGAGCCAGATCGAGTCGCGCATCATTCTGGATACCACCGGCGCAGAAAAGCTGATCGGCAAGGGCGATATGCTCTACGCGCCGCTCGGCGAGGGCAAACCGCTGCGCGTGCAGGGCTGCTTCATCTCGAATGAGGAGATCGAAAGCGTCATCGAAAAGATCAAGGAGACCAGCACCGCCGAGTACAGCGAGGAGATCCTTGAGCATATCGAGCGTCAGGCGGAGCAGGCCGACAGCAAGAGCGGCGGCTCGGCCGGCGACCCGGGCGAGGATGAGGACGAGATGATCGAAGAGGCGATCGACGTCATCATGGAAAGCCGCCAGGCGTCTACGTCCATGCTCCAGCGCCGCTTAAAGCTCGGCTATTCGCGCGCCGCGCGCATCATCGACCAGATCGAGGAACGCGGCATCATCGGCCCGTTCGAGGGCTCCAAGCCGCGCCAGATCCTCATTTCACGCGAGGAATGGCAGGAGATGAAGCTGCGGCGGAATATGCCGATCGAATAAAACAGACAAATAAACCGCAACAGTTTATCTATGGAGGGTTTTATCATGAAGAAGATCAATATCGCAGAGCAGTCCTTCAACCCGTTTGAGCTGATCGGCAAGGACTGGATGCTGATTTCCGCCGGCACGGCGGAAAAGTGGAACACGATGACCGCAAGCTGGGGTGCTGTCGGCGTCGTGTGGGGCAAGCCGAGCGCGACCTGCTATATCCGCCAGTCCCGCTACACCAAGACCTTTGTCGACGATTCCGAGTTTTTCACGCTGACCGTGCTGAAGGACGGCTGCCGCGACGCGCTCAACCTTCTCGGCTCGAAGTCCGGCCGCGACATGGATAAGATGCACGAGAGCGGCCTGACGCCGGTCATGGTCGAGGGTCAGCCGACCTTCGAGGAGGCAAAGCTGGTCCTCATCTGCCGCAAGGTTTGCAAGACCTTCATCGGCCCGGACGACATGACCGCCGAGATCCGCGAGAGAAGCTACGCCGACCGCGATTATCACACCATGTACATCGGCGAGATCGTCGCAGCATACGAGGCGTAACCCCTGTACGCCGAAAGGCGAAAAGCATTTCTTTGGAGGCAATGTTCCTGTGAAAAAAAGACTGCTCAGCCTGCTTTTGTCGGCGGCGCTGCTGTGCGGCGCGCTCCCGACCGCCTTCGCGGGCTACGAAAATTTCACACCCAAGACCACCTATACCGACGGGCGGTTTTCCGACGTTTCCTCGTCCGACTGGTTTTATGAGAACGTCCGCGCATCCTATGAGTATGACCTCATCAACGGCTACAACGACGGAAAATTTCACCCGGACGACGATCTGACCATTGCGCAGGCGGTCAAGCTTGCCGCCTGCCTCAACAGCCTGTACAGCAGCGGTACGGCGGACTTTTCCGCCGCATCACCGTGGTATCAGCCCTATATCGACTACGCGCAACGCAACGGCATCCTGACCCGGACGTTTGCAGATTATAACGCGCCCGCGAGCCGCCGTGAATTTGCGGCCGTGCTGGCCGGGGCGCTCCCGCGCGGCGCGCTCCAGCCCATCAACAGCATCGCGGACGGCGCGATCCCGGATGTTCCCGCCTCGGCAGAGGACGCGGACGCGATCTATCTGCTCTACCGTGCCGGTGTGCTGACCGGCTCGAACGGCGGCCGGTTCAAGCCGGACGATACCATCCGCCGCAGCGAAGCGGCCGCCATCCTGACGCGCATGGCGGTGCCGAGCCTGCGGCAGAAGGTCGAGATCAGCACGGGCGAGCAGCCGGAAAATGTGCTTTCGGCGGATGAGATCCTCGAGAAATGCGGCCCGGCGGTGTTCAAACTGACGAGCTATGACGCGCGCGGCAACCTGCTCGGCATGGGCAGCGGCGTGGTGCTCTCCGCAAACGGCGACGCCGTCACCTGCGGCCATCTGGTCAACGGCGTGGCGCGTCTCGTCGCGGAAATGGCGGACGGCAGCAAGCGCGAGGTCAGCATCTACGCGCTCGATGCAGACTCCGACATCGCGCATATCCGCGTCGTCGGCGTCGGCCTGCCGTATCTGGAGACTGCGGACAGCCCGTCCACGGGCGACATCGTGTACGCGCTCGGCTATCCGGGCGGCGGCGCGGAAAAGGTGACGGCGGGCAAGGTGCTCGACGATTCGAACGGGGACTATCTGGTCCCGATGATCGAGACGACCGCCTCGGTCGTCAGCGGCAATTCGGGCGGCGCGCTCATCGACGGGCAGGGCCGCGCTGTCGCGGTCACGGTCAGCAGCCGCACCGGCGGCAGCAGCTCGTTCTCGGTGCCGCTCTCCGTCCTCGACAGGCTTCAGGGCAGCACGGCAGTTACCCCGGCGGAGTATTCGCGCACGCACAAGCCGGACAGCAGCAGATGCTACGATAATCTGTATCCGGTGCCGGATTTCGGCTCGGTCAGCGGCGCGTCGCTGTTTGCGACCTCACGCGACCGCGGCACGACCTGCTTCTATTACGCGCTGAGCGAGCTTCCCGACCTCGACCGTCAGCTGCTGCGCTACTATGCGGCGCTCGGCGAAAACACGTTCTATCAGTTCAATGAAAGCTCGTTCACCTCGTCGGCAGGCTATCTCCTGTCGGTCAAGCTGTACGAGACCACATGGGAGGGAATCGACGTCCTCGGCGTGTTCGTTTCGGGCATGCAGACGAGCTAAGCTGTCGCGAAACCACGGTTTCGCCGACAAGCTGTGTTCTGACAGCGCGGGGCGCCGCAGAACACGGACGGAGAAAAGTTCCTATGCAGAAACTTTTCTCTCTCTCAGAGTATAAAAACCGAGGTACACGCCCCCGGTTGCTCTCATTAAATGTTTTTGAGGATAGAGGCCTACGGGCTTATGAATTTGCTTCGCAAATTCTATTTTATGCGCGCTTTCGCGCGGAACGGCGCGGTATAAACTTTCGCTATCGGAGGGCACAGGAAACTGCGCCCTCTTTTCTTGTCTTTACAAGCGGTTCTTTCCTGTGCTATAATGATAAAAAGCTGAAAAAAAGAAGTTCCGGCTTGTGCATGATACACAAAGGAGTGACCAATATGACAAACCGCATGTTCGGCAATTCGCAGATTCTTGCCTGGCTGCAATATTATTCGGATAATACGCAGATCGATCTCGAAAAGGTGAAGATACTCGATATTACGCGCAAAAATAAAAACCTGATCCCGACGGTCGAGTCGAACGACGCGGTTCTCGTGTTCACCGAGGCAGGTCACGCAGACATCTTTTACCGCATGTGGAGCGCCGGTCTGGGCGAGTGCGATGTCTGGTACAACACCGGCTCCGAGCCGTCCGGCCCGATCGAGCACAGCAAGATCAAGAACATGATCGACCGCGGCATCAACGCCTCTGCGGCCATGCTCGTGCTCAATCCGAACGCGCGCTCGACCTATAAGATCGGCATGCACAACACGAGCTTCTCGCGCGGCTCCATCCGCTATGTCGGCAGCGAGATCCGCGCGGTCATCCTCAACAAGATGCACATGGCGTCCGACGACACGGTCTGCATCATTTCGGGCGAGTCCATCGCGGTCGAGGCCGCGCTCATCGCGGGCGAGGGAACGGTCATCGCGGTCGAGTACAACGGAAACGACCGCCGCACGATGGAGGAGAATATCGAGCAGTTCGGCCTGAACAACATCGCGATCATCGACCATGTGGACGATGAGAGCATGAAGGAGCTGCCGGTTCCCTCGCTCGCCATGCTTGTCGCGAGCGCGAGCATGGAGCAGGAGATCGCCTGCCTGCTGCGCCTCAATCCGCACATGGAGTTCGTGATCTACACGCTCGACTTCCGCTGCGCCGCTGCGCTGCCCGACCTGTTCGCGAAGCTCGGCATCGGCGAGACCGAGGTTATCCAGATCACGGTTTCCAGAATGAACGCCAAGCATAATTTTGAAGCTGAGCCCGCGCCGTGGCTCATCACGGGGCGTGGCGGAGTTTGATAGTGTCCGCCGCACAAAAACATCTGTTTTTGTGCGAAATGACGATTGACAGCGGACAGACATTTCCCTATAATAAGTGACAGTGGGACGCAGGACGGCGAAAAATGCCGAAAACCGCGTTCTGCGCACAATTTCATCCATGAAAGATGATGATGGAGACAGTACGTTCCGATGACCGAACGCGAAGCGAGCCGGGGTATGGTGAAAGCCCGGTGCAAGTAGGACGGGACCGAATATCACTCCGGAGTTGCAGCCCGAACCCTTCCCGCCGGGAAACAGTAGGTGCTGACGGCAGCTTTGCCGTTATAAAAGCCGCGTATGTCGGTACGCAGTAACGGGTGGTCAAACGAATGGCTGATGATCGAGCTTTCGTCCCTTTACGGGGATGAAGGCTCGTTTTTTTGCCTTTTCGGCAAAAAGCACAAGAAGGATACAGGAGGAAACAGCATGAAGAACATGGTCGAGATCCGCTGGCATGGCCGCGGCGGTCAGGGCGCAAAGACCGCCTGCCTGCTGCTCGCGGACGCGGCGTTCGCGTCGGGCAAATATGTGCAGGGCTTTCCGGAGTACGGTCCGGAGCGCATGGGCGCACCGATCACCGCCTACAATCGCATTTCTGACGAGAGATGCACCATTCATTCGAACATTTACAATCCGGATTACGTCGTTGTCGTCGACGAGACGCTGCTCCAGTCGGTAGACGTCACCCATGGCCTGAACCCGGAGGGTGCGATCGTCATCAATACCCATAAGTCCCCGGACGAGGTTCGTCCGCTGCTGCGCGGCTACGAGGGCAGGGTATACACCCTTGACGCCCGTGCGATCTCCGAGCGCACGCTCGGCAAGTATTTCCCGAACACCCCGATGCTCGCCGCGATCGTCAAGGTCAGCGGCGTGCTCGACCCGTGGCGCTTTGTTTCCGACATGGAGACCTCGTTCAAGCATAAGTTCGCGACCAAGCCGCAGGTCATCGCAGGTAATATGGAATGTCTGACCCAGTCGCTCAAGGAGGTGCGCGGATAATGGCTAAGTGTGCAAAGGATATCAATGAACAGTCGCCGTGGCAGGAGCTTACCCCGGGCGGCGAGATCTACGAGGGCGGCACCGCCCGCATGACCATCACCGGCGAGTGGCGCGCGAACATCCCGGTCTGGGACCCGCAGAAGTGCAAGCAGTGTCTGCTGTGCGCGCCGTTCTGCCCGGACGCCTCCATCCCGGTAACGGACGGCAGGCGCGGCGAATTTGACTTCGACCACTGCAAGGGCTGCGGTATCTGCTGGAAGGTGTGCCCCTTCGGCGCGATCGACTTTGTAAAGGAGGAAAAGTGATGAGCATTCGTGAGCGTATTTCGGGCAACGAAGCAGTTGCCTACGCAATGCGTCAGATCAACCCGGACGTATTTGCGGCTTTCCCGATCACTCCCTCTACCGAAATTCCGCAGTATTTTGCGCAGTATGTCGCAAACGGTCAGGTAGACACCGAGTACGTCACCGTCGAGTCCGAGCATTCCTCCATGTCCACCTGTATCGGTGCGGAGGCGGCAGGCTGCCGCGCGGTAACGGCTACTTCCTCGTGCGGTCTCGCGTTCATGTATGAGCTTCTGTACGTTGCGTCGTCCTCCCGCCTGCCGATCACGCTCGCGTGCGTAAACCGCGCGCTGACCGGCCCGATCAACATCAACAACGACCATTCCGACTCCATGGGCGCGCGCGACGCAGGCTGGATCCAGCTTTACGCCGAGAACAATCAGGAGGCCTATGACAACTATCTCCAGGCGATGCGCATCGCGGAGACACCGGATGTCCGCCTGCCGATCATGGTCTGTCAGGACGGCTTCATCACCTCGCACGCAGTCGAAAACATCGAGCTTGAAGAGGATGAGGCAGTCAGGAAGTTCGTCGGCGAGTACAACCCCGAGCATGCCCTCATCGGCCGCAAGACGCCGCTCGCTGTCGGCCCGTACGATGTTTCTCCGTACTACATGGAGCACAAGGTGCAGCAGGCCGAGGCAATGAAGAACGCAAAGAAGGCTATTCTGGACGTTGCAGCGGATTTTGAAAAGACCTTCGGCCGCAAGTACGGCTTCTTCGAGGAGTACCGCATGGAGGACGCCGAGGTCGCTATCGTGCTCATCGGCTCGACCGCAGGCACCGCCAAGGCGTGCATCGACCAGCTGCGCGCAGCCGGCCGCAAGGTCGGTCTCATCAAGCTGCGCGTGTTCCGTCCGTTCCCGGGCGAGGAGCTTGCAGCGGCGCTCAGTCATGTCAAGGCAGTCGCCGTCATGGACAAGAGCGAGGGCTTTTCCGCGTGCGGCGGCCCGGTCTATGCAGAGACCTGCGCGGCGTGCTACGCGCTCGAGGAGCGCCCGGTCATGGTCAATATCGTTTACGGTCTGGGCGGCCGCGACGTTGCGACCGGCGACATCGCGCGCGTATTTGACCACCTGTTCCTGCTCGTGAACAACGGCGGCAAGGGTCCGAAGTATATCCACATGGGTCAGCGCAGCAGCGCACCGGAGGTGTTCTGAAATGGCATATAATCATAAAGTTGAACTTTCCAAGCCGGAGCGTTTCGTCGGCGGCCACCGTCTTTGTGCAGGCTGCGGCGCAGGTCTGGTCTGCCGCGGCATGATGCGCGCGCTCGATGAGGGCGACAAGGCGGTCATCTGCAACGCGACCTCCTGCCTCGAGGTTTCCTCCTTCCTGTATCCATTCACCGCATGGGAGGACTCCTACATCCATTCTGCCTTCGAGAATGCAGCGGCGACCTGCGGCGGCGTCGAGGCGGCTTACAATGTCCTCAAGCGCCGCGGCAAGATCGACGATACCTACAAGTTCCTCGCCATCGGCGGCGACGGCGGCACCTACGACATCGGCTTCCAGTCGCTCTCCGGCGCGATGGAGCGCGGTCACGACATGGTATATTTCTGCTACGACAACGAGGCGTACATGAACACCGGCATTCAGCGCTCGTCCTCGACGCCGCGCTTTGCGAGCGCGACCACCACGCCGTCCGGCTCCTGCTCGGTCGGCAAGAAGCAGAACAAGAAGGACCTGACCGAGATCATGGCGGCGCACAACATCCCGTATGTTGCCCAGACCACCTTTCTCGGCAACTTCAAGGACTTCCACGAAAAAGCGCACCGCGCGATCTACACCGAAGGTCCGGCGTTCGTCAACGTCATGTCTCCGTGTCCGCGCGGCTGGCAGTATCCGACCGAGATGCTCCCCGAGATCTGCAAAATGGCAGTCGAGACCTGCGTCTGGCCGCTGTACGAGATCATCGACGGCGAATGGCATCTGAACTACATGCCGAAGAAAAAGCTGCCGGTCGAGGAGTTCATGAAGCTCCAGGGCCGCTTCAAGCACTGCTTCAAGCCGGGCAACGAGTGGACCATCGAGGCTGCACAGCAGTATGTAGACGAGAAGTGGGAAAAGCTCCTCGCACGCTGCGGAAAGTAAGCTGTCGGGAAACTGAATGCACGCTGCCGCGCGACAGCTGTTTTGCATGAAAATAAATTTTATCGACAATAGAAAGACCACAGTCAGTACATGACTGTGGTCTGAGTTTGTCGACAAAGTCAGTTTTCGCGATGTTGACGCTGACGCGCGGCAGCGCGCATGAAATAGAAATCGCGCAGCGATTTCATAAAAACCGGGG
>OGCO01003183.1_pt1 | contig 19863 bp, 18 predicted proteins | sample 1570171 | NCBI WGS metagenome assembly OGCO01 (sample SAMEA4370583, study PRJEB24528) | human gut metagenome | reverse complement strand
ATCTCTTCGCCGACGAGGTCTTTGTCTTTACCCCCGGCGGCGATGTCATCAATCTGCCTGCCGGGGCGACCCCCATCGACTTTGCCTATGCCATCCACTCCGCCGTGGGCAACTCCATGACGGGGGCGAAGGTCAACGGGCGCATCGTCGGCTTTGACTACCGCCTGCGCTCCGGCGAGATCGTGGAGGTCATCACCTCCAAAAACGCCAAAGGCCCCAGCCGCGACTGGATGAATCTGGCCAAGAGCAACCAGGCCCGCACCAAGATCCGCCAGTGGTTCAAGCGGGAGAAGCGGGAGGAAAACGTGGCCCACGGCCGCACCATGTTCGAGGGGGAGATCAAGCGCCTGGGCCTGACCATCGCCATGCTCACCACCGAGACGATGCTGCCGCACATCCTGGAAAAAGTCCGCTTCAACTCCCTGGAGGAGATGTACGCCGCCATCGGCTACGGCGGCGCCTCCGCCCAGAAGTGCGCCAACCGCGCCAGGGAAGAACTCATCCACCAGGACCGCCAGGAGGCCGAGCGCCTGGCCGCCGAGAAGGCCGAGCAGGAGGCCCGCCAGCAGGCGGAGGTCACCGCCGCTCTGGACTCCGGCGTGGCCAAGTCCGGCAACAAGAAGCACTCCGTCTCCGGCGTGATCGTGGCGGGCATGACGGAATGTATGGTCAAGTTCGCCAAGTGCTGCACCCCCGTCCCCGGAGACCCCATCGTGGGCTTCATCACCAGGGGCTACGGCGTGTCGGTCCACCGGGCGGACTGTCCCAACGCCATCAGCGGCCAGACCCGACCAGGGGAAAAAGACCGCTGGATCAAGGTCAGCTGGGACCCCGACAGCCTCAACACCTACAAGACCTCCCTGGACATCATCGCGAAGGACCGGCCCGGCCTGGCCATGGACGTGACCACGGTGATGGCCACGGCAAAGATGAATATTTTGGCCATGACGGTCAACGTCCTGCCGGACGGGTACACCAAGTTTAATCTGGTGGTGGAAGTCCGGGGCCAGGGCGAGGTCACGACCATTATGAATAAGCTCAACCAAGTGAAGAATGTGTATCAGGTGTCGCGGGTGAGCGGATAAAGAAATTCGCGGCCACCATCAAATCAAAAACGGGAACACCAGAGGAGCCGTTTGGCTCCTCTCTTTCCCGGAAAAATAAAGGAAGCGTATCAGCTATGGAACACAACTTCCAGCCCCTGCTCTTCGGCGGGGATATTAACGTTTACAGCGTAGCACGGGCCTTCCATGAGGCTTATGGCATCCAGTCTGTCTGCTATGGCAAGTTTGCCTCCGGCCCGGCCTATGGGTCCACCATCATCGACTACCGGGTCTGCCCCCAGAACGAGGACGCCGCCACCTTCCGCGAGAACGTGGCAAAGGCCGCCCAGGAGTTTGCGGACAAGACCGTGCTGGTCATCGGCTGCGGCGACAGCTACGTGAAGCTGGCCGCCGAGAACAAGCAATATTTCCCGGAAAACTGCATCGCCGCCACGGTCAGCGGGGAGCTCATCAACACCCTCATCAACAAGGAGAAGTTTTATGCCCTCTGCGATGAGTACGGCATCGACCACCCCGGCACCTTCATCTACCGCAAGGAGATGGGGCATGACTTCGAGCTGAATTTCCAGCCGCCCTACATCTGCAAGCCCGCCAACGGCGTGGCCTACTGGGAGCATCCCTTCGAGGGCAACGAGAAGGTCTTTACCTGCCCCGACCGGAAGAACCTGGAGGAAGTGCTGGATAAGGTCTATGCCTCCGGCTACCCTGACACGATGATCATCCAGGACTTTATCCCCGGCGACGACAGCTACATGCGCGTGCTGACCAACTACTCCGACCGCAACGGCAAAGTAAAGCTCATGTGCATGGGCCATGTGCTCCTGGAGGAACACACCCCCCACGGCATCGGCAACCACGCCGTCATCCTCAACGAGCCGTGCGGCCCCATCGCCGAGAAGATCAAGGCATTTTTGGAGGACATCGGCTATGTCGGCTTCTCCAACTTCGACATCAAGTATGACCAGCGGGACGGCAAGTACAAGGTCTTTGAGATTAACTGCCGCCAGGGGCGCAGCAACTACTACGTCACCGGCGCGGGCTACAACATCGCCAAGCTCCTGGTGGAGGACCGGGTGGAGGGGAAAGAGCTGCCCTTCGTCCTGGCCGACAACCCCAGCCTGTGGCGGGTCGTGCCCCGAAAAGTTGCCTTTGCGTATATCGTCTCCGACTACCACCAGGAGATGAAGCAGCTCATGCAGCAGGGGAGGGAAGTCCGCCCCCTGTTCTACGACAAAGACAAGCCCCTCATGCGGACGCTCCGCATGGAGAAGAATCTGCTGGGCCACTTCAAGAAGTTCAAGCAGTATTACGAGCGAAAGGCCTGAGCCCTTTCCCGAAAAGGAGGACCCACAATGGAAGGTATCCTCGGCGTGCTGGGCGGCATGGGCCCCCAGGCCACCAATACGTTTTATCAGCGCATCATCGACCGCACCCAGGCCGACACGGACCAGGAGCACCTGCGGGTGCTCATCTGGAGCGACGCGAAGATCCCCGACCGCACTGCCGGGATCTTAGGTACCCCAGAGCAGGCAGAGGCGGTGTTTGCCCATCTGCTGGCCGACGCGAAGCTGCTGGAGGGGGCGGGGTGTACGGTCCTGGCCATCCCCTGCAACACATCTCACTACTTTGCCGACCGGCTCCAGGCCCAGCTGCACGTCCCCATCATCCACATGATCCGGGAGACGGTCAAGACGATCCAAGCCATGGGCAAGCAGACCGTGGGCATCCTGGCCACGGACGGTACGGTGCAGACGGGCATCTACCAAAACGAACTGACCGCCGCCGGGCTGACCCCCGTGACCCTGCCGGAGGAGCTGCAAAAGACGGTCATGTCCATCATCTACGATGAGATCAAGAAAGGGGAGACTGGCTCCCGCGAGAAATTCGGGGAGATCGACGCCTACCTGCGTTCCGTCGGGTGCGACTGCGCCATTCTGGGCTGCACGGAGCTGTCGGTCTACCGCACCCTCCACAGCCTGCCCCCCTTCTATATCGACGCCATGGAGATCCTGGCCGAGCAGGCCATCCTCCGCTGCGGCAAACAACTGCGGAACGTATAAGAAAGAGCCTTCCCCGAGGGGGAAGGTGGCTGCGAAGCAGACGGATGAGGGCTACCTGACGCTACTGAGCCGTCGTGTGCTAAGGTAGACGGTAAAGAGGGAATCCCTTTTCGTGCTGCCATGGTACACGACGCCTTCTCTCTGCAACGCAGCCCTCATCCGACCCGGCTTCGCCGGCCCACCTTCCCCCCAGGGGAAGGCGTTACGAAAGGACGATCAAAAACTATGGATCTTACCCTCTACCCCCTGGGGGAGTACATTCAGCTGCTCCAGCGGAAAAACCTTCAGCTGGATTTCTCCGGCGCACCCCTCACCCGCGAGGTGGCGCTGGTCAGCTGCGACTCCCGCGATGTGATCCCCGGCACCCTGTTCATCTGCAAGGGCGCCCATTTCAAGCCTGAATTTTTACAGTCCGCCAAGGAAAAGGGCGCCTTCGTCTACCTGTCCGAGAAGAAGTACGACCAGGTGGACCTGCCCTGCATCCAGGTCAGCGACGTGCGTCTGGCCATGGCCTACCTGGCGGATTTCTATTACAACCACCCCTCCGCCAAGCTGGGCGTGGTGGGCGTGACCGGCACGAAGGGCAAATCGACCACCACCTACTACCTCAAGTATATTTTTGACGAGTACCTGGCCGCCAAGAAGCAGGCGCCCAGCGGCGTCATCGGCGGCATCGAGACGTATGACGGCGTGGAGAAGTTCGAGTCCCACCTGACCACCCCCGAACCCCTGGAGCTGGAGCGGCACTTTGCCAACGCCGTGTCTTCCGGCATCCGGTACCTGAGCATGGAGGTCTCCAGCCAGGCGCTGAAATACGACCGGGTGAAGAACGTGGAGTTTGCCGCCGCCGTGTTCCTGAACATCGGCATGGACCACATTTCGCCCATCGAGCACCCGGACTTTGAGGACTACTTTGCCTCCAAGCTCCGCATCTTCGCTCAGGCCGCCGCCGCCTGCGTGAACCTGGACTGCGACCACGCCGACCGGGTGCTGGAAGCGGCCCGGAAGAGCTGCCCCCGCATCATCACCTTCTCCCAGACGGACCCCTCCGCCACCATCTTTGGCTCCCAGGTCCGAAAGGCCGGGGGAGACATCCTGTTCCGCGTAAAGACCCCCCGGTACAGCCGGGAGTTCCGGCTGACCATGCCGGGCCTGTTCAACGTCCAGAACGCCCTGGCGGCCCTGGCCGTGTGCGAGGCCGTGGGCGTGCCGGAGCAGTATGCCTTTGCGGGCCTCATGAAGGCCCGCGTGCCGGGCCGGATGGAGGTCTATGCCAACGCAGACGAAAAGGTCAGCGTGATCGTGGACTATGCCCACAACCGTCTGTCCTTCGAGACGCTCTTCCGCTCGGTGCGGGAGGAGTACCCCAGCCGCCGGATCGTCACCGTGTTCGGCTGCCCCGGCTACAAGGCCTATGACCGGCGGAAGGACCTGGGCGAAATTTCCGGGCAGTATTCCGACCTGGTCATCCTGACCGAGGAGGACCCCGGCGAGGAGCCGGTGGAGAACATCTGCCGGGACATCGCCCAGTATGTGGCCCAGGGGAGCAGCGACTACTCCATTGTCCCCGACCGCGGCGAAGCCATTAAGCAGGCCGTGATGAGCTGCGACGAGCCCACGGTCATCCTGCTCACCGGCAAGGGGGCGGAGACCCGCCAGAAGCGCGGCATCGAGTATATTGACTGCCCCTCTGACGTAGACTATGCCAAGCAGTATCTGCACGACTACGACGTGCAGCACGGCATGGACGGCATGAGCAAGGTCCGCGCCCTGCTGGACGTGCTGCCCAAGCTCCGCCAGTACGAGGGCCGGACCATTGTCATCAAGTACGGCGGCTCCGCCCTGGACGCGGCCTCCACCGATACGATTTTGGAAGACGCCGCCGCGCTGCAATCCGTGGGCGTGCGGGTGGTCTTAGTCCACGGCGGCGGGAAAGAGATCTCCTCCCTGCTGGAGCGGATGAACGTGCCCACCGTGTTCGAGAACGGCTACCGCGTGACCGACGACACCGTATTGGAGACGGCAGAAATGGCCCTCTCCGCCCGCGTGAACAAGTCCATCGTCTCCGCCCTGGACCGCATCGGCGCAAAGGCCTGCGGCGTGTCCGGCCGGGACGGGGGCCTCATCACCGCCCGGCAGAAGGACAAGGCACTGGGTCTGGTGGGGACCATCACGAAGGTGGACCCCCGGCTCCTGCGGACCCTGCTGGACAGCGGCTTCCTGCCCGTTGTCTCGCCCGTGAGCCGCAGCGAGGACGGCGGCGCCCTGAACTGCAACGCCGACGACGCGGCCCGCGCCGTGGCCGAGGCTATGGGTGCGGATAAGCTCATCTTCCTGACCGACACCGACGGCATCCTGGTGGACAGCCACAACCAGTCCACCCGCATCGCCCGCATGGACGTGGCCAGGGCCAAGGAGCTGATGGACAGCGGCCTCATCGCCGGCGGCATGATCCCCAAGACCATGAACTGCATCCACGCCGTGGAGCACGGGGTGGGGTCCGTGACCGTTCTGGACGGCCGGATGGAGCACGCCGTGCTGCTGGAAGCCATCGCGGAGAAATCCCTGGGCACCACCATGGAGAAGAAAAAGTAACGTGACCAAAGAAGGAGACCTGTCAATGGTTCAGATCGAGACTCTCCCCAACGGCGTCCGCCTGGTGACGGAAGCCATGGATACCGTGCGCTCCGCCGCCCTGGGCATCTGGGTGGGGGGCGGCTCACGGGAGGAGACGCCGGAGGAATCCGGCGCGGCCCACTTCATCGAGCACATGCTCTTTAAGGGCACCCAGCGCCGCACGGCCCAGGACATCGCCAGGGAGACCGACGCCATCGGCGGGCAGATGAACGCCTTTACCACCAAGGAGTGTACCTGCTTCTACGGCCGGGTCCTGGACGACCACCTGCCCCAGGCGCTGGACATCCTCTTTGATATGGTCTACTGCTCGTCCTTCGCCCAGGAGGCGGTGGAGACCGAGCGGGGGGTCATTTTAGAAGAGATCGACATGTATGAGGACACCCCGGACGACCTCTGCGCCGAAAAGCTCTTCGGGGCCGTCTTTGCCGGCAGCCCGCTGGCCCGGCCTATTTTGGGCCGGGAGGAGACCCTGGCCCCCATGACGGGGGCGTTTCTCAAGGCCTATCACGACGCCCACTACCGGGGGGACAACACCGTTGTGGCCCTCACGGGCAGCTTTTCCCAGGAAGTCCTGGAGGACATTCGGCGTCGTTTTTCCGCCCTGCCTGCGGGGAGGGCACCCGCCCCGGTCCCGGCGGCGTATACCCCGGCCTTTGTCGCCACCCCCAAGCCCATCGAGCAGAATCACCTGACCCTGGCTTTTCCGGGGCTGGACTACAACTCCCCCAAGCGCTTTGCCCTGCAGCTCTTGTCTGCGATCTTGGGCGGCGGCGTGTCCTCCCGGCTGTTTCAGCAGGTGCGGGAGCAGCAGGGGCTTTGCTACTCCATCTACTCCTACGGCGCGGGCCACGCGGAGACGGGGGTCTTCTGTATCTACACGGCCCTGAACAAGGAGACCGAGGCCAAGGCCCTGGCCACCATCCACCGGGTCATCGACGACTTCCTGGCAAACGGCCCCACCACCGAGGAGCTGGAGCGGGCCAGAGAGCAGTCGAAGGCCAACGTCATCATGGGCCTGGAATCCACCCAGTCCCGTATGAGCCACGCAGGGCGGTCGCTGCTCTTTTCCGGGGAAATTTTGACCCCGGAGCAGATCATCGACGCCTACGACCGTGTCACACGGGAGGACGTGGTGGCCCTGGCGCAGGAGATCTTTGCCTGGGACAGGGCGTCCCTGTCTGCCGTGGGCCAGGTGCGGACGGCGGAGGAGTACCGGCAGTTGGTGCTGGGATAAGTTAAGATTTTTTGGACGCAAAACCCCCTGCCGATCGGCAGGGGGTTTTGACGTAAATTAGGATCATAGGATCATCGCTGTTGTTTTTTCAGCATCCGAATGTCCTGGCCGAAGAAAACCAGGGTCTGATACATCCCCTCCAGGCGGGAGGCCACCTGGGCGGAATAGCGCTGGCGGATGGCGTCCAGGCTCAGGTTGGAGGAGATGACGGTGTGTTTATTTTCGACCAGGCGCGTGTTGATGACCTCATACAGCGCCGCCTGGGTGAAGGGGGAGGTGAACTCGCTGCCCAGGTCGTCTAAGATGAGCAGGTCGCAGGTGAGGTACCGGCGGGTGTCGGCCCCAGCCTGGCGGGCGTCTTCACCGAAGCGGATGAACTTGCGGGCCTCGAAGCGGGCGAAGACGTTGGAGGCGGTGTCATAGACCACAGAATAGCCCTTTTCCGAGACCACGCGGGCGATGCAGGCGGAGAGAAAGGTCTTGCCCAGGCCCGGTGCGCCGCAGAGGAAGAGGTTTTTGTGGGGGTAGGTGTCAAAAAACTCCGCGTAGCTCCGGCAGCAGCTCAGGACCATCTCCATGCTCTCGCGGGGCGAGCGGCGAAACTCTGGCCAGACCTGGCGGTCGTAGTAATCCAACCGGAAGGTGTTGAAGGACTGGTCCCCCAGGTCCAGCAGGGAGGACAGCTCCGCGATCTGCTCCTGCTGGCAGAGCGACTTCAGGCAGGAGCACATTTTGGGTCCCTTCCAGCCCCGGTCGTTGCAGAGGGGGCAGAAGGGGGTCTCGTCCAGGGCGTCGGGGGGATAACCGGCCTCGTGGAGCAGGGCGGCCTCCTCGTCCTGGAGGGCTAAATTTTCCCGGCGGAGCTTGGCCAGGGTCTCCTCCCGGCCCAGTCCCTGGCGCAGGGAGGCGGCCAGGATCTTCGGGGCGGTCGTCCGCAGCTGGCGGTCGATCTCCTCGGTGCGGGGCAGGGCCTGGTAGATGGCCCGGCGCTGGCGGTCCTGGCGGTCCCGGTGGGCCTGCTGGGCCTGTTTTAAGCGGGCCTCGGCCCGGCTCAGGATGGATTCACTGTATGCCATGGATCACGGCTCCTTTCCTGGGATTCCTGGGGGTTGGGCGGCGCGGGCCAGCTCCTGGAACATGCGGTCCACGTCGGAGGAGGCCACGGGGCTGGCGCCGCTGGGGGCGGGGGACGGTCCGGCGCTGGGGCGGGCCTGGGGCTTCTGATAGACCGGCCGGCGGCCCCGTTCCGTGGCCTCCACGGCGGCGGGGGTGGTCAGCCCCTCCTTGTGCCAGCGGTTCAAGATGCTGTTCATATAGCTCCACTTAAATTCCTGGAGGTTGAAGAGGGTCCGGTCGCGGGCCAGGAGCAGCAGCTCGTCGGAAAAGCCCAGACGGATCCAGCTCTCCAGATAGTCCCGCTCCTGGGGCACGGGGGTGCGGCTCTCGCCAAAGAGAAGCTGAAGGATCTCGGCCCCCCGGCTGTCCAGGCGGCTCATGCGCTGGAGGTGGGCGTCGGCGGCGTCCAGGGTGGTGATGCCGGCCTTTTCCCACTTGACCGCCTCCCGGCGGATCAGGGGCAGGGTGGTGGTGCGGCCGGGGCCGCCCTTTTTGGCCTTTTCGTTGCACCAGCCCGCCAGGGTCAGGATGACCTCCGGGGGCAGGCCCAGGAAGTCATAGATCATATACAAAATTTTCAGGTCGGAAGGGGAGAGAATCTTTCCCAGCAGATGCTCCATGGCCGGGACCAGAGGCTTGAATTTTTCGTTGTTCATGGCCTGGGCGATGTCCTCGCTGGTGTACTCCGGGGGCCGCTCGTCGGCCAGCTTCACGGGCCGCTGGGGGGCCACCGGCGTGTCCGAGCGGAGCAGGCCAAGCTGGATGAGGGCGCTGCGGGCGGCCTCCACCCGCTCCGCGCCCCAGGGGAGCGCCCCGCTGGTCTGGCCCGCGGCCAGACAGAGATAGAGCAGGGCGGCGTCGCCGTTGCCGGATTTGGACAGCTTTTCCACCGCCTTGCGGTGCAGGCCGATGATATTGCCGGGCAGAAGCAAGTCTTTTGCCATGGGCAGGGCCTCCTTTCATGGGAAGAAATGATCTGCCTTATTGTACCGAAAAATCGCGGGTTCGTAAAGAGGGCAGGAAAAGAGTCTATGCCCTTTTGGGGATAGGGGAGAAGAGAATTCGATGAAAATTGACAAGCTCTCTGATTTTATACTAAAATAAGTCTGCCCTGTTTCCAGGGCAGGAAAGAACGCTGTGATCATACGGCAGGCGGTTCGGCCACTCCCTCCGAAAGGAGGTGACGCCTATGCCAATTATTCTTACGTTACATGTCTTCGGACTCACTGTACATATTGTCGGCCTGCTGGCCGTCATCCGCAGAAAACGCCCTGCTTACCGGAGATGCACTCCGGAAGCAACTGCCGAGAATATTCTGAACAGAGAATTCACAGCTAACGCGGTAAATAAGAAGTGGTGTACCGATGTTACAGAAATGAAATATGGTGCCAGGGGCGAGAAAGCCTATCTCAGCGCTATTCTGGACTTGAAGAGCAGAGATATTGTTTCCTTTGCAATTGGCAGGCACAACAACAACCAGCTCGTATTTGAAACCTATGAGGAACTTGTTCATGCTGTAGGCCAATTTATCCATTACTACAACCACCAGCGACGTCAACACCGGCTAAATTGCCTTGCACCAATGGATTACCGCAGCTTGCTGGAAGCTGCATAAAAGAAAACCAGGACCTCATTTCTGAAATCCTGGAAAAACTTTTTGTTTTTTCATCTGTCTACTTGACAGGGAGCGGTTCATCACTTCTTTTTGTCATCGTTATGATGCTGCTGTTTGGGGACAGGATAGCTTACACTCAGTATACCAAAGTTCGACAGGTTCTGCAAGCAGAAAGCGCTTTCTCGGACAGCAGGCGAAATACTGGACCTTATCGGCAGAATATGCTATCCTGTTCGTAATAAGACAGGGAAAGAGAGGGATTTTTATGGTACGATACCTGCATTCGATCCTCCTGGCCGGACTTCTGGCTGGGGTGCTGGCCCTGGGTCTGGGTGTTGGCGCTGCGGCCACGGCCCCGATGGAGCCGTTTGTCCCACCGAAAGCCCCCACAGAGCCAAGTGATCCAGAGACAAACGGCGAGATGTACGGCTGGGGTACAGGCGGTGCCAGCCTCGTCTACGACCGCTCTGTCTGGTATGTCCGCGAGAAGACGAGCAGAATCCTCGAGAGCGGAGAGTGGAATCGCGAAACTTATAATGAACATGGTGAAACGATTCGTTGGGAGGACTCTTCCGGTATGCAACGCAACGTCCGCTATTGCTACACGCCTGACGGGGCGCTTTTGTCGGATGGGCTCCGGTTCTGCGCCTATGATGCACAAGGACGGCTGATCGACTATACCTATTCCACGAAGAATGAGTGGGATGAAACGGTCCGCCATCACATCACTTATCGCTACGGCACAGACGCTGATGGCCGGACCTATGGCGAAAAGATCGATGCAGACGGCCTGCCCTTCCTGCGCATTACCTTCGATGCCCAAGATCGTCCGATCCGGATCAACTATTTGGATCAAAACGGGAACGTGACTGACGGTGGGGTGCAGTATACCTATGACGCAGCGGGCCGCATGACGATGCGGAAAGCCGACAAAGCAGAGACTTACCTTTGGAACTATGACGAGGCAGGTCATCTGATCGGCCAGACCCGCATCCCCGCTGCAGATAGCACAGACGACATTGTGCGTGTGCGCTATGACTACGACGACAGGGGCTGCTTCCTCGGGGCCTATTATGGCGACAGCACGACACCGCGCACGACCTTCCACTACGACGCGCAGGGACGGCTCATATCCTGGGAACGGGACGAATATTCTTGCCGGTATACTTATAATGAAAAGGGACAGCTCCTGCGTGCGACTTCCGAGGATGGACGCTGGCAGGAATTCTCCTATGACGCCGAGGGCAGAACGGTCTCCATCCGGTCGGACTTCGCCGAGATAACCTATCGCTACGCCCGGTACGGCAGCTTCCTGGATGTGGATGAGAGCGACTGGTATGCCCCGTATATCCAGAGCATGGCCGACAAAGGTCTGTTAAAGGGGATGGAGGACGGGACCTTTGCCCCCAACGCGAACATGACCGTCGCCGAGGCGATCACCCTGGCCGTCCGCATGGCCGCAGACGAGGGGCAGAGCTTCCGACAGGGGCAGCCGTGGTATCAGGTCTATATTGATTGGGCAAAGACGCACGATCTGCCGTGGGAGTACGCCGACTACAACGCGAAGATCACCCGGACTGAGTTTGCCCAGCTCTTCGCGGCGGTGTATCGCAGCAGTGAGACAATGCAGAAAACGGTGCAGCCGATCAACACCGTGCCGGACGGCTCCATCCCCGATGTGGCGATGGACGATGCGAACGCGGCGGACATCTACCTGCTCTACCGTCTGGGCGTCCTGGCGGGCAGCGATGAGGCGCACCACTTTGCGCCAGACAGCCAGATCCTCCGTAGCGAGGTGGCAGCAATCGCCTGCCGTCTGCTCAACGAGGGCCGCCAGAGCTTCTCTATCACATGACAAGCTGTTTATAACACTTATATAATTATTTCCAATCGAGATCACGCACGCGAAGCCGGGAGCTTTTCCGGCGGTATCCCCGCCAGCAGCAGCACCCCGGCCCAGGCCAGCACCAGCTCCGGGGCCACCCCCGCAAAGCCCCGCAGGGGCACCTCCTGCGGCTCCAGGCTCCGGCCGGCCAGGGTGACGACCTCCCGCTGGAGCGCCAGGCACAGCCCGTGCCCCCCTCCAAAAGCCCAATGCGGTGCATCGCCATTCCCCCTTTTCTCCCCATAGTGTGGAAAAAAGTCGCAGAAATTATGCATTGGGCATTGTCGTTGTTTCCCAATGAGCGATTCGAGCAAAATTGACAAGCTCTCCTATCCTATGCTAAAATAAGTCTGCCCTGTTTCCAGGGCAGGAAAGAGCGCTGTGATCATACGGCAGGCGGTTCGGCCACTCCCTCCGAAAGGAGGTGACGCCTATGCCGATTATTTTGACGTTGCATGTCTTCGGACTTACCGTGACGATCAGAATAAAAAAGCAAAACCGCCACTCGGCCAAGTGACGGTTTTGTTGACATAAGTGATATGTCCAATAACACCATTTCGGGCTGAACCGCTTGTCGCAGCGCCCTTTCTGTATTCTATGGTAACAGGCCCCCGGATATTTGTCAAGTTTCCGCCCTGGAAAAATCCGCCGGGCGGGGAAAAGTTTTTCTTTTCATTGTTTCGACTGTGTGCTATAATTTAAGTTGTAATAGCATGGGTATTTGCCCAGCGTTCTTTTACCTATGAAATATTATCAAAGGAGCGATTTACCAATGGAACTGGAAACCGTACTGTATCGCGTTGAGGGCCCCGTTGCCGTCATCAGCCTGAACCGCACCAAGGCTATGAACTCTCTGAACAAGCAGATCTTCGCCGATCTGACCACCGCCTTTAACGCCGCAAAGGACGACGCTGCTGTCCGCTGCGTCGTGATGAACGGCGAGGGCCGCGCTTTCTGCGCTGGTGGCGACATCGCTGAGATGAAGACCATCAACACTGAGCCTGCCTTCTTCGACTTCATGACCGTTGCCGGCGAGTTCACCACCTTGCTCAACACCTTCCCCAAGCCCGTCATCGCTGCTGCTCACGGTGCCATCGCCGGTGCCGGCACCTCTCTGGTCATGGGCGCTGACATCGCACTGGTGGCTGACAACGCCATGTTCATCGTGGCCTTCGGCCAGGTGGGCCTGATCCCCGACTGCGCCTGCCACTATCTGCTGCCCCGCGTCGTTGGCCCCAACCGCGCCAAGGAGCTGATGCTGACCCAGCGTGCCGTCAAGGCCGACGAGATGCTGACCCTGGGCATCGCCAACAAGGTCGTCCCCGCCGATCAGCTGATGGAAGAGGCCATGAAGCTGGCCAACAAGATCGCCAAGGGCCCCCTGAACTGCTACACCATGTCCAAGGCTCTGATGAACAAGGCCCACGAGACCACCTTCGAGGAGCTGCTGAAGGAAGAGACCGCCATGCAGGCCGCTGCCCGCATGAATCCCAACGCTGAGGAAGGTCTGTCCGCTTTCCTGGAGAAGAGAAAGGCCAGCTTCCAGTAATTTCTGGTGCAACTTTTTTGAATTCATGCAGTATTCATAAAAAATTGCATAAATTCTCGAAAGTAAGACAGCGCAGAGGGTTTCTGCGCTGTCTTTTTTTGATTTTTTAGGAAAAGGCCTTGCAAGGGGACTGCATACTGTGTATAATGTGTTCTGTTCTCGATCTTGTAAACGCAGAACAAAAATGAAAAGAGGTTACTGTATCATGAAAAAACTGCTTTCTGTCCTGATGGCCGCCGCGATGCTGGTCGGCGTGCTGTCCCTGGCAGGCTGCGGCGGCAACGGCGGCGAGACCACCACGGATCCCGCTGCCGACGCTGACAACAGCGCTGCCACCACCGAGACCGCTGGGGACCTGACCACCGTCACCGCCGGCAAGCTCACCATGTCCACCAACGCCCAGTTCCCCCCCTATGAAATGGTCGCAGACGACGGCAGCTTCGAGGGCATCGACATTGAAGTGGCTGACGCCATCGCCAAGAAGCTGGGCCTGGAGCTGCAGGTCGATGACATGGACTTCGACGCCGCCCTGCTGGCCGCCCAGAACGGCAAGAGCGACATGGTCATGGCTGGCGTGACCGTGAACGAAGAGCGCCAGGCCGTCATGGACTTCTCCGACAGCTACGCCAAGGGCGTGCAGGTCGTCATCGTGCCTGAGAACTCCGACATTCAGTCCATCGACGACATGGACGGCAAGATGATCGGCACCCAGCGCGGCACCACCGGCTACATCTATTGCTCCGACACCCCTGAAAACGGCGGCTTCGGCGAAGAGCACGTCACCGCCTATGACGACGGCGCCACTGCTGTCAAGGCCCTGCTCAACGGCCAGGTGGACTGCGTCGTCATCGACAACGCCCCCGCCCAGGAGTATGTGAAGGCCAACCCCGGTCTGAAGATTCTGGACACCGAGTTTGCCAACGAGGACTACGCCATCGGCGTGGCCAAGGGCAACACCGCTCTGCTGGACGCCATCAACGGCGCTCTGAAGGAGCTCATCGACGACGGCACCGTCCAGAGCATCATTGACAAGTACATTCCCGCAGAGGCTGCCAACTGATCCCGCAATCAGTTTCACCGAAACGGAACCCCACGCAAAGCGGGCGGTCTTTGTTGGCCGCCTGCTTTGACTTTTCAAAAGAGAGAGGAGAATGTCCGTGAACTGGGCACAGCTCTATGCCGACCTGTCTGCGCAGCTCCAAGCCCATGTGGATCTGCCCTTCTACCAGGACTTTTTCGTCAATTTTTACCGGGCCTTCATTGATGGGGCACGCTGGAAGCTCTATCTGTCCGGCCTGCGCATGACCATTGAGGTCACGGTCCTGGCCCTCATCATGGGCATTATTCTGGGTGTGATCGTCGCCGTCATCCGCACGGCCCACGACCAGCAGCGGCCCGGCCGCCACAACCCGATCCTGTTCCTGCTCAACACCATCGGGACCATCTACACCACCGTCATCCGCGGCACGCCGATGATCGTCCAGATGCTCATCATGGGCAGTATCATCTTTGCCAGCAGCCGGAACTTCACCGTCATCGGCACCATCGCCCTGGGCATCAACTCCGGAGCTTACGTCGCTGAGATCATCCGGGGCGGCCTCATGTCCCTGGACCCCGGCCAGGCGGAGGCGGGGCGCTCTTTGGGTCTGAACTACTTCCAGACCATGCGCTTCATCGTCATTCCCCAGGCGTTTAAGGCCATTCTGCCGGCCCTGGGCAATGAGTTCATCACCCTCTTCAAAGACACCGCCCTCATCACCGTCATCGGCGGCAAGGAGCTGCTGTACGCGGCCAAGGCCGTGGGCGCGAAGACTTACAGCGTGACCTACCCCTACCTGGGCGCGGCGGCGATGTACCTGGTCCTGGTCATCATCCTGACCTGGCTCCAGGGTAAACTGGAAAGGAGGCTGCGGCAAAGTGATCGACGTTAAAAACCTCTCCAAGTCCTTCGGGGACCACCTGGTCCTGGACGACATCTCGGCCCACATCAGCCCCGGCGAGAAAGTGGTGGTCATCGGGCCGTCCGGCTCCGGCAAGTCCACCTTCCTGCGCTGCCTGAACCTGCTGGAGACGCCCACCAAGGGCACCATCACCTTCGAGGGCACGGACATCACCGACCCCAAGACGGACATCAATCTCGTCCGCCGTCAAATGGGCATGGTCTTCCAGCACTTCAACCTCTTCCCCAACATGACCGTGAAGAAAAACATCACCCTGGCCCCCGTTCAGACGGGCCGGATGAAGCAGGAGGAGGCCGACAAGCTGGCCATGGAGCTGCTGGAGCGCGTGAACCTGGTGGAGAAGGCCGATGCCTACCCCAACCAGCTCTCCGGCGGCCAGAAGCAGCGCATCGCCATCGTTCGCGCCCTGGCCATGAAGCCCAAGCTCATGCTCTTCGACGAGCCGACCTCCGCCCTGGACCCGGAGATGGTCGGCGAGGTCCTGGACGTCATGAAGCAGCTGGCACAAGAAGGCATGACCATGGTCGTCGTGACCCACGAGATGGGCTTTGCCCGCGAGGTGGGCGACCGCGTCCTCTTCATGGCCGACGGCAAAATTCTGGAGCAGAATACGCCAGAGCAGATCTTCACCAACCCCCAAGAGGAGCGGACGAAGGTGTTCCTCTCCAAGGTGCTGTGAGTTTGGGGGATGACCCCTCAGTCAGCTTCGCTTTCAGGGGAGCCATACTATAAGCCGCCGCAGGAATCAACCCCGCGGCGGCTTTTGCACGCTTATTCGACTTCTTGGTAAGAAGCATCTAATATTCGATACTCATATTCTCCTCCATCCTCTGGAAGAGGAAAGAGAACAATATCCGGATAGGTCGCAACAGAAAGCTCCGACCAGGCTTCGTCATTGACGCGCCATTGGATACATTTTACCGTTTCATTGTTTACCAGAAACATCTGATAGCAAGCGCTTCCGGAACCAACGGTCGTGACCCACACGTCAGAGGCTCTGGTGGGCAAATGATTGACCGCAGATAAGAGCTGCGGTTTTTCGATCGACGAAAACTCGGCGATCCCCATTTTTTCCTGGTTGGAAAACGCCACCAAAATTCCTTGGCCGTCGGGGAAGGATTTGACAAAGAACGGCTCTACGCTTCCAGAGGGAAGGTCTTGGCTTTTCTCGATCTGTCTGGTGATGGAGGGGTAGCCCGGTTGGTGGGCCACGATGGCAATGAGGATAACAGCCACTGCGAGAAAGAGACTCTTGGTAAGATAGCTTTTTCTTTGCTCAGACATAAAAATACTCCCTTCTGAAAAAGAAAGGCCGTCTTGACAGGACGGCCTTTCTGGGCTATACTGAAACCATCAGGGGTGACTGGTGACGGTCGCTCTCTCAGATAGTTAAATCATCATACGATGACTGTAACCGCTCGGAGGCTAGGTGCAAGGCTCCCATTTTGTTGGACATTATGGTAAAATAGTGTCTAACAGAATGGGGGTCTTTTTCAATGCCCAGATATTCAAGAGAAGCAAAACTTGAAATGATACTGCAGATCAAAGAAACGATAGCCATAGGGCCTCCCCCCTTCCTCTCAGTCGGGGGACGACAGAAGTGCCCCCCGGTTTCAGGGAGCGGGCCGCCTTTCTTCCAGTGCCCCGTTTGGGACAGGATAGCTTGGTGCCAGTATACCAAAGTTCGACAGGTTCTGCAAGTAATTGCGCTGCGTCCTGATAAGAAGCCTTCCATTTCATAGAAAACATAACGGGGAAGCGGCCCAACTTACTGGCCGCTTCCCCGATTTGTTTCCCGCAATTCCCGCACGATGTTTGTCAATGCTTCCACCTGTATCTCAGTCAGACCATCCACGTTGATCGTCCGGTTGCTGGTGGCTCCCAGAAGATAATCCGTACTCACCCCAAAGATGCGCGAGAGCTTGAGCAGCACATCATACGGCGGCAGATGCACCTCGTTCTCATAGGCGCTGATGACAGATTTTGATACGCCCAGCCGCTCTGCCAGCGTCACCTGAGAGAGTTTCTTCTGTTTTCGCAGTTGTTTCAGCTTTTCACCGATTCGAGGCAGGTACATGATCCTCACACCTTTTCCAGTATTTCTGGACGCATTGTATCGGAGCGATGGTCAGTAATACTGGAATAATTCCTTAAATAGTTGACTTTATGCGTTTTTCTGCTATACTTTCTTTTATGGGTTTCCATAAAAAAATAAGGAGGAAGGGCAGCATGGGATATGCGATTGCGATATTGATTCTCTTCGTCGCTTCCATGGCACTCATGGTCAACTGGGCAGCGGCGAAACGCTTTCAAGAAATCGCGGACATGAAAGGACACAACGGGGAGGACTATTTTTGGTGGTGCTTCTGGCTGGGGCTTTGCGGATGGGCTATGGTCATGGCTCTACCGGACAGACGGAATGGACAAGCAGGAGCCGTTCTCCCGAACGATGACCTGCCTGCACTATAAGGAGGTGCCATTCCATGAGTGAACGATACCTCAAGCTGTTTTCGTTGGAGGAAAACTTATATATCCCCGGTTCTCCCGTCTTGATCGTGGCGGGTGCCTTGCTGAAAGATATGCAAACTGGGAGGATTCTTGGTCAGTTAAAATTACAAAGTATTTCCAACCAAGAAATCAAGGCTGCCACGGTCGAGCTACTTCCTCTGGATACAACCGGGAATCCACTGGGTGATGCTGTTTCTCATCAATATCTAGACTTAACTATCTCACGGGATGATTACTGGGGAAGCAACGAAGCTATTCTCTTCCCTGATGCTTCTACACGGGCTTACATTGTCAAAGTAAAAGAGGTCATCTTTTTGGACAACAGTATTTGGTCCGCTCCCAGTGTGGATTGGAAAGCACTTCCAAAGAAAATCCTTCTCGAAGAAAGTCTGAATGATTTGGAGCTAACTAAGCAGTACAGACTTCATTTTGGAAAAGACTGTAAGTACACCTACCAATCTACACCTGACCTTTGGTACTGTCCATGCGGGACAATCAACCACCGCGAGGAGGCTGTTTGTCACAGGTGCAAAAAAGAAGCAGCTGCGCTCTCTTCTGTTGACCTAGACCTCTTACAGGAAGAAGCACGGGAGAGAATCAAACAGGAGAAAGAAGAGGAAGAGGCCAAGAAAATTGCACATCAGCAACGTATAGAAGCCCAAAAAGCCATCTGGAAAAAACGGATGCCTATGCAATTCCGCTTTGTATTGTAATTCTGATGGTGACAGTCATCATTTCCAAATCCGTAGAGCATCATAAGCAGCAAAAATTGAACCATGCGTATGCGGTCGTATGCGACTATATTCGAGAGAACGGTGTAGCACATACATCAAGTGGAGCAAAAGTTTCTTCTATAGAATTCAATTTGACATCTGGCTATGGAGAGTGGACTACTTATCAAAATTCTTCCTCCGAACCTAAAATTCTCTGTACCTTTAACCAGTTCGTGGGGGGCGATATTAGCGCAGTCTTAGATCCTGAAAGCAATACTGTTTCTTTAGAATTGACCACGTCTCCCGCAGAATCTGATTCCTATGCATCGGCTTTTAACTACGACATTCCGTATGATTACTCCAAAAACTGGGTAGTCTCTGCAAAGTTTGATGCGGATTCCTATTCAGAAGGGAAAACAATCCTTCCCGACGAATGGTCAGATGCAAGTGGAGAGAGTTCGTTCTCGGCAGATTCCTGGGAAGAAGATTGGGGGAAAGTATTATCTCATAAATTCTCTGAGATGCTCTCCTGCCTGGATGAGTCTTTACAAGAGTATGGGCTTGGCATTTCCGTTGCTGATCTGGGATTCACTTCTTACTAACAGCCATGAAAAAAGAAAGGCCGTCTTGACAGGACGGCCTTTCTGGGCTATACTGAAATTATCAGGGATGACTGGTAACGGCCGCTCCCTCTACGATTTATTGAGCCATCATCATGATGACCGTGACCGCTTGGGTGCTAGCCAGGCGGTCACTTCTTTTTCTCATCATGATGATGTTGCTGGCGATATACATAGATGCCAAAAATAGCACTGAACACGCCGCAGCCTGCAGATACGATACTGCAAATCACTGAGATGATAGACATAGAGCCTCCCCCCTTCCCTTGGGTCGGGGGGTGAAGTAGTGCCCCCGGGTTTCAGGGAGCGGGCCGCCTTTTCTCCAGTGTCCCTGTGGGGACAGGATAGCTTGGTGCCAGTATACCAAAGTTCGACAATTTCTGCAAGCAGCAAGCCGCCGCAGGGTCATTTAACTCTGCGGCGGCTTCTTTTCTCTCTCTATGTTAGGAAGCTGGGGGGGCTTAGTAAGCGACACCCCAGTAGATCATCTTTTTGGCGGTGCGGCCACAGATGGGGCAGGTGTCGGCCAGGTGCTCCTGGGCGAAGGGGACGCAGCGGGAGGTCATGCCGGCTTCTTCCTTCATCTTCAGCTCGCAGTCCAGCTCGCCGCACCACATGGTCTTGATGAAGCCGCCGTGCTCGGCCTGGAGCTGCTTGGCCTCCTCCAAGGAAAAGGCGGGGAAGGTGTGCTCCTCCAGGTTCTTCTTGGCCCGCTGGTACAGGCCATCGTGGATGGCGTCCAGGGTGGCCTTGGCGGTCTCCTCCAGGGTGTCCAGGCTGACGAAGACTTTCTCGCCGTTGTCCCGGCGGACCAGGACACACTGGTTCTTCTCGATGTCCTTCGGGCCGATCTCCACGCGCAGGGGCACGCCCTTCATCTCGTACTCGGCAGCCTTCCAGC
>OGCO01003178.1_pt1 | contig 19882 bp, 13 predicted proteins | sample 1570171 | NCBI WGS metagenome assembly OGCO01 (sample SAMEA4370583, study PRJEB24528) | human gut metagenome | reverse complement strand
TCAGCTCGGGGCAGTTGCCCTCGAGCACCTCGGGATAGTAGGCCACGACAGGGCAGTTATAGTGGTTGTCGCCCAGGTGCTCGTCCAAGTTGTAGCTCATGCAGGGGTAGAAGATCGCGTCCACGCCCTGCTCACACAGCCAGTGAATATGGCCGTGGCTCAGCTTGGCCGGGAAGCAGGCCGTGTCGCTGGGGATCGTCGCCTGACCGCTCTGGTACAGCTTGCGGTTGGAGAAGGGGCTGACAACGACCTCAAAGCCGAGACGGCTGAACAGCGTGTGCCAGAACGGCAAAAGCTCGTACATATTCAGGCAGAGTGGGATGCCGATCTTGCCGCGGCTGTTCGCGGGGGCTGCTGCCTTGCGGTAGCCGTCCAGCAGCTTGAGCTTGTAGGCGTAGAGGTCCAGGTCCTCGTTGTTGGCCTTGCCGGTCACGGGCTTGTCGCACCGGTTGCCGGAGATAAAGCGCTTGCCATCGGCAAAAACGTTGACGGTCAGCTGGCAGTGGTTGCCGCACCCCTGACACTGCACGGTGTTGACCTTCTGGCTGAAATGTTCCAGCTCCAGCTGGGTCAGCACGGTGCTGCGGGCGTGCGCGCCTGCCTTGGCCTTGCCGTACAGGGCCGCTCCGTAAGCGCCCATCAGGCCCGCAATGTCGGGACGGATGACGTTGACGCCCATCTCCTTCTCAAAGGCGCGGAGCACAGCCTCATTGTAGAAGGTGCCGCCCTGTACCACGATGTTGCGGCCCAGCTCCTCTGGGCTGGACGCGCGGATGACCTTGTACAGCGCGTTCTTGACGACGGAGATGGACAGACCGGCGCTGATATTTTCAATCGAGGCACCGTCCTTCTGCGCCTGCTTGACCGACGAGTTCATAAACACGGTGCAGCGGCTGCCAAGGTCAACGGGCTTGTCGGCAAACAGGCCCAGCGCGGCAAACTCCTTGACGTCGTAGCCCAGCGCCTGGGCGAACGTCTGCAAAAAGCTGCCGCAGCCGGAGGAGCAGGCTTCGTTCAGGAAGATGTTGCTGATCGCACCGTCCTCAATTTTGAAGCACTTCATGTCCTGACCGCCGATGTCGATGATGAAATCCACGTCGGGCAAAAAGTGCTTGGCGGCGGTAAAGTGCGCGACAGTCTCGACAAGACCGCGGTCACAGTGGAACGCATTTTTGACGAGCTCCTCGCCGTAGCCGGTGGTGGTCACGCTGGCGATCTGCAGGCCCGGGTGATCCCTGTAGAGACCGAGCAGCGTCTCCCTAACGAGCGGGATCGGGTTGCCGAGGTTCGGACGATAGCGCTCGAACAGAATGTTCGCGTCGTTGTCGATGACGACGAGCTTGATGGTGGTGGAGCCGGAGTCGATGCCGATATGTACCGGCCCGCAGTCTGCGCCAAAGGGCAGGCAGGGCACGGTGGCCTTTAAGTGGCGGGCGTGGAAGTCCTCGTACTCCTGTTTGTTTGCGAACAGCGGCGGCAGGCTGACGTAGGTCGCTGTGGCGCTGTAGTCGTCGAGACGCTTGGCAACCTCGCGCAGGTCGGATTCCTCGTCGGCATAGAACGCCGCGCCCATCGCAACGAAGAGCAGGCTGTTCTCCGGCAGGGTGCCGGTGACGCCCAGAGTCTTGTCAAAGCTCCGGCGCAGCGTCACGGAGAAGGTCAGCGGGCCGCCGAGATACAGGATATTGCCCTTGATGGGGCGGCCCTGTGCCAGACCCGCAATGGTCTGGTTGACAACGGCCTGATAGATCGACGCCGCGATGTCGCCCGCCTGTGCGCCCTGGTTGATGAGGGGCTGGATGTCGCTTTTGGCAAAAACGCCGCAGCGGCTGGCGATGGTGTAGGTGCGGGTCGCGGCCTGCGCAGCCTTGTCCATCTCGTCGGCGCCCATCTTCAGCAGGGTCGCCATCTGGTCAATGAACGCGCCCGTGCCGCCGGCGCAGCTGCCGTTCATGCGGACCTCGGTGCCGTTTGTCAGGAAAAGGATTTTGGCGTCCTCGCCGCCCAGCTCGATGATGCAGTCGGTGCCGGGGGCCAGCCGGTTGGCGGCCACACGGGTGGCAAAGACCTCCTGCACGAAGGGGACCTTGCAACTGTCGGCCAGGCCCATACCGGCGGAGCCGGAGATGGCTAAGTAGGCGCGGCCATCGGGCAGATATTCGGCGGCAACCTTCTCAAGCAGCGCCCTGCCCTTCTCTAAAATATGGCTGAAATGGCGCTCGTAGGTCGAATAGACGATCTGCCCGGCGTCGTTCAGCACAACACATTTAATGGTGGTGGAACCAATGTCCAGACCAACTCTCATAGGATTTTGCCTCCTGCGGATGGAGTGAAATTGCGGGATATGTGCGCCGGGTCTGCCCCGCGGCGATACAATATCAGATTATATTATACAGGGTTCTGCACGATTCGGCAAGAGTACGGCGCAGGAAAACACGTTGTCAAATGCAGAAATCTGTCCTAAAAAAACACCGAAGCGGTGCAGGAAAGTCCTGCACCGCTTCGGCATCAAAAGAAAAGAGGAGTATGGATGAAAAACTTGGGGTTCTGTTCTCAGGCCCGGGTCCCTGCTCCCTTCCTGAGAACACTTATAGTATACCCGCCATTTGTGTTAAAGTCGTGAAGGAAAATTCAACAAATTAAGAAGGGTTTGTGAACAAACCAAGCCTTTTCCCCCAGGGGGAGCCGCTCTAAACAAAAACCACCCGGCGCAAAACCGAGTGGCTATGTACAAACTTATTGCTCCTCCCGGCCCAATTTGTCGATCTGATCCTGCAAAAGCTGGGAAATCGGGCGGCGGGTGTTGCGCAGACGGTGGACCGGGGCGGCAGGGGCCGTGTGGTGCACGGGCTGTGCCTTGGCCTTAACGCGCAGACGCTCGGCGGGCTTTTCGGGAGACGGGGCGGCAGGCTTGGCGGCGGCAGCGGGGCGCGGCGGCACTGGTGCGGGAATATCCGTTTCCGGTGTGCCCTGCGCAAAGCTGCGCATATCGGTGCCCAGATCCTTCAGCTCGGCCTCGGTCTGGTCAAGCGCCTGATAGATGGCCTGCGTCAGGCCGTCTAAATCCAGCGTGGCGGCGCTCAGGCGCTCGTCCACGCGGGCCAGACGCTCCCGCACCAGCATGACGCCCGACGCAATGCTGCGGGCATTCTCCGCCATGCGGTTCTTCTGGGTCTCGGCCTGCTGCTTGAGCTCCCGCTCTGCGCTCTCGGCGTACAGGCGGGCATCGGCCAAGATCTTGCCGGCCTCGAGCTTGGCCTCCCGCACCAGATCGGATGTGGGGGCAGCCGGGGCGGCGGCAGTGTTCAGCGCACGCGCGGCGGTCAGCTGCTTTTGCAGCTCGTCCACCTGCTGCTGCAGATCGTGGCATTTCAACTGCCAGATGTTGGCGTTTTTCTGGGATTCCCGCTGGGTGGACTGGAAGGAGGCCGTCTTTTTCTTGATGGTCTCCAGCTGCTCGTCCGCCTCGCGGCGCTTGGCCTCGGCGGCGTCGGCACGCTGGGTGGCGGCGGCCAATTCGGCTTTCAGGGCTTCAATGCGGCTGTCGCCGGCACTGCGCTCATTGCGCAGGTCGTCCAACTTGGACTGCATCTGCTGCAGCTGTCGGTTATATTCCAGTTCGTGCTGCTGGGCCTCGTTTGCCAGGGCGTTCATGTAAGCCAGCACATCATTTTTATCAAAGCCGAACAAGCTGGAACGGAAACCCTGTTCCTGAATGTTCATCGGTTCAGACGGCATGGCTTTTTACATCCTCTCGCAAAAAAATCATTAAGAACGCTTGTTCAGGATGCTGAGCAGGTCGTCAAAGTAATCGCCGTCATCCTCTTCCTCGGCAGGGGCTGCGGGCTGTGCGGCCACAGGCGTGTCCATGCCGGTGCTGAAGGACTGGGTGAAGATCGGGTTGGGCATGACGGGGTTGACCTGCGGCTGGACAGGCTGCACGGGCTGGACCGGAGCAGCGGCAGGCTGTGCGGCGGGCTGGGTAGCGGCCTGTGCGGCACGCTTGGCGTCAACATGGGCCTGAATGGGCTCGTCGACCTCGGGCGTGCTCTCGAAGCCTGTGGCAACGACGGTAATGCTCATCTCGTCGCTCAGGCGCTCGTCGAACGCAGTACCCCAGATGATGTTTGCATCGGGATGCGCGCTCTGGGTGATCATGCTGGCAGCGGTCTCGACATCCTCCAGACCGATGTCGGGGCTGGAGGTGATGTTGATGATGACGCCGCGTGCACCGGCAATGCTGGTCTCCAGCAGCGGGCTGGAGATGGCAGCCTTGGCGGCGTTCTCGGCCTTGCCGGCGCCCTTGGCAACGCCGACGCCCATGTGGGCAAAGCCGGCGTCCTTCATGATGGAGCGGACGTCCGCGAAGTCCAGGTTGATGAAGGCAGGAATGTTGATCAGGCTGGAGATGCTCTCAACGCCCTGGCGCAGCACGTTGTCAGCGGCCTCGAAGGCGTTCATCAGGGTGATCTTCTCCTGGCTGATGAGCTTCAGGCGCTCGTTGGGAATGACAATCAGGGAGTCGACGTGCATCATCAGGGAGGCAATGCCCTGCTCGGCCTGCGCCATCTTGCGCTTGCCCTCAAAGGCGAAGGGCTTTGTGACGATGCCGACGGTCAGGATGCCCAGGTCATGGGCCGTCTCGGCCACGACAGGGGCAGCGCCCGTGCCGGTGCCGCCGCCCATGCCGGCGGTGATAAAGACCATCTGCGCACCCTTCAGCGCGTTGGTGATCTCGTCCTTGCTCTCCTCGGCGGCGCGCTGGCCGATCTCCGGGTCAGCACCGGCACCGCGGCCCTTGGTCAGCTTGGCACCAAGCTGGACCTTCTGGGTGGCCTTGGAGTTGAGCAGGGCCTGCTGGTCAGTGTTCATCGCAACGAACTCGACACCAGACAGACCTGCCTCCACCATACGGTTGACGGCGTTGCCGCCGCCGCCACCTACGCCGATAACCTTGATATTGGTTACATTTTGCATTTCTTCGTCGAGAACGAATGCCATGAGTGTATCCCCCTAAAAGTGATGTTGTGAAACCGGATTCCTGGGGTGCACCCACGCATGGGCACACTAATCCGTGATTTTTTACATATAACTGTTTATAAGAATAGCAAATTTTCCGCGCAATTTCAATACCTTAGCGAGAAATTCATAAAAAAATACGGCCTGCCCTGCCCTTTTGGACAACGCAGGCCGCAGCAGCGGATGGATTTTTGGTGGAAAGCGACAGACTTTGCATGAGAATGTGAAAAATTTGAGAAGTGGAGCTGCCATGATTGGCCGTGTACCGGGGCGGCTCCCCCGTAGGGGCCGGGCATGCCCGGCCCGGTGGTGTAACGTGAGCGGCAGTCTGCGGGCAGTCTCAGGAAATCTCTGCCCCCAGCCCCCGCAGCGCCCCGGGCAGGTCCTCATACCCGCGGGGGATGTGCCCGGGGTCGCGCAGGCGGGTCTCACCGTCCGCAGCCAGTGCTGCCGCCAGAAGCGCCGCTCCGCCGCGCAGGTCGGGCGCGGTGACGTCCGTCCCGTGCAGGACGGCCCCGCCCGGGAGCGTCAGCTGCCGCCCCCTGACCGTGCAGGCCGCGCCCATGGCGGCAAAGCCCGCGGCACAGGCAAAGCGGTTGGCAAACAGGCTGTCGTAAATTTCGCTCTCCCCCGCTGCTGTCAGCAGCACGGCGGCGGCCAGCGGCGCAGTGTCGGTGGCAAAGGCGGGCCAGGCGTCGGCCCGCAGGTGCGCCCCGCCCCGCAGCGGCACGGCGGGGTCACGGGCCAGCCGCACGCAGTCTCCGACCCGGCTGACCTGCACGCCGGTCCCGGCCAGAAAGCGCAGAAACGAGTCATAGCTGGCCGGGTCGCAGCCCACAATTTCGATCTGTCCGCCCGCGCACGCCAGTGCGGCGGCGTAGGTCGCGGCGGCGATGCGGTCCGGCAGCGGGCGGTGAAAGGCTCCGCCCAGCGGTCTGCCGCCCTGCACGGTCAACACCGGTGTGCCCGCGCCCTGAATATCCGCCCCGCAGGCAGACAGAAACGCGATCATGTCGCCGATCTCCGGCTCCTGCGCTGCGCCGCGCAGCACGGTCTGCCCCGCGGCGCAGCAGGCGGCCATCAGCAGGGTCATTGTGGCCCCGACGCTGGGCAGCCGCAGTGTAAAATCCACCCCATGCAGCGGCCCCGTGCGCCGCAGCGTGACGGCGATGCCCTCCAATTCGACCTCGGCCCCCATGGCGGCCAGCCCGGCCAGGTGGATGTCCACGGGCCGCGGGCCGAGGCGGCAGCCCCCGGGCAGCGGCAGGCGCACATAGCCGACGCGGCAGAGCAGCGGCGCGAGATAAAATACCGAGCTGCGCATGGCCCCGGCCAGATGCTCCGGGATGTCGCCGCAGAGACGGTCCGCGGGACGGGTGCAGAGGTCCGCCCCGCAGCGCCGCACCCGGGCTCCGACAGCGTCCAGCAGCGCAAGGCTGGTGTCCACGTCGGCCAGACGCGGGACATCCCGCAGGCGGCAGGGGCCGTCGCAGAGCAGCGTCGCCGCCAGCAGCGGCAGGGTGCTGTTTTTGGCGGCGGCAGGCCGGATGCTGCCGTGCAGGGTGCGTCTGCCGTTGATGGTGATCGTCTGCATGAGCGGGGCCTCCTAAACCTATGATATTGCCAGAAAACGGGAGGATGTGCGGCAGGGGCCGCATATAGGCGGCCCGCAGCCTTCCGGCAGACAGCCGGCTGCCTTACACACGCGGGCCGGGCGGCATTGTCAGTCAACGGGCCGCCGTCGCATACTCTCCCCTCATCCGGCCCTGCGGGGCGACCTTCCCCCAAGGGGGAAGGCAAGGGGTATCTCTACCCCGTTATATGCCGCGCTCCCTCCTGCTTATTACAGCAGCAGCGGCTGGATCTGCACGCCGCGCAGCGCGGCCTCTAATGTGTCGGGCAGGAGCGTGAAATCGCTTTTCAGGCTGCACGGCTTTTTGTAGCTGTCGTCCTGGCCGAAGGGCACAAAATAGTAGCTGCGCCGCTGCAAAAGCTGGCCCAGCGCCGGGGCACTGCCCGAAAGCCCATCGTTCGTGGACGGCGCGATAATAATGGGCCGTCCGCCGCGCAAAAGGCTTTTTGCGGCCAGCGTCACGGGAGTCGAGCTGATGCCTGCGGCCAGCAGTGCCATCGTGGTGCCGGTGGCCGGGGCGATGATGAGTGCCTCGGCAAGATGCTGCGGGCCGAGCGGCTCAACGGCCTGCAGGGTCGTCAGCGGTCTGTGGCCGGTCACTTCATATAAGGTCTGCCGCAGGGCCGACGCGGTGCCGAAGCGGGTATCCAGCCCGGCGGCGCTGGCACTCAAAACGGGCAGGACGTCCCACCCGCGAGCAGTCAGGACACGCAGCTGGGGCAGCACCGCAGCAAAGCTGCAAAAGCTGCCGCACAGCGCAAAGGCGACGGTGCGTTTGGATTGGGTGGTCATGGGGCGGTGCTCCTTTCGTCGGGATCGCGTTCTTCCAGGATCGCCAGCACGGTCTGTGCAATCAGCGCCCCGGCTGTCTGCGGCGCGCAGCGGCCCGGCAGGGCCAGGGCGTGCTCGGCGTGCAGACCCAGTTCCTCGGCGGCGGCAAAGTCGGTGCCGCCGGGCAGACTGGCCAGGTCAATGATGAGCGCCCCGCCCGGCAGCTGCTGCAGAAGGGACCGTGGCAGCACCGGCGCGGGGATCGTGTTGATGACGGCGTCAAAGCCGGGCAGCAGTGTGGGCAGGGCCGTCAGGGGCGCGGCGCGGCACCCGGCACAGCGGGCATTGGCGCGCTGCTCGGGGCTGCGGGCGGCCACGGTGACGCGCCCGCCCAGCAGCACCAGCCGCCGTGCCACGGCACGCCCGACGCGGCCATAGCCCAGCACGAGAAAGCCGCTCTCCCAGATCGTGCGCTCCCGCAGGCGGAGCAGCAGCTCAAGACAGCCCTCGGCGGTGGGCACGGCGTTCAGGCATTCCAGCTCGGGCCGCAGAAAATAATCGATCAGCGGCAGCCCGGCCTCCCGCGCGGCCATCCGCACCGGCATCCCGGGGCGGCCCGCTAAGATCAGCGTCCCCTGCCCCGCACCCTGCAGTGCGCGGGCAACCTCGTCACTGACGCGGCCCTGGGACATGGGCAACAAAATGTAATCGGCTGCGGCGGCATTGTCGGCGGCGGTCACGCCGTAACCCGCACGGCGCAGCACGCGCGCCGCCGCCTGCTGGCGGGCATCGTGCCCGACCACGCAAAATGTTTTCGGCATAGGCGCTCACCTCGGTTTGATTTGCGCCATACTATGCCGGGGCGCGTGTACCTGTGCCTTCTGCCTTCCCCGTCGGGGGAAGGTGGCCCGCAGGGCCGGATGAGGGCAGAGTATGCCCTATTGCCAATTCACGGGCAATTGCGGCGGCTCTGCCCTCATCAGTCGCTTTCAGCGACAGCTTCCCCCGAGGGGGAAGCCCCGGCACGCAAAAAAAGGCATCCACCTTTTCTTAAAAGATGGATGCCTTTTTACTCAATAATACTTCAGCCCGTCGCACTGGCCGCGCCAGACGAGGAGCGGGTTGATGGGCACGGTGCCGATGCGCAGCTCGGCCACAACGGTCCTGCCGCTGGTGCCCAGCAGCTGGCCCTGCTTGACATCGTCCCCGGCCTCGACGTCCAGTGCGGTCAGGCCGTAGAAGATGCTCCTGAGGCCCGCGCCGTGGTCGATGACGACGGTGTAGCCGTAGCTGCCGCCAAGGTCCTCGGCCAGCAGCACATGGCCGCTGGCGGGCACGATCATAGAATCCTTCGACTTCTTCGGCTTGATGACGACATTTGTCGAGGTGCGCCCGCCGTAGCCGTAGTTCGTGCTGCGCTCGCTGTAGGAACGGCCCACGTACTCGGTCATGCCGTAGAGCAGCGGCGTGTCAAAGCTGTCCAGGAACGGCTGCACAAAGCCGCCCACGGCCCACTGGATCTCGCCGTCGTCAGTCGTCAGCAGCCTGCGGACGGCATCGGGGACGTCGTCCGCGCCGATGTAGGGCGACGTCAGCTGGGACTTGGCGCTGTAATCCTTGTAGGAGTAGGAGGCCGCGCGGACCGACAGCGTCAGCGTCTCGGTATAGCCGTCGGCAGTCACGGTCAGCTCGGTGTTCCCGGTCTCTGCGTTCCACGGGATGGGCAGGTAGCAGATCCAGCCGTTGGCGGCCCTGACGAAGCCTGTGCTTTCCAGCGGGCCCGTCAGCGTCGGTTCGGTCCGGCTCATGGTGCTGCCGACACGCACGGCGGCCACGCTGCCCTGCTGCACCGTCGGTGTGCAGAGCGTGATGGACGGCTTGATGCTGACGGTGAAGCGGAACTGCCAGGTCTCGGTGCCGGTGACGCTGGAGCTGTCCTCGGCGGCGCTGTCAGACGCGGTGACGACGAGTTTGGCGTCAAACGTGCCGTTCTCCGCAAACAGATAGCTGCGGAAGCCGGTGACGCTGCCCTCGTACACGGTCTCCCTGTCGGCGTCGGTGATGGTCAGCTGGGTGCTGTAGTCGGACGGCGTCACGATAATATCCGGCGATGCGTCGGATATGGCATCCTCGAGCACAACGGGAGAGGAATTGAGCGTTTCGGCGTAGGTGCGCCTGAAAAAGCTGCCGACCACCGGCACGTGCCACTTGTAGGCCGTGGGAGCGAGCTCCTGGCCGTCAAAGGTGACCTTGACTTCGGGCAGCATGTCAGGCGTGGCGCTGCGGTAAAGCCATGCCACGCCGCCGCCTGCGATGATGAGCACGAACAGCACAACGAGGAGCAGCCACTTGAACATACCGAACACACCGCGCCCGAGGGCCTGCGGGATCGTATCCTGCGGCTCGTCGTCCTCGTCGTCGGCGGCGCTGTCATGCTGCGGTGCCTCGGGCGCCGGGGCAGGCCCGGCAGACGGCGCGGGGTTTTCATCCAGCCCGGCCATGATCTGCGCAATCGAAAGCTGCGCCGTGCGGGAGATGCTCGCCATGCGGGCGGCCTCAGCGGCAAGGGCTTTATCGTTGGCAAGGTCATCGCTGAAAACAAGGCCGGACGGCTCGGCAGCGTCCTCCGCGGGGACGTCCCCGGTTTGCTCGGGCGTGTCGGTGACGGCTGTGTCTGCCGCGGCGGCCTCGGGGGGCGCTTCTGCCGCAGGCGTATCGTCGACGGCAGGGGCGTCCGCTGTCGGTTCGGGCTCCGTCCCGGCGGGCTCGGCCTTTTCCGCAGGCTCGGGCAGCTCCGGGGTACTCGGGACGTCGGGCACAGTGGGTGCGGCAGCGTCCTCCCGGGCGGGGGTCTCCGGCGGTTCGGGCTTGCTTTCGGATTTGGGCTCGGGCCCGGTCTCAAACCCCGGCGCGGCGGGAACGGGGCTGTCCTGTGCGGGAGCCTTGCGCTCCGGGGTCTCGTCAGCCGGGGCTTTTTTCGCCGTCTTAGCAGCCTTCGGCGTCTTGGGCTTTGCGGTTTTTGTTGTCTTTGTTGTCTTTGTGTTTTTTTTGGCCCGCGGCTTCTTGGGGGACGCGGCAGGCTTTTTCGTGGTCTGCCCGTCTGCGGCGGGCGGCTCGGCGCTGTCCGTCGGCGCAGGGGGCGTGTCGGCGGCAGACTGGGGGCTGGCTGCCTTGCGGCGCCGGGGCTTCGGCTTGGGGGCCTCCTCCGGCTGTACCACAGTGGATTTCTTATCTTCTTCCATACTCACACTCACTCTTTTAGGGACCTTTATGGATGCCCGGCAAAACGGTGGCGGCACGGCAGGCCGGGTGTGCCGTGTGCAGCTATTTTATTCAGCCTCGCGGAATTGCAGACCACTGTTTCCGTCCAGCGCGGTCTGCGGGTCAGTGGATTTGCTGCCGATGCGCAGCTCGTAGATCAGGTTGTGGGCCGTCCCGGCGGTGCCCAGCGGGTCGCCGGCGGACACACTCTGCCCGCGCTCTACGCCGACAGTCTCCAGCCCGTACAGGTAGCTCTTTACGCCGCAGCCGTGGTCGATGACCACCGTGCCGCCGGTCAGGGTCAGCGTGCCCGCAAAGACAACGTTGCCTGCCTGCGGGGCGGTGACGGTCTCGCCGTCCGCGGCGGCATAGGTCAGGCCGGTGGCCTGGCCGCTGCGCTGGCCGTCCACCATCTGGGTGACACCGTACTCCATGGCGACAGCGCCCGCGCTGGGGGCCTCAAAGCGGCCATTCCAGAGCTTGGCGGAGCTGCCCGTTGTGTACAGCGGCCATATAGCGTTGCGGAACTCCTCCCCGCCGCCGGTGTCCTCCTCGGCGGGGACGGTGACCGTATCATATATGGTGCGGGTGACGGTCAGGGTGATGTCCTTTTCCAGGCTCCCGCAGGTCAGGTGCAGCGTATGGTCGCCGCCCTCGGCGTTGTAGGTCACGGGAATATAGCCCATGTAGCCGCTGGCGGTCTTGCGGAACCAGACGGTGCCAAGATCGGTCTCCAGGCTCGGCTCGCCGTCCAGAATGCCGGACAGCTGCACAGCCACGATGCCGCCCTGCGGCGCGCGCTCGGTGCTCAGGGTGACCTTGGGGTTCATCGCCATCGTGTAGCCGGCGCGGTAGGCGTACCAGCCCACAGGGTCGCCGGGGTTGTCCGCACTGCTGTGGTGCGCGGTCACGATGATCTGATAGTCTCCGTTTTGTGTATAGGTATAGGTATTGCAGTCGGCCAGTGCGCCGGTCCAGACCGTGCCGTCGGGCGCGGTGATCTGAAGCTCGGCAGCGGTGACCCAGTCGGGCAGGACGAGCTGCGGCACGGTATCGGTGAAGGTGCCCAGCTTCTGCACGGTCAGGTTCGTCGGGCTTTCGTAGGTCTTGTTGACCTTATCGCCCAGCACCGGGATGACCCAGCTCCAGCCGTTGGGCTCGAGGGTCTGCTCACCGAAGGTGACGGCCTCCTGCGGCAGGGCGTCCGTCCCGGTGCGGCTGTAAAGAAAAGCCGCCGTTCCGCCCAGGATGGCGGCAATCATAACGGCGACCATCACAAGCCAAAGCAGCAGTTTACGCATATTGTGTTTTCTCCGTGGCAGTATGGCATTGCCAAAAAGCCGGACGCCGTCAGGTCGGTGCCCAGCCGGGTTGTGGTGGCAGAAAGGCTTCCCCCGCGGGGGAAGCCTTGAGGATCATTTACTCCTTCTCCTCTGCGGGGGCGGAGGGGATGTTCTCGTAGGTGGTGGAATCCTCGTCGTCATAATCGTCATCCTCGTAGTCGTCGCTGAACAGCAGGCGCTCGTACTCGTCCAGTTCCTTTTCACGGTGGTAGAGATAGAGTGCGGCGGCGGTCAGGGCACCGGCAGCGGCAAACAGGAACGCCAGAACGGCGCCGAAGGTGGTTTTCTTCATCATAGTAGTTCTCCTTTTGCAAATGCTGCGCTGCAACGCAGCTTTCGTGAAAAACGCCGCAGCGGGCGTGCATACAAAGCAATAATGCTAACCTTATTATACCCGACGCAGAGGGCAATTACAACCCGAACATTTGTAAAATATTAAAGGAAAGATAATAGACCACAGCTTTAAAGCAGAAAAGAGGAAGGCCGCGGGCCGGTGCTGCCGACGGCGTGAGAAACGGACGACCCGTAGGGGCCGGGCATGCCCGGCCCGGTACCTTCTCGCAAACGCCCGTTTATGGGTAACCTCCGGGCCGCATATATGCGGCCCCTACCGCGCGGCAAATAAAAAAGTCCCCGGCAGCATGACACTGCCAGGGATATTCTTATGCCGGAATCAGAACAGCCTATCCACCGGGTACAGCCCATCCTCGCTCATCTTTTTCAGGGCTTCGACCAGCTCGGGCTTGTCCTCGCGGTAGGTGATGCCGTGCCATTTGTCGGCACTGGTCAGCACATGGACATCCGCCTTGCCGGCCTCCAGCGCGTTCGTCACGACGGTGGGCAGGTAATATTCGCACTTCATCGGGTTGACGGGCAGGCTGGCCTGCAGGAACGCGGCAAAACCGGCCTTGGCCTCCTGCACGTAGGCGGGGGTGAAGCCCCACAGGTTCATCGAGACAACACAGTCGGCGGGCAGGTCGGCCCAGCTCTTGCCGCCGTCCTCGCTGTAATGGATGCCGTCGGCGTAGGGCTCGATGCAGGTGCGCTCGGTCACGCTGACGAGGTTGCGGCTCTCGTCGGTCACGCAGACGCCGCGGCTGACACTGCCGTTGGCGCTGACCGTGTTGCCCAGCAGGAAGCCGACCATGGCCCAGGCGTAGCGGTCCCCGTCGGCGTGGGTGCTCAGGTAGTCGTAGATGAGCTTGAAGCCCTGCGGGCCGTAGTAGTCGTCGGCGTTAATGACCGCAAACGGTGCGTCGCCGATGGCCTCCTCGGCCACGAGGATGGCATGGGCGGTGCCCCAAGGCTTGACGCGGCCCTCCGGCACGGTGAAGCCCTCGGGCAGCTTTTCCAGCTGCTGGTAGGCGTAGCGGACCTCGAACCCGGCGCGCACGGCACGGGCACCGACGGCCTCTTTAAACGCCTGCTCGATCTCGTGCTTGATGATAAAGACGACGGTCTTGAACCCGGCGCGGCGGGCATCGTACAGGCTGTAGTCGAGGATGGCCTCGCCGGACGGGCCGACGGGGTCGATCTGTTTGAGTCCGCCGTAGCGGCTGCCCATACCGGCAGCCATGACAACGAGGATCGGTTTGGTAGACATAGGCTTTTGCTCCTTCTTCTAAGAGTGACTGCGCTGTAGGGGCCGGGCATGCCCGGCCCGCGCGTGTATGGCAGACGAACGCCCGCCGTAAAGCTGCGGGCCGCACATGTGCGGCCCCTACCGGGCGTCGCCACATTGATTTTTATCTTACTCTTTTTTTCTGCCACTTGCAAGCACCTTATAAAATTAGAAAAAACTGCGCAATTTCCGCAGATTGTGACCCGGTTTGCTATGGCAACTTAAAACAGAAAATGCTATAATGAATAAAACTACAAAACAGGAGGGCTTTTTTCCGATGGAACATACCGGAAAACGTGCGCTGGTGCTGGCTGGCGGCGGGGCCAAGGGCAGCTATCAGATCGGCGTCTGGCGCGCTCTGCAGGAGCTGGACTGGACGCCTGACATCATCACGGGCGCAAGCGTCGGCACGCTGAACGGCTGCCTGTTCACAATGGGCAAGATCCAGGAGGCCGAGGACCTGTGGCGCAGCCTGGAAATTCACGATGTTCTCGAAGTCCCCGCAACGCTCAAGCCCGAGGAGCTGCGCGCGTTCTTCCTCGACATCATCCGCAGCGGCGGACTGAACGTTGAACCGCTGGCCGAGATGATCGACCGTCTGATCGACGAGGACGCCGTGCGCACATCGCCTATCCACTTCGGCCTTGTCATGACCGAGCTGGGCAGCCTGCGCAGCGTGCAGTGCCCCATCGAGGACATCCCCGAAGGGCAGTTGAAGGACTATATGCTGGCGTCCAGTGCCTGCTTCCCGGCCCTGCGCCCGCGGGAAATTGACGGTGTAAAGTACATTGACGGCGGCTGGCGCGACAATATGCCGCTGGATCTGGCCGCAAAAATGGGCGCAGCGGAGCTGCTCGGCGTCGATGTGGACGGCATCGGCATTGTACGCCCCAACACCACCGGCCTGCCGACGCGCATCGTGCGCAGCCATTGGGATTTGGGTCCGACGCTGGACTTTGACCCCGCCCGCGCCGAGCGCAACATCGCGCTGGGCTACTTTGACACGCTGCGGCTGTTTGGCCGCTGCGGCGGCACGGCCTACGCCATGCTGCCCGACAATGAGGAATTTCTGGCTCGCTTTGCCGAGCAATACCAAAAACTGCTGGCCGAGGTCTGCGACCGCGCACCGGAAATTGACCTTGTGGAGAAAAACGCGCGGCTGCGCGCAAACTACCCGGCGCCCTACGCACCGAACCCGAGTGCGCCCACCCGCGGCGCACTGGCCCCGCTGGAGCTGGCCGCCGAGCGCGTCGGCGTGCCCGAGGATATGCCCTACACGCCGAAGCTGCTGGCCGCGACCTTCATGGGCAGCTTTGACAAGGACCCGGCAGACCGCTTCCCCGCCCTGCTGGACGGCAGAGACAACACCCTTGTGACCGAGCGTGCCATTGCCGCCGCCGTGCCAGAGGAATTCGTGACCGCCCTGGTCAGCAAGACCCTGGGCGAACTGCCGATTTTGTAAAAAAGGCTTCCCCCTTGGGGCCCCGCTCCGTTTACCAAAGTATCGCGCTGTAGGGGCCGGGCATGCCCGGCCCGCGCGTGTATGGCAGAGGAGCGCCCGCCGTAAAGCTGCGGGCCGCACATGTGCGGCCCCTACTGGGCGGTAAGCCTTTAACGGGTGTCTGCGACGAACCCGCCCCTCATCCGACCCTGCGGGAGCCCATCCCGGAGGGGCCAAGAAGAAAAAAGGAGGCATCCTATGCACACCTATACCGGCGTACCGGCGTCCACCGGCATTGTGGTCGGCCCGGTTGAGCAGATCGACCACGGCACCACCGGCCTGCACCGCATCGTCTGCGACCCGTTCCGGGAGCGTGCCCTCTACGACGTCGCCGTCGTGCTGGCCAAGGATGAGCTGCGCCGTTTGAGCCAGCGCGCCAAGGGGCCGGACGCGGATATTCTGCTGTTCCAGATCGCCCTGCTGGAGGACGAGTCCTTCACGAACGAGATCGGTGACTATATCGCCGCCGGTGCGGGCGGGGCTGCCGCCGTCGAGCGCGCCGAGCAGATTTTTGCGGGCCGCCTGAAAAACGTCGATGATGAGTACATCCGGGAGCGCAGCGTCGATGTCTGCGACGTCTGCCGCCGCGTGGTGGATATTCTGGACGGACGCCCGCGCCGCCGCCTGCATCTGAAGCGCCCCAGCATCCTGGTGGCGGACCGCTTCTTCCCCAGTGACCTGTTCAGTCTGGACCGCCGCATGGTGCTGGGCCTGGCCAGCGACCAGGACAGCACGGTCAGCCATGCCGCCATCATGGCCCGCAGCATGGGCATCCCGGCGGTGGTACAGCTGGGCGGTGGCACTGCGGCCATGGCCGTGGGCCACCGTGCGATCCTTGACGCCGACAACGGCACGCTTATTGTGGAGCCGGACGGTGCGCAGATCGCCCAGGCGGACTGTAAAATTGCATTGAGCCGCCTGCACGGCCAGAAGCCCGACCCCGTGGCCGCCCTGCCCTGCCTGACGAAGGACGGCACGGCCTTCCGCCTGATGCCGACCTGCAACATCAGCGACAGCGACGTGCCCCATACGCGCGGCGCGGCGGGCATCGGCCTTGTGCGCACCGAGACCGCGATTCTGTACGACCAGAGCGACGAGGTACAGACCACCCGTCTGCGCGAGCTGCTGAAAAGCGCCGAGGGCGTGCCCGTGCTGCTGCGCACCTGCGATACCCGCGCCGACGACGACGCCCCCTGGGCCGGGGAGACGCAGGACCGCCTGCGCGGCAACCGGCTGTTCAAGCCGCAGATCCGGGCGCTGCTGCGCGCCGCCACGGACGGCGACCTGCGGGTCGTGTTCCCGATGATAAAAGATGTGGCCGACTGGGATCGCTGCGTTGACGAGGTCAACACCTGCCGCGACGAGCTGCTGGCCGAGGGCCGCGAGACCGGCCCGATGATGCTGGGCTGCGTTGTGGACATGCCGTCCGCCGCGGTCATGGCCGGGGATATGATGGAGCACGGCGCGCAGCTGATGGCTGTGGATATTGAGGACCTGACCCGCTACACGCTGGGCCTTGTGCAGAACCCCACCGCTGCCGTGAACCAGCTGACGAACCCCGCCGTGCTGCGCCTTGTCAGCGGCATTCTGGAGCAGGCGCAGGAGCACGGCGCACAGGTCTATCTCTGCGGTATCACCGTGGCCGCTGTGGATGCCATGCCGGCCTATTTAAAGCTCGGCATCCGCACCTTCAGCGCCGAGCCCGCGGCGCTATTGCCGCTGAAAAAGCTGCTGATGGAGCAGGAGCTGACGCAGTAGCGCTGTAGGGGCCGGGCATGCCCGGCCCGCAGGCTTCCCATAAGCAGGGCAATTTCGCGAGGTGCAGGGCCGCACATGTGCGGCCCCTACCGGTAGCTTGCAGGGGAGGCATTCATGCCTCCCGTGTACCTACCGGCAGCACCAAACGCCCCGGGAGGGATGAATCCCTCCCCTACTACTTAAAAAATGAAAATGCCCGCCGTGTTCCCACGGCGGGCATTGTTCATGCGATCAATTACTGAGCAGCAGCCTTGTTGGCGCGCTTAGCCATGCGGCTGATCTTGCGGGCAGCGGTGTTCTTATGGATGACACCCTTGCTCTTAGCAGAGTCGATGGCAGAGACAGCGACCTTAACGACGGTCTCCTTGTCAGCAGCATTGCTGTCGATGGCAGCGTTTGCCTTCTTGACCACTGTTTTCAGGTTGGACTTGATGGTCTTGTTGTGCAGAGCCTCTTTCTTGGCCTGAACAACGCGATCCTTCTGAGATTTAATATTAGGCATTCGTTCCACCTCCTTGGTTCCCCATAACAGTACAAGTTATCCTACCACACTTTTTGCAAAGTTGCAAGGGCTTTTTGAAAAAAACTTCATAGAAACCAAAAAAATCGCATAAAATTCTGGTACAAGGGGGTGTGTGCCATGCAAAAGCTGCGCCGGTGGGCGGCGGCTGCGCTGTGCGGGGCCGCATTTGCGGGCAGTGCGGCGGCGGTTCTGGCCGCGTGTGCGGTCTGCCCCGGGCGGGCGTGGATCGTGCGCGGGGCGCTGTTTTTGCAGGACCCTGCGGCGGCTGCGGCCATCGCCTGGCCAGTGGATGCCGCCCGGGCCGCCTACAAGCCCCAGAAGCCGGACCGCCGCCCCACGCCCGTGCCCACGGCGACGCCCTCCCCGGCCCCGACAGCTGCGGCAACGCCCACGCCGGAGCCGTCCCCCGCTTCCACGCCGCTGCCCAGTGCCGCGCCGGAGCTGGACGACGCGGGCCGCATCCGCAGCGTGACGCTCAGGCAGGGCAGCGGCGACGGCTATGTGGCACTGGCCGCAGGCAGCATCCGAAACAGCACCGAGCACACCGACGCTGACCTGCGCGCCGCTGTGACGACGCAAAATTTACCGTTTGCCGTTGAAAAGAACAGTGCCCTGCCGCAGGTGCTCATCATGCACACCCATGCCACCGAGAGCTACCAGACCTGGCCGGACCCCGTGTTTGACCCCGGCTACACGGCCCGCAGCAAAAGCACGGCGCTGAATATGTGTGCCGTCGGAGAGAAAATGGCGCAGGTGCTCAACGCGGCGGGCATCCGCACGCTGCACGACGAAACGCTCTACGACGCGCCCGGCTACACCGACAGCTATAAGCGCAGCCGCGCGGGCGTGCAGACGTATCTGGAGCGCTACCCTTCTATAAAGGTCGTGCTGGATGTCCACCGCGATGCCATCGAGGACAGCGACGGCACGCGGGTCAAGCCCGTGTGCGAGATCGACGGCGAGAGCACGGCGCAGGTCATGGTCATTGCCGGGTGCGGCAACGGCAGCAGCATTGCCCTGCCTAACTGGCGGCTCAATCTGCGTTTTGCCGCCGAATGGGAGGCCGCTATGGAAAGTGCCTACCCGGGCCTGACCCGTCCTGTGCTGTGCGGGTATCGGTTTTACAATCAGGATTTAACGACAGGCAGTCTTTTAATAGAAATCGGCGGCCACGCGAACACGCTGGACGAGGCCCTCCGCGCCGGAGAGTACGCCGCCAAGGCGCTGGCGGCGGTGCTGGGAGGGTAAATCTCAAAATCTTTTATTACAATTTTAATCAGGGACGGGATTCATCCTCCCGGGCAGCTTGCGCCGCCGCACACTCCCACGGGCGGATATGGAATCCGCCTCTACGGTAGGAATCGGCGTCCCCGACGCCCCGCAGACCTTCATGGCATCGCAAACGTAACATCATCGCCGCGCGGTAGGGGCCGGACATGTCCGGCCCTGCACCTTCCCATAAACGCCTGCCCGCGGGATACCTCCGGGCCGGGCATGCCCGGCCCCTACAACCCTGCAACTCTGCAAATATCGGCTCTTTACTTTTTATAAAATACCTGCTACAATAGCTATATTCATCGTATAAAGAGGAGTGGACTATCCATGCAGAGAACGGAACTTGCATCGCTGTACAAGGCCACCCCCGCAGACGGTACCAAGGTCACTGTCTGCGGCTGGGCAAAAACCGTGCGCGATTCTAAAAATATCGGCTTTATCTCGCTGTCCGACGGCAGCTGCTATAAGCCCGTCCAGATCGTTTTCCAGGCTGACAAGCTCGCCAACTATGCCGAAATCGCCAAGTGCGGCCTGTACACGAGCTTTGAGGTCACCGGCACGCTGGTCGTGACCCCGGGCGCCAAGCAGCCCTTTGAGATCAACGCCGACGAGATCACGGTGCTTGGCCCCTGCGGCGGTGATTATCCGCTGCAGAAAAAGAAAATGGGCATGGATTACCTGCGCACCATGACCCACCTGCGCCCCCGCACCAACACCTTCAACGCGGCGTTCCGCGTGCGCGGCCAGGCGGCGTTTGCCCTGCATCAGTTCTTCCATGAGCACGGCTTTACCTACGTGCATACGCCGATTTTTACCGGCTCTGACTGCGAGGGCGCCGGTGAGATGTTCCAGGTCACGACCCTCGACCTCAACGATATCCCCCGCAACGACGAGGGCGGCGTTGACTACACGAAGGACTTCTTCAAGCGTCCTGTCAACCTGACCGTTTCCGGCCAGCTGGAGGCCGAGGCCATGGCCATGGCGCTGGGCAACGTCTACACGTTCGGCCCCACCTTCCGCGCCGAGAAGAGCTACGACACCCGCCACGCCGCCGAGTTCTGGATGATCGAGCCGGAGATGGCTTTCGCCGATCTGAACACCTACCTGGAGACCGCCGAGGCCATGACCCGCTACGTCATCCGCTACCTGCTGGACAACTGCCCCGACGAGCTGGCCT
>OGCO01003176.1_pt1 | contig 19893 bp, 27 predicted proteins | sample 1570171 | NCBI WGS metagenome assembly OGCO01 (sample SAMEA4370583, study PRJEB24528) | human gut metagenome | reverse complement strand
CTTTTAAACGATATCCTAAATATTCTTTTTGATTGCCATGACAACTCATTATATAATTCATCAAGGCTTTGGCATCATCCACAATTAAATAATCATCATATCTTTTTAATTCAATATGTTTAAAATAGGGACTTAGAAGATTTTTTCCGCTTTCTAAACCAAAATGATCTACAAGATTATTTTTAGATAATTGGATTCGTGAATCAAACTCTTTAACAAGCATTATAATTTCTTTCATATGATTTCTACCATAAGTCGTACAATAGAAAGTCCCATAATCCTTAAGAACACGAGAAATTTCTGATAGACCAAGATTCAAATCTTGAAGATAAAATAAAACGTGATTTGCAATAACCGTATCAAAAAAACAATTTTTAAAAGGAATATTTTGTCCATCTAAAACAATATAATTATACTCATTACCAAGTTTCTTTCTTGTATCTTCTAACATACCTTCACTTATATCAGATAAAAAGATTTCACGATTTCTTAAATTATAAGAGTTATACTCCCATAGCTTTCCATTACCACAGCCAATTTCTAAAAGTTGATAAACATGAGAAAAGTCTATTTGGTGAAATAACCATTCGAACCAACTTTCTTTATTGATAGAAAAATGATCATGCAGATAAATGCGGGATGATAAATTTTGACTATTAAAATATTGTTGAATGATGTTTTCATCATTATTGGTTAAATTAATAAGTTCAATGATTTTTTCCCAAGATATCTGCTCATGCTCTAAAATCTTTTCAGTGCTTTTAATCGTTGTTTTTAGATTATTAAGATGATTCATTTTTTGATTGATCAACGATGTTTGGAGCTTTAAAGATTCTTTAAAGCTCTCTTTATCATTATCAATAATAAGAGGATAGATTTCTTCTAATGAAAAACCGAGTTCTTTTAAAGCAAGAATCTTTTGTAGTGTGATTAAATCTTTATTACAATATTGACGATAGCCGTTTTCTAAAATATAGGATGGCTTTAAAAGACCTATTTTATCATAATATCGAATTGTTCTTAAAGTGACACCTGCCATTTTCGCAAATTGTCCAGTTGTATAATATTTTTCCATATTTCTATTATAAAAGATAAAAAGAAAAGATGATAGTAGGAAATATGTAAAAATATTTCTGGGAAAATTGAAGAAATAGTGGGAAAATCGTTGCATTTTTTGGGATAAAAAAATATATAATACTATGTAGAATAACACTAATAAAGAAATCGGTCATTCACAAATTATAATCCTCTCAAGGAGGATTAAATATGATAGGAGAAAGAATACAGTATTTAAGATTGGAAAAAGAAATGACACAAAAGGAGCTGGCAAAGGAGTTAAAAGTATCATTAAAAACAATCCAATTTTATGAACAAAACAGAAATACCCCAGAAACTTACATGATTGTTGCACTAGCTAAATATTTTAATGTTTCAAGTGATTATATTTTAGGTCTTATCAATACACCTATACCATTAGATGAAAGAGAGGCAGCTACTAAAGATCATACTTACATGCCAAAAGAGTTTATGAAAAACAAAGAAACAAGAAAGGCTTATAAGACGATTGTAGAGTATGTGAAATTAGTACATAGCATGAAATGACATATAAAATAGCTTTACTAGATGATGAAATTGATTTTTTAAAGAAATTGAGTTCATGTTTTCAAGATTACCCACAAATAGAAACGGATTATTTTATAGATCCAAATGAATTAATTAAACAGATTAGAAAATATGATTGTGTTTATGTTGATTATGAAATGGATCAAATGACAGCATTTGATTTTTTTGAACAGACTAAACAAATGAAATATTTGAAAATTATTATTACTAAATACGATCATGTTGTTTATAAAAGTTTTGATTATAATATTTTTGATTTTGTAAGAAAGAATAATTTAAAGGAAGATATGTCTAATAAGGTAGGACGTTTATTAAAAAGGCTAGAAGAAGATCATCGTTGCTTGATTGTCAGCAGTTTTAATCAAATTTTGACGCTTCCTTATGAAACCATTCAATATATACATACAGAGAAAAACTACGTTATTATTCATAGTAATAAGGAATATAAGGTTCGTTCAACATTTAAGGATATTGAAAAGAAGATAAAGAATAATACATTTATTACTATTTCTTATGGAATATTAGTTAACATGCACTATATTAAACACATAAATCTTAAAGAAATGTATATTATATTAGCTGATAATACACAGTTATCTTTAAGTTATAAATATAAAACAAAGGTAAAAAATGCTTATCAGGAGTATAAAATACAATGATTCTTTTATTGGATACTTTATATGCTTTTTTTGAAAGTGTTATTTATGTGATGTATTTAAATATTTTTTTAAAGAATAATCAAGATATGAGAATAAGAAATAGCTTACTTGTTCTCATATTATTTGTGAGTGCATTTGTTTTTAATCATTCTTTTTTGTATTTTAAAATTCTTTTTACAATTATAGTAAGTAGTATTTATGCAAGACATTTTTATAAGGGAAGATTTCGTAGTTTATTTGTTAAGGTTTTATGGATAAATTTTAATTTGTTTTTTATTAATGAACTTTGTATCTTTTTAATGAATCATGAACCCTTGAAGTATAGTGAATATTGTAATAATCATTATTTTGGTTATTTAATAGGGTTTATGACATTTGTCATATTAATAATTGAATATTTATATTTGAAAAAGTATTTAGATAAAGAGTTTCAATTGAGTAGCTATATGTGGCATTTTATTGCGACAGTATTGATTGGAATTATTTTTTTAGATATCTTCATCTTTAATAATTATGTGAAAAATGAATTGAATGCGACACTTGTTACATATGTTTTTTTTATATCGTTTCTGGTTATTATATTAATTTATGTTGTATGTATAGAAATGACACATTTTTATCAAAATTTGATGAATGAAAAAATTCATACTCAAGCATTACAATATGAAGAAACTTTAGTGGATGTTATTTGTCAAAAAATACAAGAGTATAATAAAATCGTTCATGATTATAGAAAATTAATCAATGCTGTTAAAGAGCATAAGAGCAATGAAGAATTAGGAAAGATAATAGAGTCAATATCAGATGAACTTCCTAAGGAAGTCATTCATACAAATCATATAGCGGTAAATTATGCAATGAATCAATATATGGAACTCTCTAAAGAAAAACAAGTAGATTTCTATGGGACATATCCTCAAAATATGAAGATAGGAATGACATCTTATGACCTGTTAATTATTTTAGAAAGCTTATTAGAAAATGCTTTTTATATTAGTTTTAAAACAAATCAAAAATCGATCCATTACAAAATAGAAAATGAGGAATATCATATTATTATAAAGATTGAAAATAACTGCACAAATAATTTTAAATGGGATAGTGAATGTTTAAAAAGGCTTGAGATTATCAAGAGAATTTGTCAAAAATATGATGGTAAACTTTTCTTGAAAAAAGAACCCCAAAAATATATCCAAGGTTGCTATTTACAATATGATGAAGATTTGCTATAAAATGTCGATTGTGCTATGATAATCAAGAATTAACCGAGTATATGGAGGATAATTATGAAACAAAATAAATTTATGAAGTTCATGACATCTCGAGCACTTATTTTGACATTACAAGTTGTTGCATCAGGTGTATTTTTATATTTTGTCTATTTAACACAATTATTACCTGTTAAATACTTTGCACTTTTGATGGCTGTTTTAGTTGTTTTAATTGCTATTTTTTGGGGAATTATTCAATCAGGTAAGAAAAAAGAACAAGAAAATAAACATAGTAAAAGAATTATTATTTCTAAGGTATTAAGTTTACTTGTTTCTATTGTATTAATCATTGGTTCTACATTTGCGGCAAGAGGGAATACGTTTTTAAATAATGTTCAAACAACAACGCAAAAATACGCAATCAATGTTATTGTTTTAAAAGATGGTAAATATGGAAGTGCCGCTTTAAAAGATCTTAAAGGGAAAAGATTTGGTAGATCTTATGAAAAAGAAAAATCAACTTTAAATAAAGCATTAGCACAAATGGAAGATACGATCGATACACAAAAATATACAAATTTTGATACGTATTCACAATTATCAGATGCTTTATATACAGGTAAAGTCGATGTTATTGTTGTAGGTGAACAATATAAATCGATGTTAGAAGTTAATCATGAAGGTTTTGATGATGAAACACGTATTGTTAAAACTTATGAATTTGAAAAGAAAGCAAAAGCTGTTACCACAGCAGTTACAGATGTAACAGAAAAACCATTTACTATTTATATTACAGGAATTGATACTTATGGAAGTGTTTCAACTGTATCGAGAACAGATGTTAACTTGTTAGTTACAGTCAATCCAAAAACAAAACAAATTTTAATGACAAGTATTCCAAGAGATTGTCAAATCAATCTTCATAAAAATGGAAAAATGGATAAATTAACACATACGGGAATTTATGGTGTTGAAGAAACAATTTCTACAATCGAAGACTTCTTGGATTTAAAAATAAACTATTATGCAAGAACAAATTTTGCAGGAATTACAAATATTATCGATGCTCTTGGTGGTGTAACAGTTGACTCTGATCGTGAATTTACAACATTACATGGTAACTACCATATCGTAAAAGGAAAACAGGAAATGGATGGAGACAAGGCATTATGCTTCGTTCGTGAAAGAAAATCATTTGCGGCTGGAGATTTTGTCAGAGGACAACATCAACAAGCTTTATTAAAAGCAATGTTAGAAAAAGCAATGTCACCAAAAATCATTACTAATTTCCAAAATATTCTTTCAGCAATTGAAGGATGTTTTGAAACAAATATGTCATCAAAAGAAATTAAATCATTAATTAATATGCAATTAGATGATAATGCTGAATGGGAATTATTTAATGTTCAAATAGATGGTGATGGGTATACCACAGAAGATACATATTCTATGCATGGTGCTGCATGTTATGTTATGAAACCATATCAAAGTAAGGTAAAAAGAATTAAAAAATTAATTGATCGTGTAGAAGAAGGAGACAAGCTATCTAAAAAAGATGTTAAAGGATTAGATGGTGGAGAATAAAAAATAAAAGACAACTATTCACATAAATTAAAATTTATGTTGAGTAGATAACATTAGTAATTTCAAGAGAATCAAAAAAATTTTTCGGTTAGTTACAACTATGATAAAAATGGTCTTTCACTAAAAAACTGTTACGAAGTTTAATTCGTAACAGTTTTTTTATGTGTGCCGGGCATGGTGCTTATTCAGTTGGAGATAAACCAACCACAGGTAGTTACCGCCAAGTGTAATGAACCACAAGTCGTTGTCAGTGATGGCAAGGATGGAGGAAGTGGTGTAGTGATTCTTTTGAGCGTACGAACAGAAACTTGATATAAGGCTAAATGGTGGATAAGACTGCATACCAAGTCGAAGTCCAAAAGGTAAACGTAAAACCAAGACAGTAAATCAAGATGTTGTGAAAGTTAGAGGATTATTGAATTACCCCGGGAGGTCTTGTGAACAACGAATTCCAGTAAACTTTAAAAACAGTAATGGTACCGTTGGTCGAAAAAAGGGTTGTCACAAGAAGTCAGCTTAGGTCGTAGTAGGTAGGACACACAGTACTGAAGGATCTAATGTTTATATGATGTTTACTCATCATAAGCAATGTTTGAACAGTTCGAAATCGAGGATAGTCTCATAATTGAAAATCGTAATTCCATGAAGATGAAGATAGAGGGAATGAATTCAAATATATTTACGAGTGAAGGGAGCAACGACATGAGATTAATTGAAGTGATATTAGATGACGAAAGTCTAAATGAAGCAGTCAAGAGGGTCAAGAGCAATAAGGGTGTAGCTGGAGTTGATAAAATGACCGTTTATGAAATTGATATATATTTCCAAAACAATAAAGAAAGAATCAAAAAGGAAATATTGGAAAAGAAATATAGACCTCAACCGGGCAAAAGAGTTTATATACCAAAATCAAACGGAAAGAAAAGGCTACTAGTGTAATCTGCTAATTAAACACATTAAAAAATATAATACCGCAAAATAAAATAATAAACAGATGGAATATATGCAAACTCAATTGCAGGATATGATCAAATGAGTATGAAAGAATTTATAGACCTGTTTATGAGTGGCTTGGGAAAAAGACAAAAAATAAAAGCCCTTTAAGGGCTAGCCAGTAAAGGCACTACAGCTATTAGGCTTCAGCAAGTGAAGACTTTGTCAACAACGTGCTCTTCTAGGGCGAGTGCATACCACGTCTTTTAGGTGCGGTTATGATATAAAATAAATACCTAAAGCAATAAGAATACTTGCAATTATATCGGTTAAATAATGTTCACCTGTAAGTAAACGGGTAATTGTAATGGTAAAGGCTAAAGCAAATAATAATAATCCCATATTTGGTCCAGTTTTAATAACGGTAAGTGCAATAGAGAGAGTGAGACTGGCATGAATGCTTGGAAAAGAATGTCCGCTTTGTCTTTTATCACCGATAGGTTTAATTGAATATTTTTCATAAGGGCGAGGCCTATTAATAAAAATTCTTAATAAAGCCGTGCATATTAAAACCATCATAGGTTTACTAAATAAGTAAAAGAAACCGTTAGGGGATTCTATAACAATCTTTAATAAAAATAATGAATAAAAAATAGCAACCATCCATGGACAAAAGAGCGATGAAAAATGAACGCAAGATTTTATAAAAGGATGCTTATAAATAAAATTATTAATTCCCACATAGAAATGTTTCATCGTATGCCCTCCTATTATTTATATATGGACATTATACTATAAATGATAAAAGATAGAAATAATAAAAAGAATACTGTATAATCAATTTATATAAGGGGTGTTTATATGAATAGAAAAATTATGCCGTTTATGTTATTTATTATCGAAGTAATTATGTATTATTTTATATGTTTATATTTTCATATGGATATAGATTTAATTGTAGGATCAGGTATTCTTTATTTTTTATTTTTGTTTATATATGGACATTATTCACTAAGTACTTGTTTAATATGGGATGAAATTAGAGCACTTGTTAAATCAAGTTTTTGTTTTTATATAGCTTTACTTGTACTTGTACCTCGTTCCACAGGATATGATCGGAGAATGCATTTAACGATTATGGTTGGTGCTATGTTTTTTATTTGTTTGCTTGCAGATCGTTATATAAGAATTGCTTTTAGAGACCAATTTGCAAGAAGAACGTTGGTTATTGGCACAGGATATGAAGCAGCCCGTCTTGGTAAGATTTCTAATAATAATCGTTTTGCACTTACGAAAGTAGAAGGGTATGTTGATGCGAATTGGACAAATCAACTTTATGATTTTAAACAAGAGAATATTATAAAAAATAGTTTTCTTTATAGTTACGAGGAATTGGATGAGGCAATAGAAAAATTAAAAATTGAACAAATTATTGTAGCGCTACCTGAAGCCAATGAACAAGTAATTGATAAGGTTATGTCAGATATTTATGGAAAAGTAGAAACAATAAAATACCTACCAGATGTTAATGGAACGATGACTTTTTCATCGGAAGTACAAGATTTTGATGGACAGTTACTTATTGCGACAGCCAATAGTGAAATGTCGGCACTCGCAAATATTCTAAAAAGGTTAATTGATATTTGTGCAGGTGTTGCGGGGTGCTTGACTTTATTACCTCTCATGGCTTTTGTAAAGTATAAATATGTAAAAAGTGGTGATTTTGATAATATTATGTTTAGTCAAAATCGTATTGGTAAAAATGGAAAAATGATTAAAATTTATAAATTTAGATCAATGGTACCAAATGCTGAAAAGATTCTTGAAGATTTAATGAAAAAAGATCCAAAAATTAAAGAAGAATATCTTACAAATAAAAAACTTGTTAATGACCCAAGAATTACCCCGGTTGGAAAATTTTTAAGAAAAACATCTTTAGATGAATGGCCACAGTTTATCAATGTTTTAAAAGGAGAAATGTCGCTTATTGGCCCACGTCCTTATTTACCAAGAGAAAAAGAAGATATGGGACAATATTATAGTTCAATTATTAAATGTAAACCGGGGGTAACAGGAATGTGGCAAGCCAATGGTAGAAGTGACGTAGGCTTTGATTATCGTTGTAAGCTAGATGATTACTATTATCATAATTGGTCTGTGTGGTTAGATTTTACGATTTTATATAAGACAATAAAAAGTGTAGTTTATGGGAAAGGATCGTTATAGGAGAAAATTGTGAATCCTAAATTAAAAAGAATATTACGTTATATTGCGATTTTTATGACAATTGTTTGGATGATTGTTATCTTTAGATTCTCTATGGATGATGGAAATTCTTCACATGAATTATCAGATTCATGTGTCAAATTAATCAATCATCTAATTTATCAGTTTACGGGAAAAGATTTAATGATGACTATTGCTCCCGAACATTATTCAATGATTGAACTTTTTTTAAGAAAGTGTGCACATATGTCTATTTATTTTGTGCTCGCAGTTAATATTATGATTGTATTATGCTGTTATAGCAAGCTTTGGTTATGCTCTTACTGATGAATTTCATCAAACTTTTGTAGCGGGAAGGTCGGGTGCTTTCACGGATTGCTTGATTGATACTTCAGGCGCTATCTTTGGTGTAATAGCTGCTCTTATTCTTTATTGTGTCTTATATACAATTATGACAAAGTATCAAAAGAAAAAAGGTATTGTTCAATCAGAATACGATCAAAAAATAGACTTATCAAATAATAAACATATCGCAAAATAAATAATTTTTTAGGTAATTTAAAATAACTTGTGGTTGAGATTGTTTCGGCCAATAAGACAATTTGTGGTTCAGATGACCACATACAATTTAAAACTTAATCACAAGGTGTTTATAATACCAATTAGGGACTAGATGCAAATCTAGTCCTTCTTTTTTGGATACATATAATATGTTGCGTCATCATTTAACACATACATAACCCTATTTCTAAATCGTTCCCAGTTTCTATAGCCATTAGAATTATGCTTTATATTCTTGATGGTTTTATTTCTGTTTTCAATGATTCCATTATTAACTCGTTTTGTCTTCTCAGGATTGACTTTTATAAATGAGTTTATAATCTCATTTTTCCATCTCACCATTGTATTCCCAAATTCATTCATGATTGGAATACTGCTCGATTTGAATTCTCTAATAAGTTCATTAAGATTGTCCTTTGCGGTATCTGTATCGGATTTATCAAAGAATCTTTTAAGTTCATCCTTAAGATATAGGGCCTCCTCGAGCTGACTGTCTGTTTTGATCATATACTCGACAAGGTCATAGTAATTGTAATATCCTTCAAGAACACGATTGTATTTCTTCTCCATGTCTGGATCAGATATCTTATCGTCATTCTTGAGAAGAAGCCAGTTGAATTTCTTCAATACATAGTACTGCTTCTGCATTTCTCTGTGCTTCGTAACTTCACAGGAGGAGTGGTTTATTTCTTTGAAATTCGGATTAGGCTTGACTCTGTTCATTGCATCGATTCTGATTCTTTCAAGTCTTCTGTTGAATTCCTGGACAAGGTGGAATTTATCTAATGAATTGACTGCATTAGGAAACATGAGTTTCGTTACTATTCTATATGTTTCCCACATGTCAGTAGAGACGACTTTAACATTAAGTCTTTCTTCACGAGGAATAAGAGAAAGATAATTCATTAGATCATACTTTCTTCTTGAAGGAAGCAGGTCGATGACATTCTGAGAATTAAAATCAAGAAGAACGCATACGTAATCACCTTTTGATGATGAAAATGCATAGACTTCATCTATACATATACATTCAGGAAGTTTTCTTCTTGATATATTGACGTGTCTGTCAAATATATAGGCGGCTGCAGTTGGAGATATATGATATCTATGAGCGACTGCAGTAAATGTTTCATTAGGCTTTTTTAGATCATTAAGGACATTATATACGGTCGTTAGTGAAATCTTCATGCCTTCAGTGGTAAATGGATTGTGCTCATAGAATGTCTTTGAGCATTCGGGGCAGATATATCGTCTGGCCTTATAATTGATGAAGCAAGGTATCCCGCTAAGAATTGAATGCGTAATCTTCTTGTGTGTATATGAATGAGTTTTTGATGTTTCAGTACCACACACAGGGCACCTGTAGGGTTCGACAGCCAAAAGCACATGAACATGTACGCCATCAAACTGATGATGGACTTCAATAGAGCTGATTTTTCTATTGTCCAGGTTAAATAGTTTAAGAATATAGTCGTTATTAATGCTTTCCATAGTGAAAGTCCTCCTTATGATTCAAGAATAGATGAAAAGGGAGGAATAATAAACAAATCATGTGTGGTAACGAAAGATAAAAAGAGATTTCTGGAATTGAACAGACAGATATGATAGTAATCTCCAAAGCAGTTTACAAATCTGGTGTGGAAATAGGAAATGAGAGAATTATCAATTTCAGCATCGGTATTTTTGTGCACAATAATACTAATCATATCATCATATGAAACAGAAGATATAAAAGGAATCATAGGAGAAAGAAGAACTGCATGAGTTGAACCGCAGTGAGGACATATTAATCTGGTGATTCTAATTGAACTATTTTTAAAAGCTCTATAATAATAAGCATGAACCTTTAGACCGGATTCATTGCACTTTGGACAATGAACAGAAGAAAAATCCAGGGAACTAATGACAGAAGAATAAATATTCTGATTAATTGTATTGATTTTTTTGTGAAATTCTATTATTATCATAGTGTTCTTATGGACAGGATAATGAATCAAACTTTGGTCGGGATGGTTTATTATCCTTTTTCTTTCTATAGGATTATAAGTAAATCATAATAAAAAAATTCATTAATGACATCAAAAAATGATGAAAATAATGAAATTTATTTTAAACACATAAACCACATGGATTTTATATATGGGTAATGTTACTACCAATACTATTTTTGTTTAAAACTAAAATATCAGATTATTTTAAATACTCATTTTTTATAAGACATGGCAACATGTCTTTTTTTAATGGTTTCCTTTTGGTAACTATTAATTTTTATTTTAATCTCTTGAAACCCTTGATATATAAGGGTTTTCTCAAGAGATAATGTTTTGATTTCCTGTTTTTGGAGTATTTTTAGAGTAAATTTGTTCAAAAACTCTATTTAGAGTATCTTTTTTATCATTTTCTTCTAAATGAGTATAAACATTTAAAGTAGTATTAATATCACTGTGTCTTGCTAATTCTTGTGTCGCTTTAACATCAACATTCTTTGCGTGTAAGTTTGTTATGAATGTATGTCTTAACATATGAAAATGGAAATCTTCAATACCTAAACTTTTAGCAATTGTTTTTGTACTTTGTTGAGCATTGATAGAATTTAAGTATTCTCCTTTACTATTACAAACAACTTTATCAAACATATTAATATTGAACCATTTTAATAAATCATTTTTTAGCATATCAACAAGTGGTATATTTCCATTACTAGCTATTGTTTTTGTTTTCTTTATTTCAATATCCTTTTGCTTTTTACCTTTGTATAATATTTGCTTATTTACAATGATCTTATTGTTTATAAAATCAACATCGCTCTTATTTAATGCTAAAATCTCACTAATTCTTAAACCTGTATAATATCCAATCTTGATAGCAATAGAAATAGCTTTTTGTCTAAATGTACCTTTATCTAATTTAGAAGTAAGCATAATAAAATCATCATGCTTTAAATATTGGTTTATATTTTTCTTTTCTTTTTCTTTTGTGATTTTAGTATATTGAACAGGGTTATTCTCAATGTATTCATTTTTAATAGCAAATTTAAATACACAATTTAATACTTTTTTTATTGATTTACAAACATCATAACTAACTTCTATATCATTCAAGAAGTTTTGAATGTCTTTATAATGTAAATTAATTATTTTCTTTTTACCAATTTCACTACTATAAACATATCTATTGTAATAAATTTTATAATTAGCAATAGTATTAGGGGAATATAACCTACTATCAACCTTTAACCAATCATCAAATACTTTATTTAAGCTATCATTACATATTTTCTTTAAATATCCATCTTGATTTATTTGAGCTTTAACCATGCTTTCATGTTCTTGTGCTTCTTTCTTTACGATAAAACCACTTTTAGAGTATGTTCTTGTGATATCGTTTTCTTTATATTTAAATGTCACTTTATATGTGTAACCTTTTTTTGCTTTCTTGCTAGGTACTTTAATAATGCTCATTTTGTGCCCTCCTGTTTGTTCTTTTTTTCGTGTTATACTAGGAGGGGTGATAATTATAGGTTAATCTTCTATTTCTTCATCTTTTAACTTTTCTTTATTCAAATACGCTTCATAAAATTTAAGTTTTAAACAATCATTATATGCCTTTTCACAGGCTTTTTTTATTTGTTTAAGTTCATCTAATGAAAAAGTTAATAAATCTTCATAAGTATAGTTATGATACTTAAAATAAAAAGGATCATTAATATTTGTTACAGGAATATTATTTACAAATTCAACATTCTTAACATTTGATATGCTATTAAAAAAATATGATAAATCATGTTCACTGATAATATTATTAGTTTCCTCATTTAGATCATTCATTATTGTTTTACCAACAATCATAGCTTCCTCATCATCTAATAATGTAAATATTGGAACTTCTAAAGCGTTAGCTATTTTATTCAATGTTTCTAATTTTGGTTTTAATAAATTTCTTTCATATTTTCCTATAGTTTGATAAATAATGTTGCATTTATCCGCTAACTCCTTTTGTGTCATTCCTTTTTCTTCTCTTATTTTTTTAATGTTTTCTCCTAATATCATTTTTTATCACCTCAAACGAAGTATAACACATATTTTTATGTAACAAACACAAAAGTATTTAAAAAAGTATTTACAAATACAAAAGTGTTTGTTAAATTAAATATAGCAAACATATTTGTGTTTGTAAAGAAAGAGAGGTGAACACAAATGAGAATTGATAGGTTAAAGTTCGTTGCTGAACTAACAAAGCAAGATTTAACACTTATAGAGTTATCTAAAAGAAGTGGTGTTAATCGTGTTACGTTAAGCAATATCAAGTGCGGTAAATCATGTAGAGAAGATATTGCACAAAAAGTAGCAAAAGCTTTAAACGTTGAAGTAGAAGAATTAATTGAAAAATAAAGCAAATCGTGAATTTCACGAAATCGTCAATTATGACGAAAACTAGACGGTTTCTTAAATTTTAGAAACCAAAAGAAAAGAGGTATATGATATGAGATTATCTACAAAAGGTTTAGCAACGGTTATTATTACAGGTTGTTTTATTGCTAATTGTTTAACTATTTTAATTAGATCAATTTAAAAGAGGTGTTATTTATGGAAAATTTAAAACAAATGCACTACAAACAAATAGACTTGTATTTCAATGAAATAATTGAATATAAAAGCCAAAATAATGAGTTTTGGTGTGGTTATTCTTTAGCCATGTTTCAAATTGAAGTAACTAACGCTTTTAATAAAGGGTTTATTACATTAGAGCAAAGCAACTTTTTATGTAGATGTGGAAATTATGCCTCAATCAATCTATAGAAAGGAGCTTAAAATGGATAAAGAACAAGAGCTACTATTAAAGATCATTAATCTAGCAGAGGAAAGAATGAGTTTGTTAAAATCGGATAACAAAAATAATTCTTTAAATTGGGAAAAAATCAATAAAAGAATTAAAGAAATTCCACTAGAAATCGAAGTATTAAAGAATGAGTTATTTTCATTGCTTGGTAATAGCAAAGCTAAAGAAAAAGCAACTTATTTAGATATGCTTAATCAAGATGAAGTTGCTAAAAAGCTAGGCACTACAAAGCAAAATATTTCAGTTTTAAGAGAAATTGGACTTATACAGGCAATTAAGACAGGTAAAGGCTTTATGTTCTCACAAAGGGAAATTGAACGTTTTCAAGAGATATATAGAGGTTGTGATGTATCTAATAAGGTGAAAGCATTGGAAAGTTATAAAAAAAGAGGTAGTAATTAAAAATGGAAGATCTCGAAATAGAGAAAACCGCAAAAGAAATAGCAAGTCAAACAGTATACGGAGTCTTACATAGCGAGAATAAGGCTTTAGAAGATAAAATGTATTTATACGCTCAAAAGTCTATTAATGTATTATTGATTAATTATACAAATAAAATCCATGATTATGAAGCTAAAATAAAACTAGTACATGAAGATATGGAAAGGATCTATAAAGACATAATAGAACATCATGAGGAAATGATACCCTATTATCTTATTAGAAAAGGTCATAGATTTATTCATGCTTTAAATGTCTGCTATATATTAGGTGCTATTTCTTTTGAAGAAATGAAAAACAAAATAAATGAAGTTAATAACATTATTCCTAATGATTTAGGTAATAGGTTATAAACGCCTCTTTGAAACCTTACACAAATAAAAGGGGGTTATATTTTGATAGATAGAAATCAAACTAAAGAGCAACTGATAAAAAATTCTTTAAGAGCCTTAAATAATGGAAGTTATAAAGGAGATTTATTAAGTGCTTTAGAAATAGAAAATAGAAAGCTAAATAAAAATATTCAATTTAGCCAACAAGAATTAAGCGATATGTTAATAGAAGCTTTTGAATATATTCCACCTGTAGAAGAACCACCTATCATAAATACTTTAGATATGATAATAGAAAAGCCTACAGAATGGCTTATTACTAATTATATTCCAAAAAATGAAGTTACTATTTTATGTGGTGATGGTGGAACAGGTAAAGGATTTGTTTCAAGTGCGATAACAAGTGCTATATCTAGTGGTGAGCAAGTATTTTTTGAAAGTGAGGAAGAATACTTAAAGCAAAATAGACAACCTCAAAAAGTCTTGTTTATATCAAGCGAAGAAGATATAAGTAAAGTCACTAAAAGGAAAATGAAATTACAAGGAAACGCTATAGAAAAGAATATTTATGTTTTAGGTGCGGAAAATGAATACACATATAAAGTTAAAATAGGCTCAAAAGAACTAGAGAAGCTTGTTCATAGTATAAAGCCTCAATTAGTTATTATTGATCCTATTCAAGCTTTCTTACCACCTAACACAAATATGAGCGATAAAACCACCATGAGAGATTATATGGGCGGTTTAAAAGCTTTAGCGGTAAAAGAAGATACAACTTTTCTTATATTATCTCATACAAACAAAAGAGAAAGCTATGGACGTCAAAGAGTTGGAGATAGTGCCGAAATATGGGATGCCTCAAGATGTGTTTTTATTCTAGGTAAAGTAGATGATAATACACGTTATTTATCACAGGAAAAGAATAATTTAAGTAAAACACAACCTACTACATTATTTGAGATATTTGATGGACAAGTAATATTTAAAGGTATAACCGATAAAAAAGATAAAGATTTTTCTAATGCTAATTTTAGCAAGAGCAAAGGAAACCCAATAGATGAAATAATGTCATTTATTAAACAGGTTTTAAAAGGAAATGAAAATAATCAAATCACTAATAAAGAATTAAAAGAGATCATTGAAAACAACGGATATAGTTCTCGTACTTATGAAAGAGCTAAAAAACAAATGAAAGAAAATAATGACATCACTACAAAAACAACGGGAAAAGGAAAAGAAAGAGAAATGATAATAAGCCTTAATAAATAGAGTTTTTAAATTGTCACACTTATTGTTATTAAATTGTCAAATTTTCAATAAGTGGTAATCTTTGAAAACCTATACAGGGCAAGGGTTTTAAGAGAAAAAACACGTTAAATTGTCAAATTTTCTACTTAGGGCGCTTCTAGGTATGAGCGGTCTAAGTCCAAAATATGGCAATTCAACTCAAAAAATCAAAAAAACGTTGATTATATCAACACTTTTAATAATTGTCACAATTCTATTTTTTGACAATTTAAAGAGACTATAGGTGACAATTTAAAAAAAGCGCCAACATCATAAAATATGCTACCAACATATTAAAAAAACTACCAATATTCACAATAAAAAGAAATGCTAAAGTCCAAAAAATAGAAAGGATCATTAAAATATTAATGAAGAATAAAAAGAAGAAAGATTTATGTAATAAAGTAAGTGATGAAATAATGAAAAATGATAAAAAAGGTTTAGATACTATCGTTATTCATAGTCCTAATAATGTTTCATTATTTACATTAAAAGAACAATCGAACAATAAGAAATCCCATTAAATAAAAAAACAGGCATAGAGCAAAATCCCTATGCCTAATGAACAAACAATAATGGGCACTATTATTCATTCATGAGTGTTATAAAAAGCACTACCAAGTGGATTATAACACTCTCTACAAATAAAAGAAAGAGAGGCTACAAAATGGCAAGATTAAACACATTAAAAACAATTGATAATACACGAGGAAAAATTAACCCTAATTATGATATGACTATGAAAGATATTAGAACACTTTATGAAAAAAATATTAGTAAAGTTGATGCAATGTTAGATTCTTTTGTCTTGGGTTATGCTCAAGGAGTAAAAGCACAAAAGAAAGGTCGTGCTTACAATAAATAAAAATATAACAAATTTAAGCCACATTGAGCGTTATTATAGTATTTGAAAAAGAATACCTGTTTCATAAATAACGCTTAAAACTCAAAAATAAAGCCTTGAGAATGGTTAAGAAAAGTTAAGATTATTTTTAGTTATAAGGGGGTGTCGAAAATATCCCCCCCTTTTTTTAATTTATGTACTTTCTTGTGCATGGATTAAGAATAAGATAAGAATTGATAGATCATCATTGAATGATATAATAATTACAAGATTGAGGATGATAAACAATGAAAGAAAATAGAAAAAGGATGAATACTCTTTTAAAACAAATATGTGATGTTCCATCTTATGAAAATGATTTTATTGTAGGTGTGAATGCCGACCTTAAAACAGATAACCAAGTTAATGAGATGTTGGAATGGTTAGAAAAACATACTAACAGTAATCTAAATACTGATGAAGTTACTGTAAAATCAATGGAAATAAGGCATGGTAAAAAGTTAAATGTAAATGGTGTTACAACAAGAAGTTAAAAATGTGATAGAATAAATATGGTTATGAAGTAGAGATTGTGACGACTACGCACCTGTATGGTCAAAAGAAATGTCGGACATGTCACACCGACCATAACTAATAGTACGTTAGAAATAGCGTACTTTTTATTTTGTGTGTTAATTATTTTACACCCTGCAATAATTAGATATAATTATAACTAATATATGATATAAGCTTTATTAATATCAAATAAAAAGGTATAATTACTATGGCAATGAATAAGAAGCACTACCCATAGTTTTATGCCTTTTATTCATTAAAAATACGTGAAAGGAATATAGAAAAATGTTAGATGATGAAAGAATGAATAAACTTGAAGAAAGAGTAAAAAAACTAGAAGATGAAATTAAAAATATGAAACAAGAAAAAGAAAATGATAGAAAAATGAAAGCAGATAAAGAACGTGAAGAAAATATTTATAAGATGATGAGAGGCGCATAATATATGAACTTATTAGATAATATCGATAGAATTTTTGATGAACACATTAAGACTTTAAATGAAAAAATAAGCAATTCCCCTCAATATGAAGAAATCAAAGCATTTGAGGAACAAATTAATGAATATAATCAATTAAAGAATGAAAAAGAAGAACAAATAAATAATGCACAAAAAAGTAATGATTATTTATCTATTGCAAAGCTTTCTAATGAATTAGCAACAATAAAAGAAGCAATTAAACTTGTAGAAGATCAAAAGAGAAAAATAGATTTAAGACAATGTTTGAATAAAGATGAACTAAAAGAAATTGCTAATGGTTTTCTTGATGAAATCAACGCTTGTTATGAAATCGATAGAAAAGAATTTAATGATCATGTTGAGAAATTAAATGAATTGAATGAAAGCTTTAAAAAGGCAAATAATGTAGTTTATAAATTTGAAAATGTTTTGAAAGCATATAATTATCTAAACTCTTTAAATTACACAATTAACAAAAAAGATATTAAAATAAACAAAATCTAAATCATTGATGGGTGTTTATGGGTACACCCTATTTTTTTATTAATGTTAAGAAAGGTTAAGATAGGTTAAGAATATTAACGAGGTGCCAACATGAACCTAGAGCAAAAGAAACATTATTTAGAAAGCTATAAAAGAGCTAGAGAAAAATATGAAACATTAAAGTGTAGTTTAGAAAGCGTTCATAGTGCTAGTTATTTTGAATGTAAGGATAGAAACAACAAACCTAGTAAAAATATTATAGATAAAATAAATGAGGTAGATAACGCATATTTTAAGCAATTAGACGAGTTTATAAAGATTAACAAGCTCTTATTAAATGATAATATTCTTTATTGTAAATATGTATGCTTAATGAGTGATGAAGAAATAGCAAATGATAATGATATGTCAACCAAAGAAATGAAAAAGTGGATAGATAGAAGAATAAGTAAATTAAGTATTGTTTAGGGTTGTGTTATTGCAACCTTTTTTTGTTGGCTGCACCCCTGTAAAGTTTCACTCCTAATTTTTAATGTATCGTTAAATTTAGATATGGACAAATATGTACAAAAGGTCAAATAGTCTTTTTGCTTAAAACAATATCCAATGAACACGCTCAAAAAGGAGCACGTTATAAATATGATCTAACAAATTAGACCCCCATAAGTCGCATTTTGCTACTATAGGTGTCATCAAATTAGTGAAACCCTTAATAAAAAAAGCTATTAGTCTTTTTTGACTAACACAAGATTAAAACAAATCATCAATTTTATGACTCGTTAAAATTAACAGTATTCAAATTGAGGATACAATAAAAAACTATTGCTCATTTTTGAGCAAAAGCTATTATGTGACAATCAATAAAAAAATAGCTACTACTCAAATAAGAGTAATAGCTTTATTATCCTAGTATAACACTTTATATTTTTAGAGTAATTTGGAGTAGTTTTAGAGTAAAACGTACCACCATTGTATTAAACTGAAACATATATATCTTTCATAAAATGCTTTAAAATCAACGTTTTTTATAATTGAAATAAACTGAAAATACTTTAAAAAACCTAAAATTAGTTTCCTTTTGGTAACTATACCACAATATTGTGCGTACTTTTCATATTACAAAATAAAATTATAATAAAAAACGAATTGGAGGTATGAAAATGAATGCACAAGAATGTTTACATATATTGAGAGAAATCAAAGATGTTTCATTTGCGACAGTAGATGAAAAAGGATTTCCTCAAGTACGTATTATAGATGTCATGCTTATAGAAAATAATAAACTTTATTTTTGCAGTGCAAGAGGTAAAGATTTTTATAAACAATTAAAAATAAATAATCATGTTGCTCTTTGTGCGATGACAAAGAATTATCAAATGATTCGTTATAGTGGTAAAGCACAACGCTTAGATAATCAAAAATATTGGATTGATCGTATTTTTAAGGAAAATCCATAAGGAATCGTATGAAATATATGGATCACCAAAAATAACAGAACTACTGAACAAAAAGGGTGAAAAGGTAAGTCAAAAATATGTTTATTCGATCATGAAGGAAAACAATATCAAAGCAAAATATATTAAGCCATATATTCAAACAACAGTTAGTCATGATTTCTCTGACAAATTAAAAAATCTATTAAACAGACATTATGATCCTACGAAGCCAAATGTAGCTTGGTGAAAAATCAGTAAAAATAAACAAGCTATGATCCAAGACATTCATGCTGAACTGAGATGTAACAATCAAAGCAAGACCATCAATTTGTTTTCTCATGTCACAAAACTGCTTGGCAACATAAATATTTTTGATTTCATCGGTATTGATAATCATAGCAGGTTCTCCAATAAAATCTT
>OGCO01003170.1_pt1 | contig 19909 bp, 23 predicted proteins | sample 1570171 | NCBI WGS metagenome assembly OGCO01 (sample SAMEA4370583, study PRJEB24528) | human gut metagenome | reverse complement strand
GTGCCGACAATACTTGTCTGGAGACGGACCGGGAAGATAGGTCAATGCCAACACAAGGGATTCGCTTGAGCGAATCCCTTGCTTATGCCTCCTTAGCTCAACGGTAGAGCATCCGGCTGTTAACCGGAGGGTTGTAGGTTCGAATCCTACAGGAGGCGCCAGAGATATTGCCGTCACCTGTGTGGCGGCATTCTTTGAATATGGGCCTTTAGCTCAGTTGGTTAGAGCAACCGGCTCATAACCGGTCGGTCCCGGGTTCAAGTCCCTGAAGGCCCACCAAATATAATATCATGACATATAGGGGAATAGCTCAGTTGGTAGAGCGACGGTCTCCAAAACCGTAGGCCGAGGGTTCGAAGCCTTCTTCCCCTGCCAAAGCGCCGCAGACGTATATGCCTGCGGCGCTTTTTGCTGCCTGATAGCTGCCTCTTGCCGCTGCATTTGACCGGATAGCTTTTGAAGTTGTTCTATCTCTTCATTGCGCGCTATGTGAGATGTTTTTAAATGATCGTACATATGGCTCAGGTGCGCTGGATATCCAGCGCACCTGAGTCATAAGCAATTTGTGGCAATCTTATGGAAAGGTTTTCACCGCGCCCTGTCCATTTTGAAAAGTCGTCCCGTTTTGCTGTCAGCGCCATTGGTTATGCCGTTTCAACATGCCGCAGTACGGGAAATTATGATCTGACGGATCAGCTGTTATGCGTCGGTGTAGACTCGGATTGAAGGCATCCGGTACTTTTATCCTGCCGCTGATATGGAATCTTATTCGCTGCGGCCCCCACACTTGACAAATGGTGCCGCCTTTGGTATTCTGTCCGTGTTCCTGCTGCCGGGTGGGAACGGGAGCGTTTGCTCCGCGTCGAAGACCATGGAAGACGCGGGCAGGCGCATTTTTTATTTTTTGTATGGAGATAATCAATATGGCATGGGTCATGCTCGGCATTGCCGGAATTTTTGAGGTCGTTTGGGCGACCTGTATGAAGTATTCAGATGGATTCACAAACCTCGGCTGGTCACTGCTCGCATTCGCCGGCATGGCGGTGAGCTTTTTCCTGCTGGCACGCGCGACCAAAACACTGCCGCTTGGTACGGCTTATGCAGTCTGGACCGGCATTGGCGCGCTGGGCTCCGTGATCGTTGGCTTCATCTTGTTCAAAGAGCCGGTGACAGCCGGGCGGCTCATTTTTGCTGCACTGCTGCTTATCGGCATCATCGGTCTGAAGATCACGTCGGCATGATACATACGATTATTCTGCCTCGGCCAGCGCGTCGATGCGCTGCTGCAGATCCTGAACGAACCGTCCGATGTGCAGTCCGTCGATGAGCCGGTGGTTTACCTCGAGCGCGAGGCCGAGCACGTCCCGCTCGCCCTCGCGATGATATTTGCCCCAGACAATGCGCGGGATGGCGTCGTCAGCGTCAAAATCGCGCTCATTGGTCAGCGCCGTGAGCGAGACCCACGGCAGACAGCTGAAATAGATCAGCGCGTCGCTCTCGGCTGCAGCGGAGAGAAACTCCGTCTGCGCCCGGCTCTTGGCGCGTGCCGCGCGGCAGAAGTCCTCCAGCGCGTCACCGGCCGGCATCGTCACGATGTGGAATTGTTCCGCACCGGGGTGCAGGTCGGTGAAGCTCGGTTCACGGCGTGCGAGCAGGACCGGCTGGCCGTTTCGGATGGCATATCGGAATGCGGTCGTGTGATTGATCGACTGCGTGCACAGCCAGACCAGAGCGTAATAAAAGGACAGGCCGCGCCGTTTCGTGTAAGTATGCAGTGCCGTGACGTCCGCGGTGACGGTCACGCTGTAAAACGGATCCGACAGGCCGGAGAAGAACGTGTATGCCTCGCGCCGCGGCCAGGTATCGAGCGCGACGGGGACTGCATCCGGAGTGTTCATGGGGGCTACCTCCTCGGTTTTTTCAGCAGTATACCACGCGCGGGCGGAAAAACGCAATTTTTTCGCGGAAAGGTGCGGTGTTTACAGTTCTTTGATATATTTCTCATAGACGTGTGATAAAATACAAGAATCAAATTCAGCAGCCTGGAAAGGTGATCGGTCATGAGACAACGGCTTGCAAAATGGATGATGGGCAGAAACGGGATGGACGCACTCAATCGCCTTCTGTCCGTGCTGACACTGATTTTGCTGATCGTCAGCATGTTCGTGCACGGTTATGCGGCGCGCATCCTGTGGTCGCTGGCGGTCGTTGGCCTGATCGTCATTTATTTTCGTATGCTCTCGCGCAATGTCTACCGCCGTCAGCAGGAAAACGGTGCGTATCTGCGCCAGAAGTATAAAATAACCAGCGCGTGGCGCGGCGCTGTGGATCGCTGGCATCAGCGGCATGACTACCGCTTTTTCAAGTGCCCGGCCTGCCGGACACGCCTGCGTGTGCCGCGCGGCAAGGGCAAGATCAATATCGTCTGCCGCAAATGCGGCACGTCCTTCCAGCGGAAAACCTGAGGCGCAGCCGTATGTTCGGATATGTGATCGCAAATCTGGAGGGGCTGACGCAGGCGCAGAAGGATCGCTATAAGGGCTGCTACTGCGGCCTGTGCCGGGTGCTCAAGCAGCGGCACGGCTTTTCCGGCCGCCTGACGCTGACGTATGACATGACGTTCCTGGTGCTGCTGCTCTCGGCGCTGTACGAAGCGGACGAGGAGCGCGGCATGGAGGTTTGCCCTGCGCACCCGCTGCGCAAACATTTTTACTGGCAGACACGCTACACCGAGTACGCTGCCGATATGAACGTCGTGCTGGCGTACAACAATTGCCGCGACGACTGGCAGGATGACGGCAGCGCGCTGAAATATTGGGAGGCGGAGGCGCTCAGCGCCCGGTGCGCAGCCGTGCGCGCACGCTGGCCGCGCCAATGCGCCGCGATCGAGCAGTGCATGGCGGAGCTTTCCGCCATCGAGCAGGCCGACACCGGCGACCTGGATGCCGCGGCGAATTGCTTTGGCCGCCTGATGGGCGAGCTCTTTGTGACGGATGACCTCTGGGACGCGCGCCTGCGCCCGTTTGGCGAGGCACTGGGGCGGTTCATCTATCTGCTCGACGCGGTGATCGACCTGCCGGAGGATCTCCGGCACGGGCGCTATAACCCGCTGCGCACGCTGCCGCAGGATGCGGATCTGCACGCGCTGCTGACGATGCTGCTCGGCGAGTGTTCGACGGCGTTTGAGGCGCTGCCGGTGCTGCAGGACGTGGAGCTGCTGCGCAATATTTTGTACTCCGGCGTATGGCTGCGCTACGAGGCGGCCATGAAAAAACGAAAGATCGGGAGGAGCGCCGAATGAGAGACCCGTATGAAGTTCTCGGTGTTTCCAGAGACGCGAGCGAAGAGGAGATCAAGGCGGCCTATCGCCGTCTGGCCAAAAAATATCATCCGGACCTGAATCCGGATGACCCGCACGCGACGGAAAAAATGAATGAGGTCAACGCGGCCTATGACGCGATCAAAAACGGCAAAGCCAACAGCTATGGCGCGACCGGCGGTTACGGCCAGGCGGGCGGCTATGGTGCCTATGGCGGCTGGGGCGCACAGCGTGACCCCGGTATCCGGCCGGAATATCAGGCGGCGGTGAACTTTATCCAGATGCGGCATTTTGCCGAGGCGCTGCAGGCGCTGTCCGGCGTGCAGGCGGCCGAGCGCGACGCCAACTGGTATGCCCTGAGCGCCATGGCGAATTCCGGCGCGGGCAACCGCGTGCAGGCGCTGGCGGATGCGCGGCGCGCGGCCGAGATGGATCCGACGAATCCGGACTTTCAGCGCCTGCTGCACCAGCTCGAGAGCGGCGGCGATGCGTATGCGACCTACAGCGCCGGCTATCCGAACAGCGGCTTCGGCACCGGCAGCTGGTGCGCGGATATGTGCCTGCTGAACCTGTGCTGCAATCCGTGCTTCTCGCCCTGCTGCTGAGAAAATTGCAAACGAACACCCCGGCGGGACCGTGTGCGTCCTGCCGGGGTGCTTTGCGCTCATGTGCCGGGGAAGGTGCGCAGGTACCGGTCGGTGAACGTGGTCAGCGCGGCAAAGTCCATACACGGCCGGTAGACGGCCTCCAGCTCGTTGTGCAGGAGATTGGCCATGCGCAGCTGCTCCACGGCGCTTGCGAGGGCGAGCTGCTGCTGCCGGGTGTCGCTGCGCATGGTGCGGCGCAGTGCCCGCTGGCGCACCGGGTCCGGCAGTACATCGAGCCGGATGTGCCGCTGCGTCAGCCCCTCCGGCACGTCGTCCGGCGTTCCGGCGAGGAAGCCCACGCCGCGCGACGGTACGAGCACCGCCTGCGTGCGCGACGGAATGAGCGGGTCGGGACAGGAGAGAACGTCCAGCCCGCACCGGACGGCGTGCGCGCGCACGATGCGCAGAAATTCTTCCGCCAGGCCGCAGCCGTCGTCAAGCAGGTACACGCGCGCACAGTGCGCGGCGATCGTCTCAGGGAAGAAAATTCGCCCCTCACACGTGATGGCACTTAAAAACAGCCGCTCGCACCGGCCGGGCTCCGAGCCCTTGCCCGGCGTGCCGAATTCCCGCGTGCAGATGCTCTTTGCCCGGCGGCGCGCTGCCTCCCGGTCCTCGGGATAGACCAGCCCCGGCGTGGCGCGCGCATCGAGCGCGGCCACCGCCGTGAGGTACTGCTGCGCGCGCAGGCGGAACATGGCGCAGTCGGCGTTCAGGGCGCGGATGCGCGCCGTGTCGAGCGCCTCCGTGCGGCAGAACGTGCCGAGATCCAGATATTCGCCGCTCGCACCGAAGAGCGCGGGGTCGACGGTGTGCGGTGCCGTGCCGTCGAAGAAGCCGGAGCGTTTTTCCGGGAAATAGACCCCGTCGAGCGAGGCGGGGTCGCCCGCGCAGTGCAGCCGGACGACGGCCAGCCCGGCTGCGCTCCCGGCGTCGCCGACGCGCTTGAGAAATGTGGATTTTCCGCAGCCCGGCCCGCCCTTGAGGATGCAGAAATAGCGCTCCGGCGGCCGCAGAAACTGTCTGTGCAGTGCATAGTAGCCCGCGCCGGTCAGGGCGCTGAGAAAGTAGCGTGTTTCCAGTCCGTTGTTCATGGCGAAACCTCACATTTTTCAGGTTGCTACAGCGTATGCATCCGGCGCAGCTGTTGACAATTTCGCGCCCTGATGCTATCCTTTTCCCATCTTGATTACGGAGATTTGTCATGATCCAGACCATCTTATTCGATTTTGACGGCACGCTGTTTGACACCGGCGAGGGCATCCTGCGCAGCGTGCAGTATGCGCTTGAGGGCTTTGGCATCCATGAGACGGACACGGCGCGCCTGCGCAAGTTTGTCGGTCCGCCGCTGCTCGATTCGTTCTCGGAGCTGTATGCCATGACACCCGAGCAGGCGCAGGCGGCGGTCGCACGCTACCGGGAGCGGTATCTGCCTGTCGGCATCTATGAGTGCACGCTCTATCCCGGCATTCCGGAATTGCTCGAGCGGCTGCGTGCGCACGGTTTTCGCGTCGCGGTCGCTACCGGGAAGCCCACGCCGATGGCGTGCTCGATTCTGCAGCGGTTCGATCTTGAGCGGCTGTTTGACTGCGTGATCGGCTGCGAATATGACGGTTCGCGCAGCACGAAGGCGGAGGTCGTCTCGGCGTGTATTACGGCTATGCCGAGCTGGGCGAGCTGGAGGCCGCCGGCGCGGTGACCACGGTGCAGACGGTCGCGGAGCTGTCCGAGCGGCTGCTGCACTGGAACGAGGCATAACTGAAAAACGCCCTGCGGAACACATGATTTCCGCAGAGCGTTTTTTTGCTTTTATCACGACACCGCTTTTCCCAGCACGCGCAGCGGCAGTGCGTCCGAGACCTCCAGATCGGCATAGGCTGGGTTGAGCGAGTGCAGAAACACGCGCCCGCCGTCGCGCCGGAGTTGCTTGAGATAGGCGCTGCCGTCGTAGAGGAACACGCCGATCTCGCCGGGGTCGAGCGTCGGCTGCTGGTGCACCCAGACGGTCTGCCCGCTGTGAAAGCGCGGCTCCATACTGTCGCCCGCCACGCGCACGCCGAAGTTCGCCGCCTCCGGCACTTCCGGGCCGACTGGCTGCATCTCATAGCTCTCCCCGTCGAGAAACTGGCCTGTGCCGGCCGAGACGGCCAGCGAGTACAGCGGCAGGCTGCGCAGCACGGCCGGCTCCGGCGCGGCGGCAAAGCGCTTGCTCTCGCGCAGGAGCGCGATGTATTCCAGCGCGCGGCGGCGGCCCTCCGCGTTCAGCCCGGCGAGCAGGCCGCCAGCGTCCCCGCCGGAGAACGTGCCCGCGATATCGTCCACGTCCAGCACGCGGCACAGCGTCAGAAACTGCTGCGCGTTCGGGAGCGTGGCGTCATTTTCCCACTTCGACACCGCCTGATTCGACACGGGCACACCGGCCTCAGCCAGAGCGTCCGCCAGCGTCTGCTGGCGCATACCGTGCGCGCGGCGCAGGGAAGCGATCGTTTCACCAAAGGTTTTGTACATATGCAGCACCTCAGATACAATATATCGTATCGGACGAAAAAACGCAAGAAAAATATCTGAATTAGATAAGAAAACGCTTTAAATATCCTGAAAAGAGATTTATAATAGAGATAATCTCTTTGCTGGAGAAAGCGCTATGGACCGTATGATCTTACATTCGGATATCAACGCCTGCTATGCGAGCATCGAGCTGCTGCGCCATCCGGAGCTGCGCGGGCGGCCGGTGGCGGTCGGCGGGGAGCAGGAGCTGCGCCACGGTATCATTCTGGCCAAGGATCAGATGGCGCGCGCAGCCGGGGTGCACACGGGCATGACGCTCTGGGCGGCGCGGCAGCAGTGCCCGGAGCTGACGATCCTGCCGCCGGACTTCGAGCTCTACTACGACTATTCGCGCCGCGTGCGCGAGATCTATGCCGGCTTCACCGACCGGTGCGAGCCGTTCGGCATGGATGAGTGCTGGCTGGACATGACCGGCTGCGTTGGCCGTGAGGACGCGCTGCGCACGGCGCAGGAGGTGCGCCAGCGCGTGCTGGATGCCACGGGCCTGACGGTGAGCGTCGGCGTGTCGTGGTGCAAGGCGATCGCAAAGCTCGGCTCGGACTACCGCAAGCCGAACGCCGTGACGGTCATTGACCGTGCGCGCTTTGCGGACATAGTCTGGCCGCTGCCGGTCAGCAGCCTGCTCTTCGCCGGGCGCAGTTCGGTGCGGCAGCTCGAGCGGCTGGGCATCCGCACGGTCGGCGCGCTCGCGGCGGCGGACGCCGACGTGCTCGAGCAGCGCCTGGGCAAGGGCGGGCGGCTGCTGCACGCCTATGCCAACGGGTACGATCCCGCGCCGGTGCACCGCATCGCGGATCTGCCGCCGCCGAAGTCCATCGGAAACAGCGCCACCGCGCCGCGCGACCTCATCTGTGAGGCGGATGCGCGCGCAGCGCTCCTGTCGCTGGCGGAAAGCGTGGGCGCGCGCCTGCGGCTGGAGGGGTATCAGTGCCGCACGGTGGAGTTGAGCGTGCGCACGGCCGACCTGCACTGGCGCAGCCACCGCATGGCGCTGCGGCATCCGTCCGACCTGACGAGCGAGCTGCTCGACGCGGCGCTGGCCCTGTGCGAGCAGGCGCACCTGTGGCCCGATCCGCTGCGCAGCATCGGCATTCGCGCGCTGGATCTCGTGCCCGCGTGCGCGCCGCACCAGCTCGACTTGTTCGAGGATGCGGAGCACCGCGCGCGCCAGCGGCAGCTCGATATCACGCTCGATAACCTCCGCGCGCGCTACGGCAAGACCTGTGTCCTGCGCGGCCGCGCCTGCTTTGACCCGGCGCTCGGCCTCGTCCAGCGCGAGGAGCACGCCTTTTTGCGCAAATGAAAGCACGCACCGTCCTGAGACAGTGCGTGCTGATTTTTATGGGTTCAGAAGCCCAGCTTCATGCCGCCGGTGATCTTGCTGACCGTGGCGTCGGAAGCGGCCTCGTACTGGCGCAGCGCCTCGTTGACGGCTGCCAGCACCAGATCCTCGAGCATCTCGACGTCGTCGGGATCGACCGCTTCGGGCTTGATCTCGATCTTCGTGACCTCGCGGTTGCCGTTGACCGTTGCCGAGACCATGCCGCCGCCGGACTTGGCCGTGAACTCTTTTTCCTCCAGCTCTTTCTGCATCCGCAGGAAGTCCTGCTGCATCTTCTGTGCCTGTTTCATCACGTTGGCCTGATTCATGCCACCATAACCGCCGCGAAAACCGCCTCTTGCCATATTTGTATCCTCCTGTGCATCAAAAAATTTTTATTATCGGATCGTTACGTTCGGAAAGTGTGCCAGTTCCTCGATCTTGCGCTGATTGATCTGCGTGACCGTGTCCATCGGCTGCATGACCACGCGGACGTTTTGACCGGTCAGTTTTTGCACGGCCAGACGGAATTTTTCTGCGATCTCCGGCTTGTTGAACATCGGGTAAACCATTTGCTGGCTGAAATGCAGCGTCAGCGTGCCGTCGCGCAGCTCGCCGGTCGCCTGCAGCGGGTCGAGCAGAAAATAGTAGATGCCGACCGGGAGCTCCTGCTCCATATACGCGCACAGCGCCTGCCAGTCGAACGCGCCGGTGGGCGCGGGGGTGGACTCCGGCTCTGGAGCGGGTTCGGAGACCGGCTCCGGTTCCGGGATGGGGGGCGCGGCCGGCACGGGCGCGGGCGCTGCCTTCGACGCCGGGCGTGGGGCCGGTTTCGGTGCGGGCGGCGTTTCCCAGGGCGGCCGCTCCTCGGGGGGAGCAACCGGCTCCGGGGGCGGCTCCCACGGGGGAACATCATCGTATACCGGCTTCGGCTCCGGCTTCGCCTTTGGCGCAGAGGCCGGCGGTGCGGGCGGCTCCCACGGGGGGACATCGTCGTGAACCGGTTTCGGTTCGCGCTTTGCCTTCGGCGCGGAGACCGGCGGCGTGGGCTGCTCCCACGGGGGAACATCATCAAACACCGGTTTTGGTTCCGGTTTGGGTTGTGCTTTTTGCACCTGGCGGGGCTTCGGCGCGGGCTCCTGCCGCAGGGCAGCAGCCGGCTTTGCCGGAGCGGACGCCGCCGTGGCCGGGATGTCCCCACTGCGCACGGCCTGCTCGAGCTTGTCCACACGCGCGCACAGCGTCGGCGTATCGTCGCACAGCTCCGGCCGGCAGAGCCGGATCAGGCAAAGCTCCGCCGCGATGCGCGGGTTGGGCTGCGCCGCCATGGCGGTGAGCGCGTCCTGAATGCTCTGCAGGTTTGCCAGCAGCTGCGCCGGCGTGAAAGCGCCGGAGAGGGTCTGCAGCGTTTCGCTGTCGTATCCGCCGGAGAGCAGCTCACGCCCGCCGCGCGGGGCGACGGCCTGCATGAGCAGGTCGCGCTGGAGCATGCTCAGCTCGTCGAGCAGGGCGGCGGGGTCTTTCCCGTCCTGCCAGAGGCTGCGGAATTGTTCCAGTGTTTTTGCGGTGTCGCCATCGGCGATGCTCTGCAGCAGCTGCGCCGTGCGCAGGTTGCCGGCAAGGCCCATGGCGGAGATGACCGTTTCGGTCGTGATGACATCGCTGCCGGAGCACTGGTCGAGCAGCGTCAGCGCGTCGCGCATACCGCCGTCCGCCATGCGGGCGAGCAGCGCGGCCGCGTCCGGCTGCAGGTTCAGGTGTTCCTGCTGCGCCACATAGTTCAGGCGCGCGGCGATCGTATCGACCGGGATGCGCTTGAAGCTGTGCCGCTGGCAGCGGGAGAGGATCGTCGCCGGGACTTTGTGCAGTTCCGTCGTCGCAAGGATGAACATGAGGTGCGCCGGCGGTTCCTCGAGGATTTTCAGCAGGGCGTTGAATGCCGAGGTGCTGAGCATATGCACCTCGTCGATGATATACACGCGCTTGCGCACATTGGCGGGGGAGAACACCGCCTCGTCGCGCAGGGCGCGCACGTTGTCCACGCCGTTGTTGGACGCGGCGTCGAGCTCGACCACGTCGAGGATCGACCCGTCGTCGATGCCGCGGCAGGCGGCGCACTGATTGCACGGATTGCCGTTGACCGGGTGCTCGCAGTTGACCGCCTTGGCCAGGATCTTGGCGCAGGTGGTCTTGCCGGTGCCGCGCGTGCCGATGAACAGGTAGGCATGGGACAGCCGTCCGGTCTCGACCTGCTTTTTCAGCGTCTCGGTAATATGCTCCTGACCGACGACGTCGTCAAACGTCTTCGGCCGGTATTTGCGGTAGAGAGCCTGATACATTGCGCGCTTCACCTCCGGGAGCGGAAAACATGAAAAAACGTGACCATTGACAAGACTGCACACCCACCTTTGAATAGACGACATGCCCGTTACCACAGCAGCCAGCTCGGGCCCGGCGTCCCCACGGCACACGGAGTGACCTGCTTAATGCTGCTCGGTTCCCCGCCTGACATGGTTCACAGGGCTCCGTTGCGCGGGACCGAACCTTCAACGCCGCTTACTGCGGGCAGACGACACATCGGCCTATCCGGGGGCGGGAATTCATCCCTGCTATAGCGGATTGCAGGTACAGGACACCGCTGGCTCCCCGACTAGTGCAGCCTTGTCAATGGCCACGTAAGCGTATTCTACTACAAAAGCGGCGATTGCGCAAGTGGGGGATGCAATTTTCTTGCGCGGGACTTTTTGCACAAAAAATCGCGGGAACAGAAAAAATGGGCTTTACAAATGCGAAAAATGTGCTATAATAAACAAGCCTTGTGGGGGCGTAGCTCAGCTGGGAGAGCGTTCGGTTCGCATCCGAGAGGTCAAGGGTTCGAATCCCTCCGTCTCCACCAAAGAAGCACCGCAATTTTGATACAACGGGTATCAGGATTGCGGTGCTTGCTTTTTGCCAGAAAGCCCTGATTTCAAGGGTTTGGGACTTTCGTTGCGCTTGGCACTGCCAGATAAAGCGGTAGCCCGCCGCCAATCCAGTCCGCAAAGGCGTCGGATGGTAGTGGGCTATCGTTTGTTTTTAGGGCTACCGTTTATTTTATGGGTTATCGTTTATTTGTCTACTGCATCTCCCTCTATACAAACGCCGAAAAACCTGATATAATGTACATATCATGCGATTTTTGACTTTTAGCCAGGGATCAATTCGGAGGGTTTTGCATGGGTAGCTATACGATAGCTGATGATAAACAGTTAACAGCGCAGATTATAACCGAATATTATACCAGTGCCAAGGCGTCATACCGTAGTTTTTCTTGGCGTGACCTTGATGTAATTTTTGGTGTCGCCTTGAAAAACCGTGACCGTTTCCCGGGCATTAATCTAAGTGGGGTAGTATCTCCTCGTGCCTATATAGAACGGTGGGTTAAAAACTATGTCGAAGCGGTGAACAATCCTCCCAGTCTACGTACAGCCACCCCTAAGTCTGCTTGCACCGATCCAGCAATTCGTGTTATTGTTCAAGCCACACAGGGAACAGATGTTTCAGTAGCTGAAGCCGGAGAGAAGAATCATAATCTTTTCATGTCTGCCGAAAATATACAAGGAAATCTCTTGGAGGAATACATAGCTTCCAAAGTACGTCCTTATGGTTTCCTCTGGTGCGAGGGTAATGTCCTACGAGCTGTCGATTTTTGTAATACAGATGGGAGCTTGTTTTTGCAAATAAAGAATAAGTCAAATACAGAAAATAGTTCCAGCAGCAACATCAGAGCAGGTACACCGATAGAAAAGTGGTTCCGACTTGGTACTCAAATTCGTGCAGGTGTACGACTTCCAAAGTTTAAGTGGACAGATTTAAATCGAATTATAAGCCAGCATCGAACAGAGGGAGCCGCTCTTCCCAATCCCGCCATGTCAGAGGATGACTACCAAGTCTTTTTAAGCCGTGTGGCTAAAGCAAACCCCCACCTTATTTCAGATTTATGAGTGTAATCAAGGTATTAACTTTACGAGAACCTTGGGCCAGTCTTATTGGTGAGGGAATTAAGGTGATCGAAACCCGCAGTTGGAGAACTAACTACCGTGGTGAGCTTTATATACATGCTGGTTGTTCGCCGCTTCCACGCAAAGATAAGCGCATGGAATTATTGCCTCAGATTATGACGGGGTCTTTCCATTTTGGAACAATATTCTTAAAGTGCCAACTGATAGACTGTGTTCCAATAACTAATGAGTTTTCCGAAAAGGAAAAAAAGAATAATCCCTCCAATTTTCTGTGGGGGGATTATTCTGATGGCAGGTATGCTTGGATATTAAAGGACATCCAAGCTATCGATCCCATACCAGCTAAAGGCCGGCTTGGACTTTGGTCTATTGAAATTTAGTTTTAAATTGCGAAGCACAGCTGCTCAGGTTCATCGACAGTTTGAGCAGCTTTTGCTTTTTTTAATATGTTTTTCATCGTAGCGTACCAGGCAGTATCTTTTGTGTTCTTATAGCGAGAAAATTGGAACCCGGCGTACTGCGGGAGTTTTTCCCCATTCATATCAGCAATAATGGTCTTTGCTATTGCTTCTCCCAGCTTCACAGGAACAGCATTTCCGATTTGCTTATACTGTTCGAGGATTGGGCCGCAAATCTCCCAATCATTTGGGAACTCTTGGATACGAGCATACTCTTCAACACTAAGCGGGCGATTCTCAGTTGGGTGACACAAATCGGTAGCTGGCATAGTTGGATTTGTTACTAAAGTAGGAGACGGTCTGTTGAAATTTAATCTACGATAAAAGCCCGTCTTTCCTCCTCCAAGTTCCAATTTTGAACCCATAGCTTCCCGCTGAATGTCAGGAGGTAAGTCCTTCCAGTATTGTCCCTCTTTTAGCATTCTGTAGTATTTAAGTCGATTTTCTGGGAATTCGATGAAATGGTGCTCTATATTGCTCATCCCTTCCAGTGCATCCCTGAGCGTTCTCCATTTGGGTAGACCATATTCCCCGTTTTCCGAATAGGTTGGGGAAAGATATGGTACCTTTTCATTTCCAAGCTTCCCAATCATAACTACACGTTCCCGTATCTGAGGAGCGCCAAAGTTAGCTGCATTATATAGTTCAAAAGTAATGGTATATCCCGCTGCTTTTAACCGATCCATAATAATACAGAGTGCACCACCTTTTACGGGCGAAGTCACATCATGATATGGATAAGGTGCCGAAAGAAGACCACGAACATTCTCAATCACAACGTAAGTGGGCTTGATGCTCTCAACAATGTCAATATATCGCAAAAAAACATTCCCACGTTCATCTGCAAGCGCCCTTCTCGCTCCAGCAGTACTAAAAGCTTGACAAGGGGGGCCTCCAAAAATCACGTCAACCTTTCTCCCCTTTGGTATTCGCGCATACTCCAGAATTTGCTCTGGAGTATAATTGTTTATGTCACCAATTAACGCCATGCCAGGCTCATTGCGATCAATTGTCATTCGGCAAAACTTATTGAATTCACAGGCAAGCAAAGCGTGAATACCGCCTCTGCTCATGCCTATATCTAATCCCATGGCTCCTGAAAAAAAGCTGAGTGCAATTATTTCTGGTACATTATCGGTTCTACGAGGATGGTCATCCGGCTCAATACGCACATCATAGTTGGAGAGATACTCAGACAAATCTTTGGGATCTACTACCCACTGACTCCCAATTCTTGTTGCCGTCAATTTCTCTTCCCTAATCAGTGTCCGTACATATTGAGGCGTTACCTTTAGCTTGCTGGCAATATCTTGTACTGTTAACAGATTTGCGACAGCTTCCATTTTGGTCTACCGCTCCTTTCTTGCGCGAAACTTTACATAGACCACATTATAGCACAGGGATTCAAGAAAATCAAGCTCTATCCACAGCTCTTATTAAGTGCCTTTCAAAGGGACAAGCTGTACTATTATACCCTTCAATTTTGCATAGTCTATGGTGTTCTTCGTCCCGCTGGGTTGGCCGTTCCACACGGCAATCACCCTGGCGGCGTGATCCACCATCCACTCATTCCGCCGCTGGAAGCAACTGCGGCTGTACCCTGGGCAGATGAACCGCACAAGGTCAGCGGCAGACAGGATCGCCTGGTAGCGTTCCTGCCAGCTCTGCTTCCACCCTCGCTCGAAGCCCTGGTACGGGCAAGCGCAAATCAGCCGGACAGCTTCGCCGGCGTCCCGGAGCCGGAGCACGATCTCCGCTGCCCAGATGTCCACGCCACGAGCCATACCGGTAATAAAGACATTGAATCCGTCAGCAATAGCCTGGCGGATTTCTTTTTCCAGAGCCGCAGTCACCACGCCCTCTGGGGCCTGCAGTTTTTCCGGCCTATGCCCGGTGAAACAGCACCGATGCATCCTCTTCTCTGCTTCTGTTGCCATGACCGCACCTCCACCACCTGAATACTTGACCTCTTTACAGTTTAACATAACGGTAGTTTCAATACAAGTTAGCTGTATCGGAGCCACCGAGTTGAACGGTAAAATAGTTACAGGAAGGTGGTGGCGCAATGGACACAAACCAGAGGCTCCGGCGGTTACTGGATGAACGGGGCTGGACGGAATATAAGCTGTCTAAGGTCTGCGGCCTGTCGCAGTCAACCTTGGCAAATATTTTTAAGCGGAACACCGTGCCTTCCATCACCACGTTAGAGGTCATCTGCAAAGGCTTCGGGATCACCCTCTCACAGTTTTTCGCAGATGGGGAAATGGTAGAGATGACCCCGGAACTCAAAGAGGTGTTTGAGAGCTGGATGGTTCTCACCCCCTCCCAGAAATCCGCCGCCTTACAGATGCTCAAAGCCATGAGCCAGAACGAATAAATAGGAAGCCTTCGGGCTTCTTATTTTTTTTGCCCCCAATACCGTTACCTTGAGCGTCTGTTATCGTTCAGCATAACACCAAAGTCAGATTTCCCGGTATAATAAATGGTGCGCCGGCTCCAAGCTGCTGTGGTTGGTGGATACCCTGCTGCCACAATCATGCAGCGGGAGGGGGTGAACGACCATAAAAGTAATAAAGAAAACACCACTTCGCCCCCGTGGACGCAGCGATGAAAACCGGCAGGCTCAGAAGGACGCTATCCGCACCGCATACGCCAATGGTCCCCAGAAGGAGGTTCAGATTATTCCCGCCAAGCGGGATCTGGTGACCGAGGAAACCAAGAAGAAGCTCCGCGTCTGCGCCTACTGCCGTGTCAGTACCGATGAGGACACCCAGGCAACCAGCTATGAGCTGCAGGTGCAGAACTACACAAAAATGATCCATGAAAACCCGGAATGGGAGTTCGCAGGTATTTTTGCGGATGAAGGCATCTCTGGCACCTCGGTTCTCCACCGTGAGCACTTTCTGGAGATGATCGAAAAATGCAAAGCGGGAGAAATCGACCTGATCATCACCAAGCAGGTCAGCCGATTTGCCCGGAATGTGCTGGACAGCCTGAACTACATCTATATGCTCCGCAGGCTGGATCCGCCCGTGGGCGTCTATTTCGAAGCGGAAAAGCTCAACACCCTGGATAAGAGCAGCGACATGATCATCACCGTTCTCAGCTTAGTCGCCCAGAGCGAATCCGAGCAGAAGTCCAACAGCCTCAAGTGGTCTTTTAAGAGACGCAGGGCGCAGGGCTTGGGCGTCTATCCCAATTGGGCGCTCCTCGGCTATAAGGGGCGTGCCTGGGAGATCGATGAGGACGAAGCGGATGTGGTGCGAACCATATACAGTCTTTATCTGGAGGGTTACTCATCCCCCCAGATTGCAGATTTCCTTACAAAGAGCGGCATACCTACCGTCAAAGGTCTATCGTCTTGGAGTTCCGGCAGCGTCCTTGGCATCCTCCGCAACGAAAAATACTGTGGAGACGCCTTGTGTCAAAAAACAGTGACGATAGACTTCTTTACCCATAAGAGCGTGAAGAATAACGGCCTGGAGACGCAGTACTTCATCGAGGGCCACCACGACCCCATCATCGAAAAGAGCGACTGGCTGACTGCGCAGCAGATCCGTAAGGAGCGGAGATACACGAAAAACCGCTCCCGGCGCGGAAAGCCCCGCTATATCGTTAAAGGACCTCTGGCCGGTTTCCTGATCGTCAACCCGGATTGGGAGACGGAGTACATCGAGTCCTTGTTCCAAACGCTGTCCACCCAGGCCGAACCCACCGTGTCCCCCTTACTGGAGGACGATGAAAACTTTACAATTTCAAAGGAGTAATCACTATGTCTATTCTCAGCAATTTTACTGTCGTTGACCTCATCAAGACCCGTTCCGCTTCCGTTGCCACCATCACCGGCAAGGTTCTGAAGCTGAACATCCAGACCGCTGCCGAGCTGCACTACGCTCCGTATGTGCAGGTGCTCGTCAACCCCAAGGACAAGCAGTTCGCCATCCGGGCCTGCAAGGAGGACGCCCCCAACGCCATCGCCTTCTCCAAGCCGGAGCACGAGCAGAAGTATGCCATCAAGATCAGCGCTGCCGCTGTGGTGGATCTGATCCGGAAGATGGCGAACTGGTCGGATGATGAAAACTGGAATGTTCCAGGCATCTACTTCGCTGATGAACAGGCACTCGTCTACGATCTGGGCGCTGCCTTCCGTCCCTCTCCCCGCGGTGGGTGGACCGCAAAGCGGCAGAAAGAAGCCGCCGCTGCCGCCGCACACTCTTCCGTTGAGGTGACCGAAAACTAACACATAAAAAGGCGCCGGGTTGATTTTCCTATCAGTCCGGCGCCTGTCAGTTAGATTAATCCGTAGAAATAATGAAGTTTTTTGCCGCTATTTCCTTGACAAAATTGACCTGTCCGTCTATAATATTTGTAAGCTAACGTGCTAACAAGCATATTAGCGAAAATTCACCGTAAAATGTGAAGATGGAAGACCCGCGAGTGAGTCCCGTAAAGGGCAATTGTAAGGGCGAATTATTAGTGAAAAGGTGAATATGATGAACACACAAAATCTTACATTCGGAGAGTTCCTACAGAGGAAACGGGAGGAAAAGCAAATAACGCTCCGAAAAATGGCCGAAATGCTCCATGTGTCCGCACCCTATCTCAGCGACATCGAGAAGGGTCGCCGCAACCCGCCGGAAATGGAGAAACTGGAGCAGATCTCTCAAATCCTCCTCCTCACAGACGAAGAAAAGTCCGCCATGCTCGACCTGGCGGGTAAGATGCGCAATTCCGTGGCCCCCGACCTGCCGGAGTATATCATCGGCAGAGATTATGTCTCCGCTGCCCTGCGCACTGCCCGTGATCTGGACGCCGGGGAAGCCGAGTGGATGCGCTTCGTGGATGAACTCAAGAAGCGAAAGGGGTAATCTCAATCCATGTACACACCCTCGTACCGAGTCCGGGGCCGCGGCGTCCCTATCCTCAGCAAACCTGAGATCGATACTATCGGAGAAAACTTCGTGCGGGATTTCCAACCGTCCGTCTTGACGAATCCCGCACCTGTTGACATAGAGTCTTTCGTAGAGAACTACCTTGGCATGACCCCCGACTACCAGCTTCTATCCCACAACGGGATCTACCTGGGCATGACGGTGTTTAACGACACAAACCGGGTCATAGTTTTCTCACAGGAGACAGGGAGAGCTGAGTACATCAGCGCCAAGGCCCACACGGTCATTATCGATACGCGGCTGCTGGAGGAAAACCAGCAGCACCGCTACCGCTTTACCCTCGGTCACGAGGGTGGCCATGACATATTCCACACCGGCTACTTTTCCTACGACCCCAATCAGACGTGTATGTTCGATATGGCCATGACACCCATGATCCAGTGTCGAATGGACGCCGGCTGCAAAAAGGGTGACCGGAAACTGTGGACTGACCATGACTGGATGGAGTGGCAGGCAAACTACTTCTCCTCCGCCATCCTCATGCCCAAATGTGCGGTGCAGCTGGTGGCAAACAAGTACCCCCGCAACTCTCTGTTGGAGAATCTGGTCAACCGCGCCAGGCTGGTCAGCGATGTCTCTAATACCTTTGATGTCTCTACCGAAGCGGCGGTGATCCGGCTGAAGGACATGGGATACATCCCCTCCGATGACCAGACAAGCTATTCCGCCTTCACCGCTCTGATGGATTTCGCTTCCATCGCTATCTGACGCCAAATTCACAGCGGGTATCCCGCCCGCTGTGTTTTTTTACCCATGGTGTTAGCAAGTTAGCTTACACGGGGAATATTTAATCTGGAGGTGGTGCCTATCAATAACCGAGGGAAGGAGGACGTCCGTGGAAGAAATCCGCGACTGTAAAAACCGGCTCGTCTGCAAAGGCGATGCCCGGACTGGCTTGATCCAGTCCTTCTACAAAGGCCAGCGCATGGAAACCCGGCTGGCTCTGGGCCAACAGCTCGAAATTGAGCGGCAGCCCACCAGGACAACCATCACCAGGGTTAATGACGCGGCTTTCCAAGTGGAGAGCTATGACTGCGCCGAGTTCGGCGCCTAACCGAATACGAATCCGCAGAGCTGCATGACGGCCAGGATAATGAATCGCCCATAACAGGGCGGTCTGTTATCCCGGCCGTTTTTTGCTGTTCTACGGATTGCGGCTGTGGCTCTGCGGTTTCGGAGTTGACCTTTTATCACTTCAAACCGCTGAAAAGGAGCTACAGTTATGAAAATTCAGTACAAATTCGCCACAGAGACCATTTCCATCGATGTCCCCAATGACTGGGGCGAGATTCTCATTGACCTGGACCGCCAGGAGTACAACAACGACCACAAAGAAACCCGCCGGCATTACTCGCTGGAGGGCAAGGTCTACGAGGGCATGGACTACGCCGTAGAGGATTCCGGCCTGGAAGCCCTCTTTGCCGGCCCCACCGATGAGGAGCGGCTCCACGCCGCAATCCGGCAGCTCTCCCATGACCAGCAGGAAATGGTCCGGGCTATCTATTTTGAAAATGTGAGCGTTAACGACTACGCCGCCCGGATGGGCGTGACGCAGTCCGCAATTTCTCACCGTTTGCAGACCGTGAAAAAGAAATTGAAGAAATTTCTGAGCTGACCCTCATATCCGCCCGTTCTCCTGGCCGTATGTCGGAAGGAGCAAGAAAAGCAGCCTTCCAGAAAGGATGAACGCCATGAGGCACAAGCTGAAGATCAGCGTGTCCAAGGAGCCGCAGAACGGCGGGGTGGTCAGATGCCGCAGTGTGACACTGCGGGAGAAGATGCTCACCCGGCTCCTGGGCCGCAAAGAGCGGGTGATGATCCTCATTCCCGGCAACACCGTGGAATCCCTGGACATCACCGAACTGGCAGATGGAGGTGCGGCCTGTGAGTAAGATCAAGCTCCTCCTGGATGTGGTGGAGGATATGCGCTCCCTCGCAGACAGTCTCCAGTCGTTGGCGGACGCCATGACCCAGGGAGAAGCCCCAGAAGCCGAGCCGGTACAGAAGGCCACTCCATCTCCTCCCAAGGAGCCAATGGTCACGCTGGAGCAGGTTCGGTCGGTACTGGCTGAAAAAAGCCATGACGGGAAGACCGAAGCGGTCCGGGAACTGCTGCAGAAGTACGGCGCTCCGAAGCTGTCGGCGGTGGACCCCAAGCACTATCCGGCTCTGCTGAAGGATGCGGAGGTGATCTGATGCCGCCCTCCAAACACGCCGTTCTCTCCGCCAGCGGCGCCCACCGATGGCTCCACTGCAACCCTTCGGCACGGCTGGAGCTGGAGTTCGCCGACCGGGAGACGGAAGCCGCAGCCGAAGGCACCGCCGCCCATGCTCTGGCAGAGCACAAGCTCAAAAAGGCGCTGAAGCTGCGTTCCCGAAAGCCCGTCAGCCCGTATGACTGCGATGAAATGGACGCCTACACCGATGGATATGTGGAGTTTGTGCTGGAACAGCTGGAGGAAGCCAGGGCGCTCTGCGCCGACCCTCTTGTCCTCATCGAACAGCGGCTGGACTTCTCCTGCTATGTGCCGGACGGCTTCGGCACCGGCGACTGCCTGATCGTGGCGGACAAGCTCCTGCACATCATTGATTTCAAGTACGGGCAGGGCGTCCTGGTGGACGCGGAGGAAAATCCCCAGATGA
>OGCO01003167.1_pt1 | contig 19922 bp, 21 predicted proteins | sample 1570171 | NCBI WGS metagenome assembly OGCO01 (sample SAMEA4370583, study PRJEB24528) | human gut metagenome | reverse complement strand
AAATATCCGATAATATAACAGAAGTTACGGCTACAATAACACAATTGTTTGAAGCCGCCGACGGAAAATTAAAAAGCGATATTGAAAAGACCATTGCCGATACAAAACAAACGCTTCAAACCTCAATCGACCAAAACGCGCAAAATATTACTTTAACGGCAACCAAAATTCGGGACGATATGACCACCATTCAAGAAGGACTTGAAACGAAAATACAGCAAAACGCAGAAAGTATAACTTCAACAGCTTCAAAACTCACTTTGTTAAGCAATGAAATGTACGAAAAAACAAAAAAGCTTCAAGAAGACCTTACAGCGGCAGAAAACAAGGTTTCCGAAAATTCTGCGGCGATAGATGAAGCAAATACAAAAATTGGTGAAAACGCTTCTTCTATTCTTGACGCATACACAAAAATACAGCAAAACGCTGATAACATAACACTTTCGGCAAATAATATTCGCGGTGAATTGGTAGAAGCCGAAAACGGCTTACAAGAGCAGATAACGGCAAATCAATCAGACATTGAAGTAAACGCCGATAATATTAAAATGCGTGTCGCAAAGTCTTTTACTTACGAAACAGCAACCCGCGCCGCCGCTGTTCCTACGGCTTCAAACACGACAACGGCACAGCGCAAAAAGCTTTATTTTTGCACATCGAACGAAAAATATTATTATTGGAATGAAATTTCTAATTCGTGGATTGAAGCTTCTGACGGTTGTTTATACAGCGCATTTATACAAACTGCAAACGGCTTTAAATTAAGTGGTATTGTAGAAATAGACGGCGACTTAATAACATCGGGAACGATAAGCGCGTCGCGAATAGATACCGACAATTTAAGTTGTACGCGTTTATACTCCAAAGGCAACAAAACGGGATATTATGCAAAAATAGCTTCTAATGTCGGCGACTTTGGCATTTATACCCCGTCGGCCGCTGACGGTGCAAATCCTATAAATAATACTTGCTTGTGGGGCTTTTACAATTCAATTCCGAATGTAAATTTTTATGTTCGCGGAAATAATTATTTAGGGTACGATGTAAGCAGTAATACAATGTGGGTAAAAGGAACGTGGAATTTCACAAATGCGACAGTAAAAGGACTTGACGCAATAGCGGTATTCGGGTGATATTATGAAAGATTGTCTTAAAAATTATATAAGAAGTTGCGGAAGCCGCGGAGCGGCAGCGGCAACAAATACAACTTGTTCTTCCGGGAGCGGTTCGGCGGCTACTCCGTCGGCCTGGGACTTCGCCATAAAATACGAATTGTTTAACAAAATCGGCGGCGGTTTTTACTTTTACGGTTCAGGCAATCCCGCTTCCAAATGGTGGGACAGCACACCAACAAAATATGACTTAAAGGTATTTTATAAAGCTGACGCAGAAACGGGAAAATACTATATAAACAGTAATTATTATTTTGAAAATGTTCCAATATTAAAAAGCGGAAAAAGTTATATTTATAACATTCAAGGAAGTAACATCGGCACTTTGGGCGACGCCGCGAAATATATTCAACGCCGTATAATATAGCGTATGCGGACGGGCAAGTAACATTTAATTGCGATACTTCAAGTTACGTTACAGCTTGCGAATTCAAAACATCGTCAACAAAATACCCTTACAGCACATACAGCGACACAGTAAGACAATTATTTTATGAAGCGGCTTGTCAAGAAACGGAAACAAACTACGAACATAAATTTTACAACAAAAAATTTAAGCGTTGGGATAAAACGCAAGTAACCGTCGGCGTGAATTTTATGTCAAGCGTTTCTTCTTCCTTGCGCGCCGACTTTAAAGGATATGTGCAACAAACAATAGACATCGTGAATTCACGCACGGCCGGTAGCGGTTTTTCTTTAAAACTTATTGACGGAATAACGGGCGGAAATTATCAAGATTATAAAAATCGCAACGGCAACGGCGATATTCAAGTATGGTGGGGTGATTATGAAGAATTATGGGACGAACCCGTCCCGGATAATTACCGTTACTTCGGAATGTGGGAAACAAACGCGACCGAAAACCAAACATACATTACGGAAGCTTCCGTAAGACTATGCACGGAAAAAGTATGGATGATGAATTATCAAGGCATTACATACGAAGAAATCGTCGAAGCCCTCGGAGCGGGAAACGATGTTCGGTATCTTGCTGAAAGTGTATATTCCGATTTTTGGTTTACAAATAAAAACCTTAATTCGTCGAATGTACTTTCACCATATAAAAACGACTTGTATGTGCTTGAATTGCTTTATAATTACGACTTGCCTTCCAATGTTGATAATTGGGTTATCGCTAAAACGATAAATGCACCAAATGGCGCGCGTTCGGTAAATACAAGGTATGCAAGCAGCGGCGCAATCGACCTTACTTTTTTAGACAGTAACACGACTTATAATATACGGCTTATTTCGGCTGACTATGATAATACTTCGGAATATTCATCATACAAAAGTATAACAACGCCGACCCGCCCCGATTATTTTTCGTGGGACACTCAAAAAACACAGGGCGCAAGCTTCAAGCTTACCGCTTCGGAATGGAATTCGTTTACGCGTAACATAAATATGATACGAACTTATAAGAATTACAGTACATACAGCTTTACAACGGTAAAAACGGGCGATACCGTAACGGCGGCAATATATAACGAAGCCCGGAAAGCAATTCAAGGTATTTCGGGTTACGGTGCATATATTCCGACCGTTTCCGCCCGCGATAATATAACCGCTTATTGTTTAAATCAAATAGTAAGCGAATTAAACGCAATACCATAAGAAAGGAGGACGGCACAATGAAAATAGCATTTAAAAACGGCAACGAATACGAAGTGCAAAATTTGCTTGAACAAAAAGTGTTTAATAATGCTTCTTCGGGTTGGGTTATCGGTTTTACTTTTACGGCAAATGTTAATTCTTCATCGCTCGATAATTTATTAACCGCGGAAAATATTTCGCAGCTTACAATTAAAGATGATGAAAACACAGAAAGCGCAACCGTTGTTTCGGGGTATGATAAAGTTACTTCGGCGGTGATACGCCACGCGACAGCAACAAGCGCAATTGTAGAAGTACAGTTTTCAAAAGGTTTATAAAAGGAGGTATCAAGAAATATGGAATGTATCAAAAAAATTAACGTCGAACTTTCGGGCGAAATGCTTTTTGAATACATAACAGCAATTCAAGGCGACACGGCTTCGCGCTATGTCGAAATTGTATTGCTTAACAATAATCAAGCATACACACCGCCCGACGGTGCAACGGCAGTTGTCAGAGCAACAAAGCCCGACGGAACAATTATATTAAATAATTGCGAAATTGGCACAAGCGGAACAATAAAAGCAGAATTAACGGCGCAAATGCTCGCAGTATGCGGCAATGTTCGTTGTCAAACCTCGCTTTATTCCTCCGACGGCGGAATATTAACAAGCGTTCCTTTTATAATTAAAGTTGTTTCAAAATCTGCAAATGACGCACAAATCGAAAGCGGAAACGAATTTAACGCAATTAAGGACGCTTCCGACCTTGCAACAGCAGCTTCCGAAATAGCTTCCGAAGCACTCGAAAAGGTGGGCGAAATTGAAGAAAGCGTCGGAGCGGCGACAGCGGCGGCGAATACAGCTACAACGAACGCAAATAACGCCGCCGAAACAGCAAACGCCGCGGCAACGGCGGCTAACGCTTCAAAATCAGCCGCAGACACAGCAACAGCGGCAGCAAATGCAGCCGCCCAAAACGCGACGGAAAAGGCGACCGCCGCCAACGCGGCAGCCGGAACAGCTAACACAGCCGCACAAAATGCAGATACAGCCAAAACAGCCGCGAACACGGCAGCGGCGGCAGCAAATGCGGCAAAAGCGGCGGCAGATACAGCGGCAGAAGGCGCGACCGCGGCGAAAGAAGCCACCGAAGAAGCAATTTCAAACGCTGAAACAGCGACCGCGGCAGCAAATACAGCCGCCACAAATGCAAATACAGCAGCGGCAAACGCTCAAAATGCACTTGCGGAACTTGAAGGCGCGTCGGTTGCCCGATACGGTGTTAAATTCGGCGGAAGTGCAAACAGCGGCGCAACTGTTCAAAGGCTTTATAACGCTTTCGGGCTTACTGCAAATGTTGGCACGGACACAGAAACGGCAACAAATGATTTTGATAATATATACCCGTGGAGCGGAAGAAAGCGTTGTTGCGGATATTGGGACGAAAACGGAAGCTTTGTCGTAAATGCCTACGAAGGCGAACCCGGTTACACTACCGACGGAAGCAACGGCGAAGTATGGGTTGAAACACCATTATTTTATTATAAACACACCTACGGCGACGACGGAAGCGAAGAAATCGTTATCACCTCGCACCCGATAGGCGGCTTTGAACCCTCCCCGATACACATTAACGCCGACGGCAGCTTATCACAAAAGGCATATACCGCCGCTTACCCTATGGCAGTAGTAGACAATAAACCGACATCGCGAAGCGGTGTTTATACGCCTATTATGTCGCTTAATTCGGGTATGACAAACGCCCGTTTAATGGGTGAAAAATACACGACGACCACAACGGCGGAGCAATATGTAAAATGCCTTCTTATGTGGGTTGAATTCGCAACACGCGACATTCAAACAAAAATGAAGGGTTGTTCTTATCTTTCGTATAGCAAAGACCATACGGCAACCGTCGCAGAAGAAGCCGCAAACCGTATTATAATTTCAAAGAATTACGCTTCTTCTTATGTTGTCGGACAGGGTATTGCGATAGGAACAGCCCTCGGAAGTACGAATGTAGCAAATAACAGAACAGTAACAGCGATTGCAGACTACGACGACACAAACACCGCTATTTCATTTGACGGCGACCCCGTAAATATAGCGGTTGGAAATATTGTGTTTGCCATAGCGTGGAAGACGGGTTCTTGCGACAATGTTTTGACTTCCTCCGGCTCGCCCGTTTCAAATACAAGCGGCAAATACACTTGTATATACCGTGGTGAGGAAACGCCGTTCGGTAATGCTTTTGAGTGGATAAGCGATGTTCTTTTCAAAAGAGAGGGCAGCGGAACAACCGAAGACCCGTACAGCTATGATATATATTTTCTGAAAGACCCGACGCAGTATTCAAACGGCACTATTACGAACAACTACACAAAATTAAACTTTAAACTTCCGACGGCTGACGGATATGTTAAAAAGCTCGGTTTTGACAGTCGCTTTCCGTGGCTTCGTATTCCGTGCGAAGCGGGGGCTTCATCATCTACCTATTACGCTGATTATTATTATCGCCCGGCTTACGCAGTAACCGCGGCGTTTGTCGGCGGCAATTGGGGCAGCGGGGGCTATTGCGGGCCGTGTTACTGGGGTTGCTACGATGCGCCCTCGGATGCGGGTGTCAATCGCCGCGCGCGTCTTTCTTACCGCCGTTAAAATGGGGGTTTGGGGGCGAACAGCCCCCATAAAGGGGACTTAACACGCACAACGCGGCGAATGTCGGCGGCAATTGGAACAACGGGAGCAATTGCGGGCCGTGTTACTGGAATTGCAACAATGCGCCCTCGAATACGAATGTCAATCGCCGCGCGCGTCTATCTTAAAACACTTACTATTGCGTGTTATTTTCCTTGCCGCTTGGCAAAAATACATCGCTACGGGCGAGGTTAGTAAATAATTGAAAGCCTTGCAGATATTTAAGAAAGAAGCTGAACCGATGAAAAGAGTTGGAAACATATTTGAAAAAATATGCGACATTGAAAACATATACACAGCAATCAGAAACGCCGCACGCGGCAAGAAGCACCGAAAAACGGTTGCGTATGTTTTGGATAATCAAGAAAAGGCGGCGCGCCTTATTCAAGAAATGCTTGTAGACAAAACATATAAACCGAAGCCGTACAGAACATTTGAAATTAAGGACGGGCCGCGGCAGAAAACACGGACGATATTTTGCCCCGCATACTTCCCCGACCAAATTATACATTGGGCGTTAATGCAAATTATAGAACCCGTTTTAATGCGTGGAATGTATGAATTCTGTTGCGGCAGTATTCCAAACCGCGGCGTACATTATGGGAAACGTTATCTTGAAAAATGGATAAAACGCGACCGAAAGCATACAAAATATTGCTTGAAGCTTGATATTAAGAAATATTATCCGCATATCGACAAAGAGGTTTTAAAAAGCAAATTCCGAAAGAAGATTAAAGACGCTTCCGTGCTATGGCTTATTGATTGTATTATTGACAGCCACGCGGAGGGCTTGCCGATTGGTAACTTTACTTCGCAATGGTGGGCGAATTTCTATTTGCAAGATTTAGACCACTTCATAAAAGAAGAATTGCATACAAAATATTACCTTCGCTATATGGACGATATGACCTTATTTTCAAACAATAAAAAGCAATTGCATAAAGCCCGGAAAGCAATTTCGGAATTTATAAAGCCTATGGGCTTAACCTTAAAAGAAAATTGGCAAGTATTCCGCGTTGACAAACGGCCTATTGATTTTTTGGGATATAAATTCTACCGATACAAAACTACACTTCGCCGAAAGAATTGTTTAAGAATTCGGCGCAGAGTAAAGCGGGCAAGTAAAAAGGAAAGACCGTCTTTATCCGACGCGCGGGCTATAATCAGTTATTTAGGTTGGATAAAGCACAGTAATTCATATTACTTTTACGGAAAATATATAAAACCGTATGTAAATATCAAAGAATTAAAGGAGGTTGTAAGCAATGAAAGCAGAAAGCACAATAAAACCGAAGCCGTACAGCGTTGAAAAATGCGGAGGGCTTGCCGAAGTCGTGTTGTATGAAAATATCGCGCAAATGACGCGCGAAAATGAAGCGGGCGAAGCTGAAAAATATTTTGCGTATGATGAATTCAGAATAACAATTCCATACCGCGAAAATTTAGCCGCCGAAATCAAGGCGAACCGTGCGGCGTGGCTCGAAACAGCAAAAGACATTGAAGAAAACGCCGCCGAAAAGCTGTCGCTTGAAGAACAGGTAAAAAAGCTTGCGGCGGAAAATGCGGCATTAAAAGCAGATAGCGAACTTATGGGCGCAGCCCTTGAAGAAGTTATTGCAGCAGTTGCGGGAGGTGAATAATTATGGCGGCTTTTTTGGCAAATCGAATTATACGCGGTAATACGACGTATGCGAAAGTCCCCGCTTCACTCAAAGAAGCGGTTGCAAAAATCCTTACCCAAAAGGGACACGAAAATTTAATTAAATCGGAGGAATAAACACTATGGAAAAGATTATAACAAAAATCAATACACTATGGGCGGCGGCCGTAACTCTTTTTGCGGCGACCTTCGGCGAATATTGGTTCTTATTCTTTGCTTTTTTTGTGCTGAATGTGGTTGACTACATAACAGGCATTGCAAAGGCTCGGTTTTCACATACCGAAAATTCAAACAAAGGCGTTAAAGGTATTGTAAAAAAGGTTGGGTATTGGGTTGTTATTGCTCTTGCCTTCTTTATTGCTATATCGTTTGAAAGTATGGGAAATAACATCGGCGTAAATCTTGCCTTTGTTGAAATGCTCGGTTGGTTCACCCTTGCGACATTTTTAATAAATGAAATTCGTTCCATTCTTGAAAACTTGGTACTTGTCGGCGTGGACGTTCCGCAATTTTTAATTAAAGGGCTTGAAGTTGCGGCGGACGCGGTGAAATCAAAAACAGATAAGGAATAGAGGTAAAACAATGTTACAAATTCAACAGAAATTAACGCCGTACAATTATACGGCTATGAGCAATAAAAAGAATACCTTTATTGTTGTTCATTATACGGGCGCGACAGGAACAGCAAAAAATAATGTTGATTATTTCGCCCGTGAAAAGCTTTCCGCTTCCGCTTCTTACTTTGTGGATAGTAAAAGTATATGGCAATGCGTAGAGGATAAAAACAAAGCTTGGCATTGCGGCGGAGGGCTTCAAGGCAGCGGCGGACATTCCTTTTACAAGGTATGCACAAATTCAAATAGTATAGGTATTGAAATGTGCTGTAAAAAAGACACCGCCGGAAATCTGTATATAGAACCCGAAACGGTTAATAACACGATTGACTTAATAAGATACCTTATGAATAAATACGAAATTCCGCTTGATAAGGTTATACGCCATTACGACGTAACGGGCAAGTTATGCCCCGCTATGTATGTAAACGAAACAGCGTGGCAGAACTTCAAAAATAAAATTAAGGAGGGAAACAGCGTGGCAGAATTCAAAGACACCAAAGGCCATTACGCCGAAGCACACATAAACGACCTTTTGAAAATGGGCGTTGTGAACGGCGACGGCAACGGCAACTTCCGCCCGAACGATAATATCAAACGCGGCGACGTTGCAATTATGGTTCGTAATGCAATACGATATATTACGGGCAAATAAAAATACAAGGCGGCGGAAATTCCGTCGCCTTTAATAATTCAATCAATCTTTTTACCACAGTAAGGGCAATAATGCTTTTCTTCTTCCTTTTCATCTGAAATATTTTCTATAAAGCCCGCCGAAATAATACCCGTAGGAACTGCAACAAGCCCAATTCCCAACATAGCAATTATCGCGCTTAATATCTTGCCCGCCCCGGTTATCGGATAAATATCGCCGTAGCCGACCGTCGTAAATGTAGCAACAGCCCACCACAAACCCGAAAACGCATTTTTAAATACTTCGGGTTGCACAGGGTTTTCAATACTATACATAAGTACGGACGAAATAATCATTAACAGCCCGACGACAAAAACCGAAGAAATAAGTTGACTTGCTTTGCTTTTAAACACCTTTGCAATTATAGAAAGTGAATTTGTGTATCGGTTCACCTTAAATAATCTGAACAACCGTATTACCCGAATTGTTCTTAATACCCTTAAATCAATCGGGAATATAAACGGTAGGTAAAAAGGCAATATTGCCAATAAATCAATTACGGCCATAAAGGAAAAAATATATTTAATGCAAGCTTTCGGAGCGGATAAGCCCGGATATAGATAATTTGAAGTCCACAACCTTAATAAATATTCAATCGTGAATACTACCACGGAAAAGACTTCTAAAACATTAAATATATCCTTAATGTATTGCGGCAATTTGAATGTATCAGCAATTACCATAACAACATTTAATATAATTAAAGATATAATAAAAATGTCGATGTATCTTTCAAGCTTGCTTTCTTGTTCGGTTGGGTCTAATAAATCAAATATGTATTTTTTAATGTGCTTCATTTTGTACCTTCCTTTAATTCTTGGCGAAAAGTACGGCATTATTAACAAGCGTTTTTTGTTTATATGTCTTGCTTTCTGCAAAATATAGAATTCTTCTGTACTCCATTTTCAAACTTCCCGCATTATTATAAAATTTAATAAGCACTACATTTAATATTTTATGAACAAATTATAAATATATGTTTCATTTACATTAAAATGTTTTCGCTTCTTATCTTTAACACAATTATATACTAAAAATGTGTTAAAGTCAAGAATAGTGCTGAACTTTAACACATTGCATAAAGCAGAAAGAAGGGGTAAAATGAAAATTTATGATTTTAACGGCAAAAAGAATATATGCGGCAACCGAATACGCGAAGCACGCTTCAAGCGCAGATTAACACAAGCAGACCTTGCCGCGCAAATGCAAATCAACGGCGTAATTATAGAGCGGGACAGCATTTCAAGAATAGAAATCGGAACGCGCTTTGTTACCGACTACGAATTAAAGGTATTTTCAAAAGTGTTAAAAGTTGAATTGTCGTGGCTTCTTTCGGAGGAAGACGCGGAAGAACAATAAATCGGGCGTTGATAAATTCAAGCCCGAAATTTTTTGTATTTTTTTAAACTTTTTTCGCAAAAGGCATTGACATAGGTGTACGACTATGATATAATATATACATAAGGTAAGGAAAGGAGGAAACAAAAAATGCAGAACATAACAAAAGCCCTGCAAGACTTGGCAAAAGCAGTTGAAAGTAACAACACCGTTCAAAATGTTAAAGTTACAATAACACTTAAAAAGCCGACATCAAGCAAGGCTAAACCAAATAGCAAGTAAATGCTAAAAGGCAGAGAGGGCGGAAGCTTCCGCCCCTCATAAGCCCTATTATAGCATATTTATATAAAAAAGTCAATATGCCGGATAGGAGGTAAGCAGAAAATGAAAATCGAAAAAGGCAAACACATTTATACCATAACGGAAACGGCGAACACTTGGAACATTAAAACTGACATTTCAAAGCTTGGTGTTTCTTATAGCGTTCCGAAGGAAATTTGTAAAACAATAGACGATGTAAAAAAATATATTGCCGAAAATAATATATTTTAACGGAGGGCTTGCAATGGAAAGAAAATTAACACCACAAGAACGGTACGCAAAGAAGTATAAAAAGCAATTTAAAATTGATTGCATAACCACAACAGAAGCCGACATTATAAAAAAGCTTGAAAGCGTACCAAATAAGGCGGGTTATATTAAACAGCTTATACGGGCAGATATAGCCGCGAACGACAAATAATTCTTTAAGCAGTCCCAAAAATTCGGGGGCTGCTTTTATATTGGAGGAAATAGCAATGCGGAAATTCAAACACTTTTCGGAAAATGACAGATTACAATTAGAAGCTTACTTGAAAGCGGGTAAAAAGCCGTCTGAAATTGCCGTTTTCCTTCATAAACATATATCGTCTGTATATAGAGAAATCAAGCGGGGACGATATGAGCATTTAAACACAGACTATACAACCGAAGAAAGATACAGCCCCGACATAGCACAAAGCAAATACCGCGAAAATTTAGCCGCCAAAGGTGCGGAATTAAAAATCGGTGCAGATTTAGAATTCGCACAATACATAGAAAATAAAATAATAAAGGAAAAGTATTCACCCGCCGCCGTTTTGGGCGAAATAAAAGCAAAAGGAATTGTCTTTAAGACAACTATATGCGTAAGTACCTTTTACAGCTATATTGAAAAAGGAATTTTCCTTCATCTCACAAATAAAAATCTACCCGTAAAGGGAAAGAAATCAAGCCGACATTATCACAGAGTAAAACAAAAACGCCGTTCAGCGGGCGAAAGCATAGAGAACCGCCCGGAAGATATTTTAACGCGTGAAGAATTCGGGCATTGGGAAATGGACTGCGTAGAAGGTAAAAAGAAAACAAAAAAGACGCTTCTTGTATTATCGGAGAGGAAAACCCGAAACGAAATTGTTATACCTATAAAGTCAAAGTCGGCGGAATGTGTTGTATCTGCGCTTGATAAACTTGAAAAGAATTTCCGAAAACTTTTCCCGAAAGTGTTTAAAACAATAACTGTTGATAACGGTTCAGAATTTGCCGACGCGCTCGGAATAGAAAAATCAGTTTTCGGCGGCAAACGAACACAGGCGTACTATTGCCACCCTTACAGCAGTTGGGAGCGCGGAACAAATGAAAATATAAATAAAATGGTGCGCCGCCATTTCCCCAAAGGAACAAACTTTGAAAAACATTCCAATAAAGAATTATTATCCCTTAACGATTGGATAAATAATTACCCGCGAAAAATTTTCGGTTATCGTTGTTCCGCTGACATTTTCGCCGAAGAAATGGCCGCGCTTTTGTGAAAAACGGATAAAATTAAATTATTTTAAATTATTTTCGCATTTACTCTTGACATTTACATTTTTTGAATTTTTTTTCAAATCTTCAAAATCTCAAAAGTGCCGTCCTCAAAGGTGCTTTATCAATATACCACATTCCTTTCCCAAAGTCAACACTTTTTTACAAAAATTTTCATTTTATCATTTTTATAACCGTGTTAAGTGCGCAAAGTGTGGATTTTTGCCTTACAACGTGGCGTTCGCCGTCAAAAATGTGTTTTTCCACTCTATGATTGTCCCCGATTTTCACGCAAATATACACAAGACCCACACATTTTTCGCGCGTGTCGCCCAAAGGCCCGGCAATTCCGGTGATTGCAACGGAAATATCGCTTTTCGCGCTCTCCATTGCGCCCGACGCCATCTCAACCGCGGTTTTACTGCTCACCGCACCGCATTTTTCGAGTGTTTCGCGCTTAACGCCGAGAAATTTCATTTTTGCCTCGTTGCTGTAGGTGATAACTCCTTCTTTATAATACGCGGAAACTCCCGAAATTTCGGTGAGCGACGCGCCGAGCATACCGCCGGTACAGCTTTCGGCAGTGGTAATTGTCTTATTTTTTTCGGCGAGCAGACGCACCGTTTCGGCTGCCGCCGCGAGAATTTTTTCGTCAAGATTATCTTTATTCAGTGCGCCCGAATTGTAAGCATCGCCCGATAAATTATTCAAAATTTTTCCTTCCATAGCCTAATCCTCGTATTTCACAGTAATTGTTTCAACGCCCTCAACCGCCTCGTCGATAAGGCGCTCAATGTCGAGTTTTTCCTGCGAATTTTTAATTTTTTCAAGCACGGGTTTTGTGCTGGGGTGGCGCGGAGTGAACACGGTACAGCAGTCCTCGTACGGCAGAATTGACGTTTCAAAAGCGCCGATTTTACGGGAAATTTCAACAATTTCCTCTTTGTCCATACCGATGAGCGGACGGAAAACAACGGTGTTCACGCTCTCGTTTGTAACGCCGAGCGCGCCGATTGTCTGGCTCGCCACCTGACCTATGCTTTCGCCCGTGACAAGCGCCTGGCAATGCGTTTTCTGCGCGATTTTCTCGGCAATCTGCATCATAAATCTGCGCATAACAAGCGTGAGATGCTCCTCGGGGCATTTTTCGCGGATTTCAAGCTGAATTTCGGTGAACGGCACAATGTGAACTTTCATTTCGCCGTTGTATTTTGCGACGATTGACGCAAGTTTCAAAACCTTGTCCTTCGCCCTTTCGCCAGTGTACGGATAGCTGAAAAAGTGCACCGCTTCAAGCTTTACACCGCGTTTTGCAATCATATATCCCGCAACGGGGCTGTCAATTCCGCCCGACAAAAGCAATGCCGCTTTGCCGTTTGTGCCGACGGGCATACCGCCGAGACACTTTATTTTTCCCGTGTGAACAAACGCGTGCGTGTCGCGGATTTCCACCGTTACGGTAAGCTCGGGATTGTTCACGTCAACTTTGATATTCGGGAAATTATCCAATATAAAACCGCCGATTTCCTCGCAGATTTCGGGCGATTTAAACGGAAATTTCTTGTCGGCGCGCTTTGCGTTGACCTTAAAAGTTTTCGCGTTCGAGATTTCGTCCGAGAATGATTTCAAAATTTCCTCTTTCACCGCGTCAAGATTTTTTTCGCATTTTCGCGCGACCGTCACCGACACAATGCCGAAAACGCACTTCAATCTGTCGATAATCGCGTTTGTCTGCTCCTCGCCCTCAAGCGGTTCTATGTAGGTAATCGCCTGAGCGCGCGAAATTTCCACCGCGCCGAGTCCGTCCAGCGCGTGACGGATATTTTTAACCAGCGCACTTTCAAAGCGCGGACGGTTAAGACCTTTTAAAATTATTTCGCCGTAACGGCACATAATGATGCTGTTCATAAAAATTTCCTTCCTTATATATCCGATTATTTCAAGTTTACTGTTTTCTGCAAAACGGGAATTTCGCGTTCAAGAACCTGTGCAACATAACGTGCGTCATCCGCGGTGTTGTTGGGCGAAAAACTGAACCGTACCGCGCCCTCCGCACTTTTTTTGTCAATTCCCATAGCGTCCAGAACGTGGCTGACGTGCGTTTTGCGCGACGAGCACGCACTGCCCGACGACACAAAAATGCCGTTCGACTCCAAAACGTGGAGAATTACCTCGGATTTTAGCCCTGTAAACGACACGTTCAAGATGTATTCCAAGCCGTTTTCGGGCGAATTTACCCTTGTGTACGGCAGTTTTTTCACGCTTTCTTCAATAATGTTTTTCACTTCGCGAAGTTTTTCGCGGTCGGTCTGCATAAATTTCTGCTTGATTTCGCACGCCTTTAAAAATCCCAAAATTCCCGCAACGTTGTGCGTTCCCGAACGTATTCCGCGCTCCTGACCGCCCCCGAAAACAGGACTTTCAATTCGGGTTTTCTTCCTTATGTATATAAAACCTATTCCGTTCGGACCGCCGATTTTGTGCGCCGACGCGGAAAGCATATCGAGTTTTGCTTTTTCAGCGTCGATTTTAATTTTTCCGAAGCTCTGCACCGCGTCCGAGAAAAACGCGCAGTTCGGGTTTTTCGCTTTCACCGCCGGGCCGATTTTTTCAATCGGCATAACCGCACCCGTTTCGTTGTTGACGTGCATAACGCTCACCAAAATCGTATCGGCGTCCACCTCGTTTAAAAGCTCGCCCTCGTCAACAACGCCGCTTGGCAAAAGATTTGCATAAACAACGTTAAAGCCCACGCTTTCAAGGTGTTTGCAGCACTCCAAAACGGCAGGGTGCTCGGCTTTTGTGGTGATGATTTTGTTTCCGCGTTTGCGGTTTTTGAGCGCATAACCGAGCATTGCAATGTTGTCACTCTCGGTGCCTCCGCTTGTAAAATAAATCTCCTCCGCCGACGCGTTTATCATTTTCGCAATGAATTTGCGCGCCTTTTCCATTTCGTCCTCGGCGTATTTTCCGAGATTATGCAGTGACGACGGATTTGCGTAAAACCGTTTCATAGCGTCAAAAACCGTGTCGCACACCTCGTCGTACGGCAAGGTTGTGGCGCTGTTGTCCATATATATTTCCATAACTAAAACTCCCTTTTTCTTTTGCTGAAATGTCCTGCCAAAAACGAATTTACCTCACCGCCGATTAAAATTATGTACGCCGTGACGAAAATCCAGGTGAAAAGCACAACAATCCCGGCGATACTGCCGTAGATAATGTCGTAGCTTGAAAAATTGTTTACGTAATACGAAAAAACCGACGAAAACAAAATCCACAGACACGACGTGAAAAACGCACCGCCCAGCGTTTGTTTGAACGACAAATTCACGCACGGCATAACCTTATACATCGATGCAAAAAGCACAATCATCAGCACAAACGGCACAAGAAACCTTAAAATGTGCCACAGCGCGTAATACTGCGGAAGATAGCGTATCATCACAGCGCCGATAAGCGAACCGCCGACAAGCAGAATGAAGTTTAAAATTATCGTCACAAGTATAAGCAGTGCAAAAATTATGCCGAGGAGGCGGATATACAAAATATTTCGGTTTTCTTTGACATCGTAAAATTTGTTGAGCGCGCGTGACACTGTCGCCACCGCGTTTGACATCGACCAAATCGACACAACGCCCGTGATTACCGCAAGCGTACGGCTCGCCGTCACCTGGCGCAGACCGTCTAAAACGATTGTCGCGGTTTGATTGGGCAAAAACGCGATTAAATCGTAGAGCGCCGACTCGTCCAAAAGCGGTGTGGATGAAATTATTATAAACAGAAAAACGATAAACGGAAAAAAAGCCGTGTTGATATAAAAAGCGAGCTGTGCCGCCATTGCAGGCACGTCGTCGTCCAAAAAACTTTTGACGGCGCGCAAAAGTATCGGCTTCTTTTTCACATTTTCACCCTCTTTTTTCCAAAATAATTCACAGTCACGTCTATTATACTACATTTTTTTCAAAATTACTAACATTTTTTTAAATATTTTTAAAATATGTTTGAATTTTTGTAAAACTTGGTGTATAATTAGTTATACTAACAGCTTATTATGTAATTTTTATAAATTGGAGGAAATAAATGGAAGATTTATTAACCCTCACCTTGCCTGAACTTAAAAGCAAGGCTAAAGAGCTTGGAATAAAAAATATTTCAAAGCTGAAAAAAGGTGAGCTTGCCGAAAAAATAGCGCAGTTCGCAAAAGATGAAAAACCGCAGAAAAAACCTGCCGTAAAAAAGGCGGACAAAAGCGCTGAAAAAGGCGAAAAAACAGAAATCAAAACCGCGGCGGTTTCGGCGAAAGAACAAAAAAACGGCGGTGCAAATGAAGAAATTGCAAAAAAAGAAGAAACCGCAAAAAAAGAAGCAGTCAAAAAAGAAGAAATCACAAAAGAAATATCCGAAGAAAATCAAAACAATTCAAATAATTTATCCGAAAATATTCAAAATCCGAAAAAATCTCAAAAAACGGTTTCCGAAAACAATCCCGAACACAAAGCAGACGAAAAAAATACCGAACACAAAAAGAACAATACGCGCGACGTTACGGGCGTTTTGGAGGTTTTGGCAGACGGTTTCGGCTTTTTGAGGTGCGACAACTACCTATCGGGTTCGGACGATATTTATGTTTCGCCCGTGCAGATAAGGCGGTTTAACTTAAAGACGGGCGACCAGATTTTCGGCGTTATGCGCCTTCCCAACGAGGGTGAGCGTTTCGGTGCGATTATCTATGTCAAAGAGGTCAACGGCGACACGCCCGACGTTGCAATCAGGCGGAAACCGTTCGACTCGCTTATTCCGATTTATCCCAACGAGCGCTTGACATTGGAGCGCGAGCCGGGCAATTTTTCGGTGCGCTTAATCGACCTTATCGCGCCTATCGGAAAGGGTCAGCGCGGAATAATCGTATCTCCCCCGAAAGCGGGAAAAACCACGCTTTTAAAGTCAATCGCAAACAGTATTTCGGAAAATTATCCCGACATAAAGCTTATCGTTCTCCTCATTGACGAACGTCCCGAGGAGGTTACCGATATGAAACGTTCAATAAACGGCGAGGTGATTTTTTCGACGTTCGACGAACTTCCCGAGCATCATATAAAAGTTGCTGAAATGACGCTTGAGCGCGCAATGCGCCTTGTGGAGCACAAAAAAGACGTTGTTGTTTTGCTCGACAGTTTGACAAGACTTGCGCGCGCGTACAACCTCACAATTCCGCCGACGGGCAGAACGCTTTCGGGCGGTATCGACCCCGGCGCACTGCACAAACCGAAACGCTTTTTCGGTGCGGCGCGGAACATTGAAAACGGCGGTTCGCTCACAATTCTTGCAACCGCGCTTGTCGAAACGGGAAGCCGAATGGACGACGTTATTTTTGAGGAATTTAAAGGCACGGGCAATATGGAAATCCACCTTGACCGAAAACTTTCGGAAAAACGCATATTCCCGGCAATCGACATATATAAATCGGGCACGCGGAAAGAGGAACTTCTGCTCACTCCGCGCCAGAAAGACGCGGTTTGGCATCTGCGCAGAATTATGAGCCGTGACCAAAGCCAGGACGTTGCGGAAAAGATCATCTCGAGTCTTGTCAAAACGAGCTCGAACAACGAATTTATCGACAATCTTCTGCGCCGTCAGGACAAAAACGGAACGTCAGGCCAGAACGGATAAATTTTAAAATTTTTACGAAAGGTTATGAAAAACAAAATGGCACAACAAAAGAAAGCAAAGGGCGCGAAAGGCACAAGCGTGAAATCCGCCGCACCGTCAAAAGGCGCAAAAACGGCGAAAGAAAATTCACACCTTTATGAAATAATTGCAATAATCGCAATCGCGGTGTCGCTGTGGCTGGTGTTAAGCCTGTATTTCAACAACGGCGGACCGGCAGGCGCGGCAACGGTGAAATTTTTGCAGGGAATGTTTGGCACGAGCATATATTTTCTGCCCCCGTACGCACTTTTTCTGCTTATCCACTCAATGATACATAAAAACTACAAAGAGTTAAAATCAAAGTATCTTATGTGCGTGATAATGTTTTTCCTTTTTGCAGGACTTATTCACGTTTTGTCGGGCGTTGAGGGCTGGGAATACCGTCTTGAACGCAAATCGCTTGCCGACTACTGGAAAAAATATTACCTCTACTATTCGACCAGCGAAAACGCGTATATGCGCGGTTCGGGCGTAATCGGCGAAATTATCGCGCGCCCCGTTATCAGTATGTTCAACTACCTCGGCTCGGACATTTTCTTCATCTCGATGATACTGATTTTCTCAATCTGCGTGTTCGACGTTTCGTTCTTTAAGGCGCTCAACAATTTCACACTGTTTATGAAAGCGAAAAGCGAAAAAAGAGCGTCGCAGAAACAGGCTGACGAGCCGTACGGATACAGCGATGCCCCCGTTCAGACGCAGAAACGCAAAATAAAAGAAATCGACATTTTCGGCGACGGTGAAAAATCCGCGTCCGCACCCAAAGCCGAGGCTCAAAAATCAGAACCGAAAGAGGAACCCGTCCCCGACGAGGACTACAAAGAGCCCGAAATTAAGCTTTACAACAAGGGTCAGACGGGTTTTGCCGAGCTTTTGGACAAAAACGGCAAAGAGGGCAAGGCTTTAAACGAAAAGGCTGAAAAGTCTGAAAAAACCGAAAATCCGAAAGACGGCGAAAAAGGCGAAAACGACGACAACAAACCCGACGAAAAAATCGTTGAAGAATTAAATGAGGCAAACGACAAAGCAAGCGAAATTATCGAATACGAATACCCGTCCGTCGAACTTTTGACGCCTCCGAAAGCCAACAAAAACACTCACGATATTGAGGACGAATTAAAAAGAAATTCAAAAAAACTGGTTGACACCCTAAAAAGCTTCGGCGTAAGCGCAAAGGTGAGCAAAATCACGGGACTTTCAAAAGATATTGCCTTAAATCTCGCCGCAAAAAGCGTGCGTATCGAGGCTCCTATTCCGGGAAAATCCGCAGTGGGAATTGAGCTTGCAAACAAGGTTACAAACATCGTAACCCTCCGCGAGGTGCTCGAAAGCAAAGAGTTTATAAACGCAAAATCAAAACTTTCGGTTGCGCTCGGCAAAGACATCGGCGGAAATCCCATAATCATAGACATTGCAAAAATGCCCCATCTGCTCATTGCGGGCGCGACGGGCGCAGGTAAGAGTGTGTGCATAAACACGCTTGTTATGAGTATTCTCTACAAAGCTGACCCCAACGAGGTTAAGCTTGTTATGATTGACCCGAAAGTGGTTGAACTCGGTGTTTACAACGGCGCACCGCACCTTTTAATCCCCGTTGTGACCGACGCAAAAAAAGCCGCGGGCGCGCTCAACTGGGCGGTTTCGGAAATGACCGAGCGTTATTCCAAATTTGCCGACAACAACGTCCGCGATATAAACGGCTATAACGAACTTATGGAGCTTAACGAAACACCCCAGCTCAAAATGCCTCAAATGGTAATTATCATCGACGAGCTTGCCGACCTTATGATGGTTGCGCCTGCCGACGTCGAAACATATATCTGCCGTCTTGCACAGATGGCGCGTGCCGCAGGTATGCACCTTGTAATCGCAACACAGCGTCCGTCGGTAAACGTCATCACGGGTACGATTAAGGCGAATATCCCGTCGCGAATTTCGTTTATGGTGTCGAGCCAGATAGACTCGCGCACAATTCTCGATATGTCGGGCGCGGAAAAGCTTATCGGACGCGGAGATATGCTCTATATGCCGGTCGGCGCGTCGTCGCCTACGCGACTTCAGTGTTCGTACGTTTCGGACAAGGAGGTTGAGGCGGTTGTTGCGGCGGTGAGCAAAAACTGTGCACCGCAGTATAAAGAGGACGTTATTGAACGTCTTAATGCTGAGGAAGTTTACAATCCCGAGGGCGACGACCCCGGCGACAACGACGAACTTTTGCCCAAGGCGATTGAACTTGTTATTGAACGCGGACAGATTTCCACATCGCAGTTACAGAGAAGTTTCCGCATAGGCTACAACCGCGCCGGAAGCATTATCGACCAAATGGAGGCGCGCGGAATTATTTCGGGGCTTGACGGCAACAAACCGCGTCAGGCGCTCATCACGCGCGAGGAATACAACGAAATGCTTATGAGCAGTAAATTACAGGACTAATATAATGAAAAAAGATTTTTTACCCATATCCAAAGAGGATATGCAAAAGCGGAAAATTAAACAGCTCGATTTTGTGTACGTCAGCGGTGACGCATATGTAGACCACCCTAGTTTCGGTCACGCAATTATCACGCGCGTGCTTGAAAGCGAGGGTTTCACCGTAGGTATAATCGCCCAGCC
>OGCO01003152.1_pt1 | contig 19993 bp, 15 predicted proteins | sample 1570171 | NCBI WGS metagenome assembly OGCO01 (sample SAMEA4370583, study PRJEB24528) | human gut metagenome | reverse complement strand
CGGAGTTGATGAGCTCGATGATCCGCTTGGCTACGGCATAGCCGGGAGCGGCCTTCGCACCGAAGAAGAACACGCGAGGGATAAAGTTCTGGTCTGGGTTTTTCTTCAGGTCGAGATAGAGGTGCAGAATATTCAGCACATTCAGCAGCTGACGCTTGTACTCATGCAGACGCTTGACCTGTACATCGAATATGGCATCCGTGTTGACGGTGATGCCATATTCTTTTTTGACATACTGGGCAAACTTCTCTTTGTTGCGGCGCTTGATCTGGGCCAGACGTCGCAGAACGGGCTCATCGTCGGAAAAGGCCTCCAGCTTCTTGAGTTCGTCAGGTTTGATGAGGTATTCGTCGCCGATGCAGTCGCAGATCAGTTTGTGCAGCTCCGGGTTGGCCTCGGCCAGCCAGCGCCGGTGATCCACGCCGTTGGTGACATTCTGGAATTTCTCCGGCGTACGCAGCCATGCGGAGTGGAACACGTCTTTGCGCAGAATATCGGAGTGCAGGGCGGAGACGCCGTTGACCGCGAAGCAGGCGGCCACGCACAGGTTGGCCATGCGCACTTCGCCGCCCCAGATGACGGCCATCTCCTGAAGTTTGTTCTCGTCGCCATGGAAGAACTCCCGCAGCTCGGCCAGATAGCGGTCATTGATCTCACACAGGATCATCCAGATGCGGGGCAGCAACTCCTGCACCAGATCCTGGGGCCAGCGCTCCAGTGCCTCGGCCAGAACGGTGTGGTTAGTGTATGCCACGGTGTGGGTGGTGATATACCAGGCGTCGTCCCAGCTCATGCCCTGTTCATCCAGCAGCAGGCGCATCATCTCGGGGATGACCAGCGTGGGATGGGTGTCGTTGATCTGGATGACGTGCTTTTCGTGGAAGTTATACAGGGTGCCGTAGTGAGCCAGATGCTTGCGGAAGATGGACTGAATGGTGGCGGAGACAAAGAAATACTGCTGCTTCAGCCGCAGACTCTTGCCCTCGCGGTGGTTGTCGGCGGGGTAGAGCACCTTGGAGATGACCTCAGCCATGGCCTGAGACTCTACGGCGCGCAGATACTCGCCGGTGGAGTAGTAGTTCATATCCACGGGAGCAGTGCTCTTGGCCTCCCACAGGCGCAGGTTGTTTACAAAGTCGGTCTTATAACCGGCGATCTTCATGTCATTGGGGACAGCCAGCACGGAGGTGAAGCCGCTCTGCTCCACGATGCAGCGGCCATATTCCCAGTGGGTGTCTACCTTGCCGCCAAAGCGGACGGTCTCGGCCTCGGCGGGGTGAGGCTGGAGCCAGGCGTCCCCCAGCTCTTTCCAGGTATCGGCCAGCTCGACCTGCTGGCCGTCAATGATCTTCTGTTTGAAGATGCCCAGTTCATAGCAGATGGAGTAGCCGGTGGCGGGGATCTCCAGCGTGGTCATGGAGTCCAGATAGCAGGCGGCCAGACGCCCCAGACCGCCGTTGCCCAGACCGGCATCCGGTTCCAACTCGAAGAGGTCAGCAGCCTTGAAGCCCAGCTCGTCGATGGCCTCCTTCAGCTGGGGCAGCACCCCGAGGTTGAAGGCGTTCTTTTCGAGGGAGCGTCCCATCAGGAACTCCAAAGAGAGATAGTGCACTTCGCGCACATCGTTTTTCGCATTGCGGGCGCGGGTAGCCACGCCGAGCTCAGACATGATGTCGCGAATGACCTTGGCACAGGCCTGAAACATCTGCTGCTCATTGGCATCGCTCACATCCCGGCCAAAACTGCGGCGCAGCTTTTCGGTGATGAGCTCTTTGAAATCGTCCTTTGTATAAGTCATAGGGAACCCCTCCATAAAACGGCAAAATAGGGAAAAATGCAACAAAAAAACTATATCAAAGAATGGATAAAATGTCAAGAAACCCTTGAAATAGCAGGCTTTTTGGGAGCAAGCTTTTGAACTGAAATGGCGCGCATTTCCAACTCTTACGCCCCAGTGTAGCCATATCCCGGACATTTTAGTCGATTACAAAATTTTCAGAGCCTTTCATTCTTATTTTAAGCCCGGCTCATAAAAACGGTGCACAGAAGAAACCGGGGGTCGGTGCAGCGCACAGACCCCCAGTGTATGAGTTTATAAAGGTGATTATTCAAGCCCGGTGATGGTGCGGTATACATCCACATATTCCTGAGCGGAACGATCCCAGCTGAAATCGGCCTCCATGTCCCGGGTGACCAGTTGATCCCAGGCTTTCTTGTCATCGTAGTAGACGCCAACCGCGCGGTACAGTGCGCCCAGCATATCGCCGGCGTCCACGCTGCCGAAGGTAAAGCCCAGACCGGTGTTTTCCTCTGGATTATAGGCGGGTACGCTGTCCAGCAGACCGCCGGTCATGCGCACCACGGGAACGGTGCCGTAACGCATGGCAAACATCTGGCTCAGGCCGCAGGGCTCTGCGATGGAAGGCATCAGGAAGAGGTCTGCACCGGCATAGATGGCGTCGGAGAGCGCGCCGTCATAGAGAATATTGGCGCTGACCCGGCCGGGATATTCATTCTGTGCGTTGCGGAAGAACTGCTCGTAGCCCCACTCGCCGGTGCCCAGCAGAACAAACTGCACCTCCATATCCATGATGCCCCGGAAAGCCTGGCAGACCAGCTCAAAGCCCTTGTGTCCCACGAGCCGGGAGATACAGGCGATAATGGGAACATTGGGGTCCACCTTCAGCCCAAGGCGCTCCTGAAGTGCGGCCTTGCATTTGGCCTTGCCCTTGTGGTTCCGACTGGTGAATCTGGCGGCCAGATCCTTGCGGGTGGAAGGATCATTGGCCTTCATGTCAATGCCGTTCAGAATGCCGCGCAGCTTGCCCCGGTTGGCGGCGATGACGCCCTCCAGCCCGTGGGCATAGAAGGAAAATTGCAGCTCATTGGCGTAGTTGGGAGAGACAGTGGTCACATAGTCGGCGGCATTGACCGCGCCCTTGACCAGAGAAATGTCGTCGTAGAATTTGAGCATATTCTCATTGAAGTAGCTCTCGTCCAGCCCGAACAGATCCTCCAGCAGATCCCGGCCATAGCGGCCCTGATACTCGATGTTGTGAATGGTGAAGACGCTCTTTGTGCGGGACAGGGTGTTCTGGCGGTAGCGCTCCTCCAGAAGATAAATGGGCACCAGAGCGGTCTGCCAGTCGTTGCAGTGGATGATGTCCGGTTTGAAGTCGATCTGTCCCGGGGTTTCGATAACGGCACGGGAGAAGTAGGCAAAGCGCTCCGCGTCATCAAAGTGGCCGTAGATACCCTGACGCTTAAAATAGCTTTCATTGTCCACAAAATAGTATGTCACGCCGTTGCGTTCCAGCTGGAACAGGCCGCAGTAGATGCTGCGCCAGGCCAGACGGACATAATAATATTTCACAAAGGTCATCTGGCTGCGCCAGTCCTCACCAATCTGCTCATAGAGAGGGAGAATGACGCGCACATCATGGCCCAGCTCTGCCAGAGCAGGGGGCAGGGAACCGGCCACATCGGCCAGACCACCGGTTTTGATGAAGGGGGCCACCTCGGGGGAGGCAAACAGAATTTTCATAGGCTTTGTGTCCTTTCCTTCTGCGCAGCCCGGAATCTGTGCAGACAGATCCCGGGCCGGGAGAGATAGGGTCAGATGATGCTGCCCTTGTCAATGGCCAGCGGATAGCTGGCATGACCGGTCAGTGTGCGGTGTGCCTTGATGGTCACGTCCTTGTCTGCAATGACATGGCGGATCTGCGCGCCTTCCTCAATCACCGTGTCCTGCATGAGCACACAGTTCTTGATCACCGCATTTTTGCCGACGTGGACGCCGCGGAAGATCACGCAGTCCTCCACTGTGCCCTCGATGATGCAGCCGTCGGCCACCAGAGAGTGGACGCACTTGGAGTCGGGGGAGTAGTAAGTGGAGGGATCGCTGCGGTCTTTGGTGCGGATGGGGTGATCTGGATTGAAGATATCGGCGGCCACATCCTCTTGCAAAAGATCCATGCTGCGATTGTAGTAGGAGGCCACCGTGGTCAGTCGGGCCACATAGCCGTCATAGATGTAGGACTGAATGTTCAGTTTGTCCGTCATGCCCAGCAGAACAGCCGTAGTGAAGGAATAGAGATTGTGAGAAGCGCAGTAATCCAGCAGCTCCAGCAGCTTCTTGGTGGAGAGAATGTACACCTTCAGCGACTCGTAGCCCTCGGGGGAGTGGGGGCTGTCCAGCACATCCACGATGCGGCCGGTGTCGTTGATCTTAAAGTAGGTGGACAGCTTGGGATCGCCGGAGAGATTCGTGGTGCAGACTGCGGTAATGTCCGCGCCGCTTTCCAGATGGGACTGGAACACGGCCTCCAGGTCGATGTTGCAGGCCACATCGCCGTCCGCCATGACTACATAATCCTGCTTGATGTCCTCTACATAGCTGTAAACGCCATATAGCGCTTCCATCTTACCGCGGAAGTTGCGTGCCTGGTTTGTGAAGGGGGGCAACACTCTCAGACCGCCGCGCTTACGGGCCAGATCCCAGTCCTTACCGCTGCCCAGATGATCCAGCAGCGACTGACACTTCTCCTGCATGACCACGCCGATGTCTACAATGCCGGCGTTGACCATGTTGGAGAGCATGAAGTCGATCATGCGGTAGCGGCCGCCAAAGGGGATGGAGGCGACAGTGCGGTGACTGGTCAGCTCACGCAGATGGGGATTATCACGATAGGCGAACAGAATGCCGTGCAGCTGAGTGGTCATTCCTCGTCACCACCTTTCGGAGATTCGGTGCACATGGCGCCGTAAGGGATCTCGACGCCGGGCTTCAGCTCGACGCCCTCGGCGACCACGACTACGCCGCGGCTGCCGTCCTTGGTGGGTACGCCCACCTGAGCGGCTACGCCGACGACCGCGTTTTCAGCCACAATGGCGTGATCGACGACCGCGCCGGCCTTGATGACCGTGTTCGGCATAATGACGGAGTCCTTGACGGTAGCGCCCTTTTCCACGGTGACGGAGTGGAACAGCACAGAGTGCTCCACATCGCCGTAGATCTTGCAGCCGTCAGTGACCAGCGAATCGGAGACGATGGCGCTGGCTCCGGTCATGTGCGGAGGCCGGATCGGGTTGCGGGCGAAGATCTGCCATTCCTTGTCGTAGACGTTGATGCCGTTGGGGTTGTTGACGTCCAGCATATCCATATTGGCATCCCAGAGCGACTGGATCGTGCCCACGTCCTTCCAGTAGCCCTTGAAGCGGTAGGCAGTCATCTTTTCGCCGTTGGCCAGCATGGCGGGAATAATGTTCTTGCCAAAGTCGTTGGAGGACTCGGGGTCGTTCTCGTCATCGATCAGATACTGGCGCAGCTTGGACCAGGTGAAGATGTAAATGCCCATGGAGGCCAGATTGCTCTTGGGATGAGCGGGCTTCTCCTCAAATTCGTAGATGGTGTCGTTCTCATCCACGTTCATGATGCCGAAGCGGGTGGCCTCCTCCATGGTGACCTCCAGCACAGAGATGGTGGCGGTAGCCTTCTGGGCCTTGTGGTGGGCCAGCATCTGAGCGTAGTCCATCTTATAAATGTGGTCACCGGACAGGATCAGTACATATTCGGGATCATATTCGTCAATGAAGTTGATATTCTGATAGATGGCGTTGGCCGTACCCTTGAACCAGGTGCCCACGTCGCCCTTCTCCACATAGGGGGGCAGAACATGCAGACCGCCGTCGGAACGGTCCAGGTCCCAGGGCTGGCCGTTGCCCAGATAGGAGTTCAGCTTCAGAGGCTGATACTGGGTCAGCACGCCGACCGTGTCAATGCCGGAATTGACGCAGTTGGACAGTGGAAAGTCGATGATGCGGTACTTCCCGCCGAAGGGGACGGCGGGCTTGGCCACATGGCTGGTCAGAGCGTATAGGCGCGATCCCTGTCCGCCGGCCAGCAGCATGGCAACCATTTCCTTTTTCATATTGAAAAATCACCTCTCGCACATTTTATGCAGAAACGGGGGACAGGCTCTCTCAGGCCGGTCATCCGTGTTTTGCCAGTTTCTTCTTGGCAGCGGGGCGCTTGCCCTTTGCGGGCGCATCAGCTTTTTTCTTGCGTACCGGATTCTTACGGCTGCACCGCAGGATCACGCCGCTCAACGGGGGCAGATCCACCTGCAACGACTGGTCAAAGCCGTGGCAGGGGATCGGTTTGGTCTTGAGGGGAGCGTGATCGCCCCGGCCCTGCCCGCCGAAGTCCTCGTCGTCGGAGTTCAGCAGAGTCTCATAGGTGCCCGCCGTGGGAACGCCGATGCAGTAGCCCTTTCGGTCAATGGGGGAGAAGTTCACCGCAACGAGCAGCGTGTTCTTCTTGCGATCCTTGCGCAGGTAGATCAGTGTGTTGCCGGTGGCGTCGTCCGGTTCCACCCATTGGAAGCCGTCCCAGCTGTCATCCAGCTCCCACAGCTCACTGCGGGAGAGATACAGGGCATTCAGCGCCTTGAAGTAGGCCTGATGTTTTCGGTGCTCCGGGTACTCCATCAGGTGCCAGTCCAGCGAGTATTCGTAGTGCCACTCGTTGAACTGCCCGATCTCAGTGCCCATGATGTTGAGCTTTTTGCCGGGCATAGTCATCATGTAGACGTAGAAGGCGCGGACGCCGGCGAACTTGGCCTCATTGTCGCCGGGCATTTTGCCCAGCATGCTGCCCTTCATGTGTACCACTTCATCGTGGCTGATGGGCAGAATGAAGTTTTCACTGAAGGCGTAGACCAGCGGGAAGGTCAGATCCCGGTGATTGAACTGACGGAAGTAGGGATCCATCTTCTGATAATGGAGCGCGTCGTTCATCCAGCCCATATTCCACTTGAAGTTGAAGCCCAGCGCAGTGTCGCTCTGTTCCAGCGGGCCGGTGACGTGCTCCCAGGAGGTGGACTCCTCGGCGACCATCAGCACATCCGGGTGCCATTTGAATACCAGACTATTGAGCTGGCGCAGGAAGGCAACGGCCTCCAGATTTTCATGCCCGCCGTACTGGTTGGGGATCCAGTTTCCGGCGGTGCGGCCGTAGTCCAGATAGAGCATGGAGGCCACGGCATCCACCCGCAGACCGTCAATGTGGTATTCATTGAGCCAGTACATGGCGGAGGAGAACAGAAAGCTCTTCACTTCATTGCGTCCGTAGTCAAACACCCGGGTGCCCCACTCCTGGTGCTCGCCCTTGCGCATATCGGCGTACTCATAGCAGGGCGTGCCGTCAAATTCATAGAGGCCAAAGGCGTCCTTCGGAAAATGGGAGGGCACCCAGTCCAGAATCACGCCAATGCCCGCCTGATGAAGCTGATCCACCAGATACATGAAGTCGTGGGGCGTGCCGTAGCGGGAGGTGGGAGCGAAGTATCCGGTCACCTGATAGCCCCAGGACATATCCAGCGGATATTCCGTGACGGGCAGAAATTCCACATGGGTGTAGCCCATTTCCTTCACATAGGGCACCAGATATTCCGCGGTGTCCCGATAGGAGAGAAATTCGTTGTCCGCCGTCCGCCGCCAGGAGCCGAGATGCACCTCGTAGATGTTCAACGGCTTGTGGTAGAGCGGTTTTTTGCGCCGCTGCTCCAGCCAGTTGGCGTCGCCCCACGCATAGCCGGAGATGTCATAGATCTTCGATGCGGTGTTCGGCCGGGTCTCGGCGTGGAAGGCGTAAGGATCTGCCTTGGCCAGCAGGCGGCCGTCCTTGGTGTGGATCGCATATTTGTAGATGTCATACCGCTGCATTCCCGGCTGAAAAACTTCCCAGATGCCGCCCTCAATGTGCTGCATCAGGCAGTTTTCCGGGTCCCAGTCATTGAAGTTGCCCATCAGACTGACGGACACAGCGTTGGGGGCCCAGACCCGGAAGCGATAGCCGTCCTGACCATTTACCTGGTCGGGATGTGCGCCCAGGAAAGTGTAGGCATCATCGGAGCAGCCACCCAAAAAACGGGCGACTCTTGCATCGGATGCGCTCTGTTTTTTTGCAGTCATGGATGATTACCTCCGTCTCCGCACGGGCTCGTTCGGCCCGCTTTCTCTAGGGAAAAGAGAATGAATATTTCTTGTGCAAATTATATAACTGTAAAAATTATAAGTCAAGTAAAATTGGATGAAGTGTAAAAGTGTATTTTGCCAAAACTGAACAAAGAAAGTCGCAATATGGCAAAGAATTGAAGAAAAAATTGTGGCATTCCGGCGGGGAAGTGCACATAAATTTAACACAAGCGGAGGGAGTGTGAAAAATGAGAATTTTTGTGCTGCGAAAAAAAGTGTGGACGGCGGTAGGGTGCCTGATCCTGGCTGCCGGAATGTTCTGGGCAGTGAACAGTCCGGCAGCGGTGGGAGCAGCTGCCGCGACGCGCCAGCTGCCCATTTATTGCGTCCAGCCAGCGGAGGGGGAGAAGAACATATCCATCTCCTTTGATGCGGCGTGGGGCGCGGATGATACGGATCGGCTCATTGAGATCCTGGGCAAATATAACGTAAAGGCGACCTTCTTCCTGGTGGGCCAGTGGGTGGATACTTACCCGGAGGAGGTCAGGAAGCTGGCAGAAGCGGGACATGAGGTGATGAATCACTCGGATACCCACCCCTATTTCACCAAATGCTCCACCGAGAGTATTCTCAAGGAGATCGAGATCTGCAACGATAAGATCGAAGCCCTCACCGGGGTGCGCCCTACGCTGATCCGGTGCCCGTACGGCGACTACGATGATCATGTCATCAATGCGGTGCGCTCACTGGGCATGGAGCCTATCCAGTGGTCCATCGACAGTCTGGACTGGAAGGAAAGTTCAACTGCCGCCAGTATTCTGGAGCGGGTCACCTCCAAGGCGGCCCCGGGCGGTATCATCCTCTGCCATAACGATGCAAAATACACCCCGGATGCATTGGAAGAGATTTTGAAAACGCTGATCGGCGAAGGGTATACTTTTGTTCCGATCTCCGAGCTGCTTCTGACGGGGAGCTATACGATCGACCACGCGGGGATGCAATGCCCGGCATGAGCAAAAGTCCTTGTCCATTTGCGGGGAAATGTGCTATACTGACACCGTCATTTAATCAATTAAGGATGAATTTGTGCCATGAAAGCGACCATTGTGATCCCCAACATCAACGGAAAGGGCTGGCTTCGAGACTCCATTGAGTCTGTCTATGCCCAGACGGAGCAGGACTTTGAGCTTATCATCGTGGATAACGGCTCCACAGACGAAAGCCTGGAGCAGGCGAGAAGCTATTGCACGCGGGACAATTTTACATTGATCGAAAACGGGGAGAACACCGGCTTTTCCCATGCGGTCAATCAGGGCATTCAGCTGGCAAAGGGCGAGTATGTGGTGCTGTTCAACAACGACGCCTTCGCGGAGCCGGACTGGCTGAGTGAGCTCATCCGCACTGCGGAGCGGGACGAGAAAATATTTGCCGTCCAGAGCCTGATGATCCGCCACTACGAGCGGGAGCTTGCCGATGACGCCGGAGACTACATGACCTGGATCGGCTTCGCCTGCAAGGACGGGGATGGTCGGAGCGTAAAGCGCTACACCCGGGAGAAGCGCATCTTTTCTGCCTGCGGCGGCGCGTCACTCTACCGCAAGTCCATCTTGGAGGAGATCGGCCTCTTTGATGAGACGTTCTTTGCCTATAACGAGGATGTGGATCTGGCATGGCGGGCCAATAACGCGGGCTATAAAAGTGTGCTCTGCCCGGCGGCGAAGTGCTATCATATCTGCGGGGCCTCCACCGGTGCGGTGCGGTATAATGGCTTCAAGGCCCTCCAGAATGGCCGCAACGGTATCCTGGTGCTGTTGAAGAATCAGCCCCTGATCATGTGCATCGTAAACTTTCTGCCGCAGCTGTTTGGTTACCTCTTAAAGCGCTGGCGTTTCCATCGGCAGGGCTATGGCCGGGAGTGGGATCAGGGAATGCATGAGGCGTTCGACCTGCTGAAGCGGGGGGCGCTGAACAAACGAAAATTCCGCCTGCATGACCTGCCGCATTATCTCAAAATGGAGGTATGGCTCATCTGGAACTTTTTCCGCTATCTGTGGTATCGACTTGTAGTCGTAAAATTTGATTTAAAATAACAAAAACGCTGGGTGCAATTTTTCATCATTTGCACTCAGCGTTTTTTTTCGTTTATGCGGCGTCAAGGCTCCTGCCGTGCCTCCAGAGCGCGGACCTTTGCCTGAAAGCCTTTCTCGGCAGCCATTTTTTCAATTGATGCGGTCAGCTTTGCGGCGTTGTCGTTGATGAGATCGGCAGCCAACTGTTCTTTTTTATCCTGGCTCAGGGTGCGCAGAATACCCTTCGCCATGCCGGCGGACATTCCGTTGGACAGCAGCATTCCCACCGGGTTGCCGCTGGCACGCAGCTGGTCGCCGATCACAGGAAGATATTGTTCAATGAGGCGGTCAAAATCCACATCGTCCAGTTCAATGCTCAGACGGATCATATCAGTTCACACCTCCCAGCGCAGCCAGAGCCGGAGAACGCTTCAGTTGGTCGACAGCTGCACGCAGGTCGTTCAGCTGTCCCTCGTCCAACTTGTCCGGCTTGATGCGGGTGACGCACTTAGCCACGGCGGACATTTGATTCTTCAGCTCGCGAACCAGTTTGCGATCCACTCCCTTGCCCCGCTCCCGAAGCGCCTGATCCGCTCGTGCGACCAGCTGTTCGGCCTCGAGCCGCTCTTCCATGAGCGCACGGCGCAGACCGTCCTGTGCGGCATACTGCTGGGCGTCCTGAATGGCTTCGTCGATCTCGGTGTTGGAGAGATTGGAACTGGCTGTAATGGTGATCTCCTGCGCGCGGCCGGAGGCCAGATCCTTGGCGGATACCTTTAAAATGCCATTGGCGTCGATATCAAAGGTCACTTCGATCTGTGGAATGCCCTGTGCCGCCCGCCGGATACCGGTGAGCCGGAATTTGCCGATGGTCTTGTTGTCTTTGGCCATGGGGCGTTCGCCCTGCAAGACATGAATCTCCACGCTGGTCTGGAAGGGGGCGGCGGTGGTGAAGATCTGGGAGTAGCGGACCGGCAGCTTTGAATTGCGCTCGATGAGCCGGGTGGCAACACCGCCCACTGTCTCAATGGACAGGGAGAGGGGGGTGACATCCAGCAGCAGGATCTCACCCTTGAACGGAGAGAGTCCGCCTAAGGTGCTGCCCTGAATGGCGGCGCCCATGGCGACGCACTCATCTGGATTCAGGCTTCGGTTGGGCTGAAGGCCGGTCAGGTGGCGTACATGTTCGGCCACTGCCGGGATGCGGGTAGAGCCGCCCACCAGCAGTACCTTGCTCAACTGGGAGAAGGACAGACCTGCGTCGTTCAGTGCGGTGTGGACCGGAATAGTGGTGCGTTCGATCAGATCCCGGGTCAGTTCATTGAACTTCTGGCGGGTAATGGTCATCTGCAAATGGGTGGGGCCCGCCTTGGTCTGGGCGAGGAAGGGAAGGTTCACCTCGGTAGACTGAGCGGAGGAGAGTTCGATCTTCGCCTTTTCTGCCGCTTCCAGTACCCGCTGCATGGCGGCGGGATCCTTGAGCAGGTTGAGCTTGGTCTGCATCTTGAACTCGCCGATCATGTAGTTGGCCAGCCGTTTGTCAAAGTCGTCGCCGCCCAGATTGTTGTCACCGGATACGGCCAGCACCTCAATGACGCCGGAGCCGATCTCAATGACGGACACATCGAAGGTGCCGCCGCCCAGATCGTAGACCATGATCTTCTGATCGGCCTCGTGGTCAAGTCCATAGGCCAGCGCGGCGGCGGTGGGCTCGTTGATGATGCGGCGCACCGTCAGTCCGGCGATCCGTCCGGCGTCCTTGGTGGCCTGTCGCTGAGCGTCGTTGAAGTAGGCGGGCACCGTGATGACAGCCTCCGTCACCGGCTCTCCAAGATAATTCTCGGCATCATGCTTGAGCTTCTGAAGAATGAGGGAGGACAGTTCCTGCGGCGTGCGCTTGCGCCCCCCCAGTTCAATGCGGTAGTCCGTGCCCATCTGGCGTTTAATCGAGGCCACAGTGCCGTCCGGGTTGGTGACCGCCTGCCGCCGGGCCAATTCACCCACCAGTCGCTCGCCATTTTTCGTGAACGCAATGACCGATGGGGTTGTGCGCGCGCCCTCGGCACTGGGGATAATGACGGGCTTTCCGCCCTCCAGCACGGCAACACAGCTGTTGGTCGTGCCCAGATCAATTCCAATAATACGCATAGACAGAGCCGACCTCCTTTGTCTTTCGTAATTTGATAGAAATATTCTAGCATATATTTCGGGCGCAAATGTGAAGCAATAGTAAATTCACAGACAAAATGGTCCATAACCAAATCAGAATAGCACCCGTCCGAAATGGAGATTATGCACGCGGCCGTACCTGTGCTAGAATGGCGGCAGAGATCAAAACAAGGGGGAGTCAAAGCATGGCAATGACACTGGAAGAGCTGAACTGCGCCTACGAGCGGCTGCGCGCGGTGCGGGAAATTGAAAACATGATGGGTCGCTATTCCTTTTTTCACACCGCTATGCGGCATATCGACTATCTGAAGCTGTGGTCCAAGCGGGATGACTGCATTCTGGATATGCCCTGGGGCAGCTATACCGGCTATCAAGGGGTAAAGACCTGCTATCTGGAGGATCACGGCGACCGCAGTTATCCTGAGACCTGGGAGTTTATGGTCGGCCTGTTCCCGATGCATACGCACACCACCGGTGTGATCGAAGTGGCAGGTGATTTGAAGACAGCCCGGGGCTGCTGGCTGTCCCCCGGCGAGGAGACCTTTGCCGAGAATGGCGAGGCGGCAGCCACTTGGGCGTGGAGCAAGATCGGCGCTGACTTCATTCAGGAGGACGGCGTCTGGAAGATATGGCGGATGCGGGTGTATCCTGTGTTTCAAGCCCCTTACGATACCTGTTGGACGGATGTGCCGCCCTATGAAGGCTTTGTGGCGGAGACCCATTGTGACCGTCCCTCCCGGGGTGCGGTGAATTATCACCCAGACTATATCTACCCGGAGAACGAGCCGCTGCCGCCGGAACCATATGAGACCTATGACGATGTGGGCTATATCTGGTAAGGGGGAGAACAGCAATGAAAAACATGGAAGAACTGGCCTTTGAGCTGGATCGGGTCGGCGCCGCGCAGAAGTGCGAGCAGCTGATGACGACCTATGTCTCCCTGCATATGGAGATGCGCCATAAGGATTACCTGAGGCTCTGGACGCAACGCCCGGATTGTAAGCTGGAGATGCCCTGGGGAGCCTATGAGGGCTATGCGGGCGTGGAGCGCTGCTATCTGAAGGATCACGGTGACCGCTCCATGCCGGAAATTCAGGAATTGCTGAAAGGTCTGCTGTGTGTGCATACCATTGGCACCTCCGTGATCGAGGTGGCCGCAGACGGAAAAACTGCCCGGGGCGTCTGGATCAGTCCGGGCTTCGAGACGGCCAATGAGGGTGCGGATGTCCCCATGGGAATGTGGGCGTGGAGCAAGTACGGCGTAGATTTTCTGCTGGAAGAGGACGGTTGGAAGATCTGGAAGATGAAGGTCTATCCGCTGTTTCAGGCCCCCTATGACACCTGCTGGACGGATGTGCCGCCCTATGACGGCTTTATGCTGGAGACGACTTGCGACCATCCGTTGGAACGGCCCATCTGGAATTACGATCCCAACGGCCATTACCCGGAAGACCAGCCTGCGCCGCCGGAGGCATACGAGACCTACGATGATGTTGGCTATACATGGTGAAGGGGGGAGCGGAAGATGACACAGGCAAATCTGGAGGCGCTGACCCGGGAAGTGGAGCGCCAGAGTGCGATCGTGGACTGCAAGAATCTGATGGGAAAAGTGATGTACTATGGGGCCGCATGGCTCAACCGGAAAATGGTGGAGCTGTGGAGTCGGCGGGACGACTGCCTGCTGGAGCAGCCCTGGGGCATCTATGACGGACGAATCGGCGTGGAGCGCTGCTATCTTCAGGACTTTGGAGATCGGCATACACCGGGCTGGGAGGAAAAGCATAAGGGTGTGATGATGCTCTATACCTGCGATACCCCTATTCTCACTGTGGCAGAGGATGGCCAGACCGCCAAGGGCGTCTGGATCTCCTCCGGCGCGGATACCTGGCGGGAGGGAGATGCCCGTCCGCAGGGCTACTGGCGCTGGGGCAAATATGCCGTGGATTTTATCAGGGAGGACGGTGCATGGAAGATCTGGAAGCTGCGTTTCTATCCCTTCTTCCTTACAAAGTATGACACCCCATGGACTCAGGCGCCGGCATATGACTGGGCGTTTTTCCCGGTCACACCGGACCGCCCCCGGGAGACCCCCGTGTACCATTACGACGGTGTTTCCGTCTATCCCACCGGCGAACCGGCGATCCCGGGTGTTGAATAATACAGAAGAGCAGAACAGGTGCGGTTTCTTCCGAAACCGCGCCTTTTCATTTTAACATTGGCCTGCTATAATCTATTTGTTATGGAGGCGATGTTATGACCAGTCTGCAAGTTCGCTATTTTCTGCACCTGTGCGGAACAAAGAGTATTTCTGAGACGGCCCGTCAGCTGTTTGTGGCTCAGCCTGCGGTGAGCAAGCAGATCGCCGCGTTGGAGCGGGAGCTTGGTACGGAACTGTTTGTTCGCACCAACCGCGGGGTGGAGCTGACGACAGCCGGGGCATGCTATTATGACTTCTTTTCCGAGTCAGACCGGAAATTCCGTCGCCTTCAGGCAGAGCTCCGACGAGCGGCCGATCTGGAGCAACGCTCCCTAGCAGTGGGCATTCTGGAAAATCTGGGACTGGATGAGGTCTCTGACGTGATCGCCCAGCTGCGCAGTCAGCATCCGGGACTGCGGCTTACAGTGGCGCGGCTGGATAATCCGACCCTGCTGGAGCAGCTGTTCAATGGCAGGCTGGATGCGGTCATCACCTTTGACCACGCGTTGGATCATCGCACCGGTGTGCGCTATACCGAGCTGCTGCTGGAGCAGTCCTGCTTTCTCATCAGCCGGGAGCATCCGCTTGCGGCCCGACCGGGCCTGGCGGTGCAGGATCTGTCCGGCCAGACCTTCTGCGAGACCCGCTCCCGGGAAGGCGATGGCACAGACGGCTACCTTCGCCGACTTCTGGCGCTTTTGAAGGTCACGCCGGGGGCTTTTATGCCAATGGACAATCTGGCCAGCGGTCTGGAGGCGGTGGAGCATGACCATGCGATCGGTCTGGTGGATGAGCGGGCCCAGCTGCTCCATCCGGAGCGCTACCGGTTCCTTCCCAGCGGGACCTATCAGAGTATCGTCTGTGCCAGTCTGGCAGAAAATGAAAACCCCTGCATCATTCAGCTGGGCGATGCATTGCGGGCGGCTCTGAACGGCGCAAAACAGAGCATTTGACACAGTTTTATGCGGAAAAGCTGTGAAATATTTTTTAAGATTCTTTTTATCCCGTCAAAAATTGTATATAGTGGCAAAAATGAGAGATATGTCTTGTGCAGATAGACGGAAGAAAAAAACACCTTTGCTTGACGTAAGAGCGGAAATAGCTTAAAATATTTGAAGTATGTCGAAAGTGAAGTAAAGGAAACAAATGAAGCGAGGTACGCTCCAATATGTATGATTATCTGATCGTCGGCGCCGGATTCTTTGGCGCGGTCTTTGCCCACGAGGCGCAGAAACAGGGAAAGCGCTGCCTTGTGGTGGAGCGGCGCGGCCACATCGGCGGAAACTGCTACACGGCCGATGTGGAAAGCATTCATGTCCACCGGTACGGCGCACATATTTTTCACACCTCCGATCAGCAGATCTGGACTTACATCAACCAGTTCTGCACCTTCAACAACTATGTCAATTCGCCCATCGCCAATTATCGCGGTGAGATCTACAATATGCCCTTCAATATGAATACCTTCTCCCGGCTCTGGCATATCTCCACCCCCGCTGAGGCGAAGGCCATCATCGATGCCCAGCGTGCGGACGCACCCGCTCAACCGCAGAATCTGGAGGAGCAGGCCATTTCTCTGGTGGGCACTGACATCTATGAAAAGCTGGTAAAGGGCTACACCGAGAAACAGTGGGGACGGGACTGCAAAGAGCTTCCGGCCTTCATTATCCGCAGACTCCCGGTGCGTTTTCGTTACGATAATAACTATTTTAACGATCGCTATCAGGGCATCCCGGAGGGGGGCTATACGCCCATCTTTGAAAAACTGCTGGACGGAATTGATGTTCGCCTGAACTGCGATTATTTTGACCACAGGGACGAGTTGCGGGCGCAGTGCCGCAAGGTCGTCTTTACCGGACCGATCGACCGCTATTTCGATTACTGCTATGGTCCGCTCCAGTTCCGCTCGCTCCGCTTTGAATCTGAAGTGCTGGATATGGAAAATTATCAGGGCAATGCGGTGGTCAACTACACGGATCGGGAGACGCCCTATACCCGTGTGATCGAGCACAAGCATTTTGAGTTCGGTACTCAGCCGAAGACGGTCATTACCCGGGAATATCCCATGGACTGGCATCCGGGGGACGAACCATATTACACGGTCAATGACGAGAAAAATAACCAGCTCTATCAGCGCTATGCGGCGCTGGCGGAGCGGGAGCCGGATGTGCTGTTTGGCGGCCGTCTGGGTGAGTATAAATACTACGATATGGATAAGGTGATCGCTTCCGCGCTGGGCTTTGCAGCCCGGGAGCTGAACTGAATCAAACGGAAAAGAGGTAACCCATGGCAGGAAAAAGAGAAGCGCCCCGGCAGCCGGCTTCCGGAGCAAAGACGCGCAGACCTTCCTCCGGCACATCAGTACAGCGTGATGAGCGTTCGCGCGGCCGGCAGACTTATTATGATGATGAGTACACCGCACACAGACGGTCGTCCAGTTCTGAGTACAGCGGCTCCCGCCGCGCTTCCGGTGCAGGCGGAGACGGTGGAGGGCGGCCACCTAAGGGTGGCCGCGGCAAAAAGAAACGCCGTATGCCCGGCTGGCAGAAGGCGATCATTATCGTTCTGGTGGTGCTTATCGTTTTGATGAGTGCGGCAGTGGCCGCCGTGGTCGTGGTCAACGGAAAGCTGGATCTCATCAGGCGGATCGATATCGGAAATGAGGCCAAGACCTCAGAGAATTTCGATCAGGATGCGACGGGTTCAGACACAACGACGGACGATCAGCTTCATTTTGCCACCCAAAAGGTAGACCCTGACTCCGACGTGGTCAATTTCATGCTGATCGGCCGGGATACCGGTACGATGGGGGATGAGGTGCGCACGGAGGATCGCGGTCGCTCCGATTCCATGATGGTGGTCAGCCTGAACCGCAAGACCAAGCAGATCTCCATTGTGTCGCTGATGCGTGACTGCTATGTGAAGATCCCCGGCTATAAGAACAACAAGCTGAACGCCGCGTTCAGTTTTGGCGGCTACGAGCTGATGGATCAGACAGTCGAGGAGAACTTCGGTATTCACAACTTCGATGGCTTCCAGATGGTCGTGGACAAGCTGGACGGCATTGATATCACGCTGACCCAGGATGAGGCCGATTATATGGAACTGTGGGGCTTTGCCATGGAGGAAGGCGTCAACCATATGAACGGCGAAGAAGCGCTGGCCTATGCCCGCTCCCGCTATGTGGGCACCGGCAAGGAGGCCAACGACTTTGGACGCACCTACCGCCAGCGCGTGGTGGTGACGCAGGTGTTCAAGGAACTGATGAGCCGCCCGATCACACAGATCATGGACATCCTGAATTCTGTGATGGAGTGTGTGGAGACGGATATCACCAGCAATGCGGACATCATGGCCTATGCCGGTGAGGTCTATAACTACGGTATCGACGATCTCCAGGCCTATCGCCTGCCTCAGGATGGCGAGTATCAGGATGAGACCATCAATAAGATGGCGGTTCTGACGGTTGACTGGGACAAGACACAGCAGCATTTGAAGGATTGGCTGTACAGCGATACGCCGCTGGAAGCCCATGATGTGGATGCCGCCAACTGAGTAAACAAACGCGGAGCCGAAATTTCGGCTCCGCGTTTTATGCGTTATGCGCAACCAGCCGCCTTCTCCCGAAGGCGGCTGGTTTTATGGATTTTATGGACTGAATTATCGGATTGCATCCTTCATGGCCTTCACATATTCCGTGACAGGCTCGACGCTGTCCCGGCCGTTGGCGGCGATCAGCTTTACGATGGCGCTGCCCACAATGACCCCGTCCGCCTTCTGAGCCATTTCCCTGGCCTGTTCCGGAGTGGAGATGCCGAAGCCGACAGCGGCGGGAATAGCCTTTGTCTCTTTGACCAGCTTTACCATGGCGCCAATATCCGTGGTGATGCTGCTGCGCACTCCGGTGACGCCCAGAGAGGACACGCAGTAGACAAAGCCCTTGGCCTCTGCGGCAATGGAGCGAATGCGCTCGTGGGAGGTGGGGGCGATCATGCTGACCAGTTCCAGACCATATTTTGCGCATAGCGGCTCAAATTCCGCCTTTTCCTCAAAGGGGACGTCGGGCAAGATCAGACCCTGAATGCCCGCCTCAGCGGCTCTGGAAAGAAACTTCTCGGAGCCGTAGGAGAATACCACATTGGCATAGGTCATGAATACCATAGGGATAGTGATGGTCTCGCGCAGCTTTCGTACCAGCTCAAATACCTTGTCTGTGGTAGTTCCGGCTTTGAGCGCGCGCAGGTTGGCCGCCTGAATGACCGGGCCCTCGGCGGTGGGGTCGGAGAAGGGGATGCCAAGCTCAATAAGGTCGGCTCCTGCTTCGGCCATGGCCTTGACCAGCGTTTCGGTGGTCTCCAGATCCGGGTCGCCGCAGGTCAGGAAGGGAATGAAGGCCTTTCCATTCTGAAAGGCATCTGCAATTTTAATCATGGAGATCCTCCCCTCTGTAACGGGCGATGGCGGCCACGTCCTTGTCTCCGCGGCCGGACAGGGTGATGACAATGCTCTGATTGGGTCGCATCGTGGGTGCCAGCTTCTTGGCGTAGGCCACCGCGTGAGCGGACTCAATGGCGGGAATGATGCCCTCGGTGCGGGAGAGGTATTCAAAGGCATCTACCGCCTCGTCGTCGGTGACCGGAACATATTCCGCCCGGCCGGTGTCGTGGAGCCAGGCGTGCTCCGGCCCGATGCCGGGATAGTCCAGACCGGCGGAGATGGAGTAAACCGGCGCGATCTGGCCGAACTCGTCCTGGCAGAAGTAGCTTTTCATACCGTGGAAGATGCCCAGCCGACCGGTGGCCACCGTGGCCGCGGTCTCAAAGGTATCCACGCCCCGGCCTGCGGCCTCACAGCCGATCAGCCGAACGCCGGGATCCTCGATAAAGTTGTAGAAGGAGCCGATGGCGTTGCTGCCGCCGCCGACGCAGGCGATAACTGCGTCAGGAAGCTTTCCCTCCTGGGCCAGCATCTGCTGCTTGATCTCCTTGGAGATGACCGCCTGAAAGTCCCGGACGATGGTAGGGAAGGGATGGGGCCCCATGCAGGAGCCCAGCAGGTAGTGCGTGTCGCTGATGCGGCTCGTCCACTCCCGGAAGCACTCGCTGACCGCGTCCTTCAGCGTTGCGGTGCCCGCGTCCACGCCGTGAACGGTGGTGCCCATCAGCCGCATGCGGTAGACGTTCAGCGCCTGCCGCTCCATGTCCAGACGGCCCATGTAGACCTCACAGTCCATGCCCATATAGGCGGCCACTGTGGCGGTAGCCACACCGTGCTGCCCTGCGCCGGTCTCGGCGATGAGGCGGGTCTTGCCCATCTTTTTGGCCAGCAGAGCCTGACCGAGGGCGTTGTTGATCTTGTGGGCGCCGGTGTGGTTCAGATCCTCCCGCTTGAGATAGATCTTGGCGCCGCCCAGATCCTTTGTCATTTTCTCCGCATAGTACAGCAGAGAGGGGCGTCCGGCATAGTTGCGGTAAAGCTCGTCCAGCTCAGCATTGAAGTCCGGATCGTTTTTGTAGTAGTTGTAGGCTTCCTCCAGCTCAATGACAGCGTTCATCAGCGTTTCCGGGATGTACTGGCCGCC
>OGCO01003147.1_pt1 | contig 20037 bp, 18 predicted proteins | sample 1570171 | NCBI WGS metagenome assembly OGCO01 (sample SAMEA4370583, study PRJEB24528) | human gut metagenome | reverse complement strand
ACAATATGGAGCAGACTCTGCATGATATTGCCAGGGAAATGACACCGGAAGAAGATGCCACGGACGATCAGGATGCACAGCAGAGCATGACGGAATTGCAGGACTGGGATGAAGAACCGCTGGAAAATACGGCAAAACATCCCTTTCGCTGGAAATTCATTGTGCTGATCCTGGTGCTTGCGGTAGTAGCGGTGGTATGTACCGGTTTCGGAATCTCTTATTCCCACTATCATTCCGCTGAATATCAGATAAAGAGTGCGAGAGAGTATGTAGCTTCCGGGGAATACGATCAGGCGATCACCTGTTATGAACGTGCGTTGGAAATCGATCCGGGGAACATCACCTTAAAATTTGAACTGGCGGATATTTATTTTCAGAAGAACAACAAAATGGAATATGAATATCTGCTTCGGGAGATTGTTGCGGATGCCGCAGCTACTTCCGAACAACTGGAAAGTGCTTATGGAAAGCTGATCGCCATCTATGCGGCCAGGGAAGATTATAAGACCATTAATGATCTGTTGTTGAACTGTGGTAATGTAAATATTATGAGTAAATACCAGAGCTATATGGCAATGGAACCGGAATTCAGTCTGCAGGAGGGATATTATACCAGCATCCAGCCTTTGAAACTGACAACTTTCGGAAGTGGTAAGATCTACTATACTACCGACGAAACCGAACCGGGAGAACACAGTCTGCTGTATACGGCACCCATCCTTTTAGAGAGCGGTGATTACTGTATCAAAGCCGTCTACATCAATGAGAATGGGATCAGTAGTCCAGTGGTTACCAAAAATTACCATATTGAGATCGAGGAACTGAGTGCTCCGGAGGTAACGGCGGTCAGTGGGGATTATGAATTCCCAATCAATATCGAGGTGACCGACGGATATGATGTTTATTACACAACGGATGGTTCCGATCCTACGCAGAATTCCACGGTGTATAATGGACCGATCCCCATGCCTCTTGGCAAATCAGTCTTCCGGTTTATCCGCATTGCGGAAGGAAGAAAGAGCGAGATCGTGGAGAAAAGCTACAATCTGGTCATGAACACGGAGTTTATGCCGGAGGATGCCGTGACAAAAGTAGTGAATTATGCCATAGAAAGTGGTAAAATAACGGAAGCATCCGGAAGCTTTGATGAATCCGCTGCGGCATATCTCTATCAGTATCAGTATGTGACGAACATCAACAAGATAGATGATTTCTATGTTGTTGCCGAGATCTACCGGGGAGAAGATGGGACAGTCACAAAGACGGGGAATCTGTTCGCCGTAAATGCCTATACCCGGGAACTGTACAAATTGCAGACCGACGAAAGCGGCCGCCATTATACGCTTGGTGATCGTTTAGATATATAATCCTAACAGAAGGGACGGAAAAAGAGAAATGTATAAGATCGTAAAAAAACAGGAGCTGACAACCAACATCTATCTTATGGAGGTAGAAGCAGACAGAGTGGCAAAGACCTGTGAACCCGGTCAGTTTGTCATCGTAAGAATGGATAGCGAGAGTGAGCGTATCCCTCTGACTATCTGTGATTACAACAGAGAAAAAGGAACAGTAACCATTGTGTTCCAGACCGTTGGTGCCGGTACAAAACTGATGGCACAGCTTTCCGAGGGAGAATACTTCCATGATTTCGTAGGTCCTCTGGGATGTCCTTCCGAGCTGGTAGAACAGCCTCTGGATGAGGTAAAGGCAAAGAAGATCCTCTTCGTGGCTGGTGGTGTCGGTGCGGCACCGGTATATCCCCAGGTAAAATGGCTGCATGAGCATGGCGTTGCTGCAGATGTTATCGTGGGAAGCAAGACCAAAGATCTTCTGATCCTGGAGAAGGAGATGGAAGCTGTCGCAGGAAATCTGTATGTAACCACCGATGACGGCTCCTATGGAAGAAGCGGTATGGTAACCCAGACCATCAAGGATCTGGTGACAGAAGGTAAAAAGTACGATCTGTGTATTGCCATCGGTCCTATGATCATGATGAAATTCGTGTGTCTCTTAACCAAAGAACTGGAGATTCCCACAGTTGTCAGTCTGAATCCTATTATGGTAGACGGTACGGGAATGTGCGGTGCATGCCGTGTAACTGTCGGCGGCAAGGTAAAGTTCGCCTGTGTAGACGGACCGGAGTTCGATGGACATGAAGTAAACTTTGATGAGGCAATGAGACGTCAGCAGATCTACAAGACTGCAGAAGGACGTGCAATGCTGGCCCTGGAAGAGGGAGATACCCATCACGGTGGCTGCGGCAACTGCCAGTAGTCATACAAAAGTTTGAACACGATAAATCAGAAAGGCATGGTTAAAATAAAATGGATGTATTAAAGAGAATTCCTGTCAGAGAGCAGGATGCGAAGGAACGTGCTACCAATTTCAAAGAGGTTTGTCTCGGATATAACAAAGAAGAAGCAATGGAAGAGGCTTCCCGCTGCATTAACTGTAAAAATGCACAGTGTGTAAAGGGCTGCCCCGTAGCAATCCAGATTCCACAGTTCATTGAACAGGTGAAGAACGGCAACATTGAAGAGGCTTATCGTATTATCAGTGAATCCAGCGCCCTTCCCGCTGTCTGCGGCCGTGTATGCCCTCAGGAAAGCCAGTGTGAAGGAAAATGTATCCGTGGCTTCAAGGGAGATCCGATCTCCATCGGTAAGCTGGAGCGTTTTGTAGCTGACTGGGCAAGAGAGAATGGCATCAAGCCCACTCCCGCAGCACAGAAGAACGGTAAGAAGGTAGCTGTTATCGGGTCCGGCCCATCCGGTCTGACCTGTGCAGGTGATCTGGCAAAATTAGGTTATGACGTAACCATCTTTGAAGCACTGCATGAGGCAGGCGGTGTACTGGTATACGGTATTCCCGAGTTCCGTCTTCCCAAGACCGGTGTTGTGGCAAAAGAAATCGAGAATGTAAAATCTCTCGGCGTTCATATTGAGACTAACGTGGTGGTAGGTAAATCCGTGACCATCGACCAGCTGATGGATGAGGAAGGTTTTCAGGCTGTATTCATCGGTTCCGGTGCCGGACTGCCGAAGTTCATGGGTATCCCCGGTGAGAATGCCAACGGTGTCTTCTCTGCCAACGAGTACCTGACCAGAAGCAACCTGATGAAGGCTTTTGATCCCGACTCCAGAACTCCTATCATGCATGGTAAGAAGGTAGCCGTTGTCGGCGGCGGTAACGTGGCGATGGATGCAGCAAGAACCGCACTTCGTCTGGGTGCGGAGGTACACATTGTATACCGTAGAAGCGAAGAGGAGCTGCCTGCCAGAGTGGAAGAAGTACATCATGCAAAAGAGGAAGGCATCATCTTTGATCTGCTGACCAATCCTACTGAGATTCTTTCCGATGATAAGGGATGGGTGACCGGTATGAAGTGCATCCGCATGGAACTGGGTGAGCCCGATGAGAGCGGCAGACGCCGTCCGGTAGAGGTTCCGGGATCTGAATTCGTGATGGAACTGGATACCGTGATCATGTCTCTGGGTACTTCCCCGAATCCTCTGATCTCTTCTACAACCAAGGGACTGGATACCAACAAGTGGAAATGCATCATTGCGGACGAGAACAATGGTAAGACCACAAAGGAAGGTGTCTATGCCGGCGGAGATGCGGTAACCGGAGCAGCGACCGTTATTCTTGCCATGGGCGCAGGAAAAGCTGCTGCCAAAGGCATTGACGAATATCTGAGTACAAAATAAACACCCCGGATCCTGTCCACAGACAGGATGGAATGGAGGATTACATGGTAAGACATATTGTTCTGTGGAGTCTGGAAGGCAATCTGACAAAACAGGAAAAGAAAGAGACCGCCGAGAAGATCAAGGAGTTACTGGAGCCCATCAAAGAGAAGGTTCCCGGTGCCGTAAAGGTGGAAGTGATCATCAATGAACTGGACAGCAGCAATCGGGATGTGGCTCTGATCTCTGAGTTTACAGATACTGAGGCGCTGGCTGCCTATCAGGTGCATCCGGATCATCTGGCAGCAAAGGAATATATTGGATCCGTGGCAGGCAACAGAGCCTGCCTGGATTACGAGTATTAAGGATGGTGTTGGTATATGGCATGGTGTCCGAAATGTAAAAACGAATATCGGGAAGGAATCACCGTATGTCCCGATTGCGGAGAAACGCTGGTAAGCGAGGAAGAACTGACGGACTGGACTTCCGTGCTGTTCGGTGAACAGGACGAAATGGAGAAACTGAAAGACTTCCTTACATACAATGGGATCCGCAAGAGCAAACTTTCCTTCGATGAGGCGGAGCAGGTCTATGAACTGTTTGTAGATGCAAAAGAGGAAAAACAGGCGAAGACGATTGCCCGGGTATTTCTGGAACAGCAGGAAAAAGAGCGGACGGAAAATGCTGCTGAGGAAGAGGCTGCGGTAGATGAATTCCTGATGCCGGAGACAGAAGAAGCATCGGAGAAAGTCAATCCCGGAGAACTGCTGAAAACAGCTTCCGCCCAGGGTGGACTTACTTATATGAACAGTGGAGCCAAAGCAGAGGAGAATCGTTCCTCTGCCTGGGTACTGCTGGTGGTGGGAATCCTCGGAATGCTTGTCATGATCCTGGGAATTACCGGCGTACTTCCTTTGAACATCGGCAACCCCTATATGTTCTACGGAGTGATGAGTGCTGTTTTCATTCTGTTCATTGTCATGGGCGTGGTATCCATGCGGAATGCAAAGCTTTTTGAGAAAAAGGCAGAGTCCGAGAACTCTCTGGTGGATACTCTTCTGAAGTGGAGTGAAGAAAATCTGACGGCGGAAAAAATTGACGCTCAGATTGAAAATGCTGCAGATACACCGGAAGAGGCTCTTTATTACAAGAGATTCGAAGTAATCCGCAGCCAGATGAATCATCAGTTTATGAATCTGGATCAGCAGATGCTGGAGAACCTTATTGACACAAAGATCTATGAACAGATCTTCCCGGATACAAACGGAGCAGAAGAATGATCAAAATATCCATCGTATGTGTAGGGAAGATCAAGGAGAAATTTTTCCGGGACGCCATAGAAGAATACAGCAAACGTCTGGGGCGTTATACGAAGTTAAATATCATCGAAGTGACGGATGAAATGACACCGGATGGAGCCAGTGCGGCTCTGGAAGATCAGATCCGTGAAAAAGAAGGGGCGAGGATCCTGGCGAAACTGCCACAGGATGCCCTGATCGTTACGCTGGAGATTGCCGGTAAAAACTTTTCTTCCGAAGAATTTGCGGCATGGATTGAAGATTGCACTGTCAGAGGAAAAAGCCATATCTGCTTTGTCATTGGCGGATCGCTTGGTTTGCATCCAAGTGTCTGTAAAAGAGCGGATCTGGCCTTAAGCTTTTCCAAAATGACATTTCCTCATCAGTTGATGCGAGTGATCCTGTGCGAACAGATCTATCGTGCATTCCGGATCATTCAGCACGAACCTTACCATAAATAAAGAGTAAAAGTAGAAGTATATGACAAAAAAACAACGTGCATTAGAAATTATAGAACGTCTGAAAAAGGAATACCCGGATGCCGGTTGCACTCTGGATTACGATCAGGCATGGAAGCTGCTTGTCAGCGTGCGTCTGGCGGCTCAGTGTACCGATGCCCGGGTAAATATCGTAGTGGAAAAGCTGTATGAGAAGTTCCCGGATGTGGATGCCCTGGCAGAGGCTCCGGTGGAAGAGATCGAGGCAATCGTAAAGCCCTGTGGCCTGGGTCACAGCAAAGCCAGAGATATCAGTGCCTGCATGAAGATTCTGCGGGATAAATATGACGGAAAGGTTCCAGACGATTTTGACGAATTATTGTCTCTGCCTGGAGTGGGCAGAAAAAGTGCGAATCTGGTCATGGGGGATGTCTTTGGCAGACCTGCCATTGTGACAGACACCCACTGTATCCGCCTGGTGAACCGTATGGGACTTGTGGACGGGATCAGGGAACCGGCAAAGGTGGAGAAGGAGCTGTGGAAGATCATTCCGCCCGAAGAAGGCAGCGATTTCTGCCACAGACTGGTATATCACGGCAGAGAAGTGTGTACCGCCAGAACCCATCCTTACTGCGAAAAATGCTGTATCAGTGACATCTGTAAAAAAGTCGGCATATAAAAGGCGGACAGGGAAATCTACTGCCGCAGACAGGAGCAAAGCCTATGAGGATGTATGACATTATCATGAAAAAAAGAAACGGCGGAGAGCTTTCGAAAGAAGAGATCCACTTTTTTATCGAGGGCTATACCCGTGGAGAGATTCCTGATTATCAGGTATCCGCGCTGATGATGGCGATCTACTTTCAGAAGATGACCGAGAAGGAGACTTATGAACTGACCATGGCCATGGCACACAGTGGTGAGATGCTGGATCTGTCCGGAATCCATGGCTGCAAGGTGGACAAACACAGTACCGGAGGTGTGGGAGATAAGACTTCTCTGGCATTGACACCCATGGTGGCTGCCTGTGGGATCCCGGTGGCCAAGATGAGCGGCAGAGGCCTGGGGCATACCGGAGGGACCATTGACAAGCTGGAAAGCTTTCCCGGATTTTCCACATCACTGACCACGGAGCAGTTTATTGAAAATGTGAATCGGATCGGCATTGCCATTATGGGACAGACCGCAGATCTGGCACCGGCGGATAAAAAGCTGTACGCCCTGCGGGATGTGACAGCTACCGTAGATAATATGTCCCTGATTGCCAGTTCCATCATGAGCAAGAAACTGGCAGCCGGTGCAGATGCCATTGTACTGGATGTCAAGACCGGAAGCGGTGCCTTTATGAAGAGCAGGGAGGATGCTTTTGCTCTGGCGGAGGAAATGGTGAAGATCGGTAAGAATGCCGGACGTAAGACTATTGCCATAATCTCGGATATGGATCAGCCGCTGGGCCGGGCCGTGGGAAATGCCCTGGAAGTGAAGGAAGCCATTGCAACCCTGCGGGGAGAAGGCCCGGAAGATTTCAAAGAACTTTGTATGGTACTGGGAAGTCGGATGTTACTTGCCGGTAGTAAGGCGGAGAGTGTCGAAGAAGCCAGAAATATGCTTACAAATGTCATCAGAGATGGCAGTGCTTTACGGAAGCTGGAGCAGTTTGTGGAGGCCCAGGGCGGTGACCCTGCGGCGGTAACGGATCCGGAGCTTCTGCCGAAGGCATCCATGGTGGTTCCTGTCTGTGCGGACAGAGACGGCTTTGTAGAAAAAATTGCCTGTGAGGATATCGGAATTTGTTCTCTGCTCTTAGGCGGCGGAAGAGAGACCAAGGAAAGTGAGATCGACCTGTCTGTTGGCATCCTCTTAGAGAAGAAAAAAGGGGATGCGGTGAAAAAGGGAGAGGTACTGGGATACCTTCATGCCAATGATGAGAAACGCCTGGAAGCGGCGAAGGAAAAGTTCCGGAGTGCCTATTTCATCACCGGCCATCAGCCGGAGGCAGAACCTCTGATCAAAGGGATTTTACAGTAACATATTCCGGCATCCGCTTTCATATAGTTTTATATGAAAATGAAGAGAATGCCATCGAAAAAAGAAAAATGGATCGATTCCCTGCAGTTACCCAAGGATGTCTGTATGGGAGCACTGCGGGTGACGCTGACGGGAAACTCCGAAGCCTGGATTGAAAATTACAGAGGAATCCTGGAATATACCGGAGAGCGGATCCTTTTGCAGGCCAAGACCTGTCAGGTGTGCCTGGAGGGAAACAGACTTTCCATCGACTATTATACCAATGAAGATATGAAGATCAGCGGAAATATCAGTGCACTGCGATATTTGCGTGAATAATCATTTTTATGAGAGGTTAACAGGATGACGGAGTGGGTCAAACGTCTGCAGGGTTATGTGAAGATCCGGGTATGGGGCTTTGCACCGCAGCGATTTATCAATCTGTGCAGTAATAAGGGAATATTGCTGTGGAATATAGAAAAACAGGAAGATGTTTATACCATGTGCATCGGCCTGCGGTCTTTTTACGAACTGCGGCCCATCGCCAGAAAGACAAAAGTAAGGGTAGTCATATCGGAAAGATATGGACTACCCTTTTTTGTGCCGGGAATGCTGCGCAGAAAAGCGTTTCTGGCAGGTTTATTTCTGGCGGTGGCTTTCTGGCTGATTTCGTCTTTATTTGTGTGGGATATTCAGGTGACTGGCAATTATCAGGTGACGGATGACGTGTTCTATTCCTTCCTGGAGCAGGAGGGCATTCACACCGGAATGCGAAGGAGTGAACTGAATATAGGTGAGCTGGAAAAACAGATAAGACGGAAGTTTTCGCAGGTTACCTGGACCTCCGGCCGTCTGGACGGGACCAGACTGGTGATCGAAGTAAAGGAAAACGATATGTCGGTTCCAGAAGTCGTACAGGATGCTGCAGGGGCAGGAAAAGATCTGGTGGCAGAATGCAACGGGGTGATCACGGATATGATCGTGCGTTGTGGTGTCCCGAAAGTATCCATAGGCAGTGAAGTGGCAAAAGGAGATATTCTGGTGGAAGGCAGGATCCCCATTTATGCCGAGGATGGAACCGTCAGGGAATATCGGCCGGTGACCCCGGATGCGGATATAGTGCTGGAGCATACCGGAACCTTTCAGGCATATCTTCCGGCAGATTATATCCGGAAAAAATACACCGGAAGACAAAAGACATTTTATTTTATCCATTTCGGTGACCGGGAGTGGAAACCGGAGAAAAAAATGGATTTTTTGCAATATGACAGCGTGCTGGAAGCATGTCCCGTAAAAGCGTTGGAGTATCTGCAGATCCCCTGCATGGTAGGCAGGATCACGTACAGAGAGTATCAGAAAACAGAATATTATTATACAGTGTCGGAAGCAGAAACGGTTTTACAGAAAAAAATCATGGATTTTCTTGAAACTTTAGATGAAAAAGGGGTACAAATAATCTCGAAAGATGTTAAAATAGAAACAAAGCGCGCCGGCTGGACCGCACACGGGGAACTTTTGCTGCGGGAAGCGGCGGTCAGTCTGGTAGATTCCCGGGCGGAGGATACCGGAGCAGAAGATTTGGACAGAAATGAGGATTAAGACATAAATGAGTGTGACAGCAATCCGTCTGGAAATGGATACAGAACAGATGCAGAAGATCTTCGGTATGCAGGATGCGTACATCAAGAAGCTGGAACAGGATTTTCAGGTAACTATTGTGGACCGCAATGGAAGTGTAATGATCACCGGGGAAGAAGAAAACGTTTCGAAGGCCTCCCGGGTATTACGACAGCTGACCGCATTGTCGGATCACGGCAATGAGATCGAAGAACAGAGCGTGGATTATGCCATTGAAATGGGAAAAGAAGACCAGGAGGAAAAACTGATGGAGATGGATGCGGACTGCATCTGCCATACCATCAGCGGAAAGCCGATCAAGCCCAAGACCCTGGGGCAGAAGGAATACCTGGCGGCCATCCGCAAAAACGCCATCACCTTTGGCGTCGGCCCGGCTGGTACCGGCAAAACCTATCTGGCCGTGGCGATGGCTGTCAAGGCGTTCAAGTCAAAAGATGTCAGCCGCATCATCCTGACCCGCCCGGCGGTCGAAGCGGGCGAGAAGCTGGGGTTTCTGCCCGGCGACCTGCAAAATAAAGTTGACCCATACCTGCGCCCGCTCTATGACGGCCTGTTTGACCTGCTGGGCGCGGAGACGTTTCAGAAATTGTTTGAAAAGCAGGTCATCGAGGTCGCGCCACTTGCCTATATGCGCGGCCGCACGCTGGACGACGCCTTTATCATTCTGGATGAAGCCCAGAACACCACGCCTGAGCAGATGAAGATGTTCTTAACGCGCATGGGCGTCGGCAGCAAGGTCGTTGTCACCGGCGACGTGACCCAGATCGATTTGCCGGATAAGGTCCGCAGCGGCCTGATTGACGCGCTGCATGTCCTGCGCAACGTTGAGGGCATTGCCCAGGTGCGCCTGACTGAGAAGGATGTTGTGCGCCACCGCCTGGTCCAGCAGATCGTAAAAGCGTATGAACAGGCTGCCGAGGAAAAGTCCGGCAGCCCAGAGCATAAAAAAGTATAAATGGAGGTAGATTTCCGTGTCCAATAAGGTGTTGATTACCAATGACCAGAACGTAGTCAAGGTCCCTTCCGGCTTGCGCATCCTGATCCGCCGCAGCTGCAACGCTGTGCTGGATTTCGAGCACTTTGACGGTCCGGCCGAGATCAGTGTAACATTCGTGGATAACAACCGCATCCACGAGCTGAACCGCGAGTACCGCGGCAAGGACTCCGCCACCGATGTGCTCAGCTTCCCTCTGGGGGAAAACGGCGAGTATGACATTGACGAGGACAACGGCTGCAAGCTGCTGGGAGACATCGTCATCTCGATGGAGCGCGCAATGGAGCAGGCTGAACTGTACGGTCACTCCCTGCAGCGCGAGGTCGCGTACCTGACTGTACATTCCATGCTGCACCTGCTGGGCTACGACCATGAGGCCGGCGGCCTGGAGGCTGTGCGCATGCGCGAAAAAGAGGAGGCTGTGCTCATCCAGCTCGGCCTGCCGCGCACCGTTTCCTATACCAGCGATGAAATTTGAGCCGCTGACCCGCTTCGCCCGCGGCTTTGTCTACGCCTACAACGGCATCCGCGCCGCCATCCGGGAGGAACGCAACTTCCGTTTCCACCTCTGCGCGGCGTTCTATGCCTTTTTGGCGGCGTTCTGGGCAGAGCTGGCCCCGGTGGAAGTCGCCCTCGTCGCCGTCTGTGTGGCGGCGGTGCTGGCGCTGGAGCTTGTCAACTCCGCCATTGAGCGTGCGGTGGACAAGCCCGATACCACCCACTGGTGGACCGCAGGCGCAGCCAAAGATATGGCGGCAGGTGCGGTGCTTGTCATGGCGCTGGGTACCCTTGTAGTTGCCGTGTGCCTGCTTGTGCCGCATTTCGGCACGCTGTGGGCCAATTTTACCCTGCGGCCCACACGCCCGGCGGGCATTGTGCTGACGCTGGTCATCTTTACAAAATTTATTTTCCGTTCTTCCAACTCAACAGAGAAAGGCAAACAACCGAATGGCAAAACCGATTCCTGAAATGCCGTCCAGCGTATTTGTGGCGCTGGTCGGCCGCCCCAATGTGGGCAAATCCAGCCTGACGAACTACCTTGTGGGCGAAAAGGTCGCCATCGTGACCAAAAAGCCCCAGACGACCCGCAGCCGCATCACCGGCGTCATCACCAAAGGCCCGGTGCAGTATGTGCTGATGGATACCCCCGGCATCCATGCGGCCCGCAACAAGCTGGACGCCCGTATGACCCAGACCGCCGCCGCCAGCCTGAAAGATGTCGATGTGACGATGATGCTGTTTGAGCCGGCAGGGGAGTTCACCGACGCCGAGCTGACGATGGTGAAGGCCTTGCAAAAGGGCGGGCCTGCCATTGCGGTCATCAACAAGGTGGACCTGCTCGACAATTTTGCCGCGCTGGAAGCCCGCAAAAAGCAAATGGAAGATTTCGGCTGCTTTGATCATATTGTCACGATCTCAGCCAAGGACGGTACCGGCTGTGACGATCTGTTTGCCATGCTCAAGCCCTACGGCAACGAAGGCCCGCACTATTTCGACGATGACGCCTTCACCGATATGCCGGAGAAGGAACTCGTCGCCGAACTCGTGCGCGAGAAGGCCCTGCTGTTCCTGCGTGAGGAAGTCCCCCACGGCATTGCCGTTGTGGTCGAGCGCTTTAAGGAGCGCCCCGACAAGGACCTCATCGACATTGATGTGGACATCTACTGCGAGCGCAAGAGCCACAAGGGCATGATCATCGGCAAGGGCGGCCAGATGCTCAAAAAAATCGCCTCTGCCGCCCGGATGGATATTGAGGAGCTGCTCGGCGTCAAGGTCAACCTGCAGTGCTGGGTCAAGGTCCGCGAGGATTGGCGCGACAACGAATTGCAGCTGAACTCGCTGGGGTTCGCCAAGCCGTAACGGATATTTGCCCATGCCCTTTATTCCGCCAACATCCCCGCCGCGCCTGTGCTATCCTGTTGCCATGGGGGTGACGACATGGACAACGCGGCGGACGGCTGGCAGCGATTTGCGCAGACCGGCAGCATTTATGACTACCTAACGTATAAAACACAGCAGAACGCAGCACGGGAGGACGTATATGCAAATTGCAACAACGGGTCTGGTGCTGCGCCAGGTCAAGGTGGGGGAGGCCGACCGGATCCTGACGATCCTGACGCCTGACCTGGGGGTCATATCGGCCTCGGCCCGGGGCAGTCTGCGGATGAAAAGCCCGCTGTTCAGTGCCACGGGCCTGTTCTGCTACTCTGAATTTTCCCTGTCCAGCGGCCGCAGCCACTTTTTTGTGGACGCGGCGCAAATCAAAAAAGTGTTTCATGGCGTATCTGCCACGGTCGAGGGCATGGCCCTGGCCAGCTATATGGCGGAGATCGCCATGGAGCTTTCCCCTACACCGGCGGAAGGTGAGGCCGACGCCCAGCTGCGTCTGCTGCTGAACTGCCTGTACCTGATCGGTGAGCGCCGCTATCCATGGCGGCAGCTGAAAGCCGTCTACGAGCTGCGTGCTCTGTCTAAGGCGGGCTACATGCCGGACCTGCGTATGTGCGCGGGCTGCGGCAAATACGAAGGGGGAGAGTTCTACCTGGACCCGGTGGGCGGGCTGCTGCTCTGCGCCGACTGTGCCGAGCGGCAGCGCCATATCCCGAACCTGGACGCAGGGGCCTTGTATGCCATGCGCCATATTTTCTGGACGGTCGAGGATAAAAAAGTATTCGGCTTCAAGATTTCACCCGAGAGCCTGAAAGATCTTTCCCGCGTCAGCGAGCAGTACACGCTGGCGAACCTGGAACATGGGCTGAAAACGCTGGACTTTTTAAAAACTGTACTTGAGTAAGGAGACCAAAACCCTGTATGGATACCGCCTATAAAACAACACTGGAACTGGACAAGGTCCTTGCCCGGGCTGTGCAGCTGTGCGCCTGCCAGGAAACCAAGGAGATGATGCAGGCCCTGGAACCCGCCCCCACCATTGAGGACGAGCGCTACGACCTGGCTCAGACCAACGCCATCAACGCGCTGCTCATCAAAAACGGCAGCCCCCGCTTCGGCAGCGTGCGCGAGGTGCGCCGCATCGTCGCCCACGCCCGCAAGGGCGGCATCCTCTCGATGGGCGAACTGCTGGAAATTGCCGCGACGCTGCGCAACTTTTCGGGCCTGAGCCAGTGGTACGGCCTGAGCGAGCACGAAATGCTTCCCACCGACGATTTGTTTTTCTCGCTGGCCCCGCAGCCGGTGCTGGAAAAACAGATCAGCGAGAGCATTCTTTCCCCAGAGGAAATGGCCGATACCGCCAGCGTAACGCTGCACGATCTGCGCCGCAAAATCCGCCAGACCGAGGATTCCATCCGCACCAAACTCGATAACATCATCCGCAACTCCACCACCAACAAATTCCTGCAGGATGCCGTTGTTTCGCTGCGCAATGGCCGCTATGTTGTGCCGGTCCGCGCCGAGTACCGCGGTGAGGTGGGCGGCGTTATCCATGACGTTTCCTCTACCGGCGCGACGGTGTTCGTTGAGCCGACGGCGGTTGTCGAGGCCAATGCCCGCATTATGCAGCTGCGCGCCCAGGAGCAGGAGGAAATCACCCGTATCCTGACGTCCTTCTCCACACAGGTCGGCTCACTGGAGCCACAGTTCACGTATAGCTACGATGCTATGCTGAAAATCGACCTGCTGCTGGCAAAAGCACGGCTGGCCGTCGAGCAGAACGCCTTTATGCCCGCTGTCAGCGACAAGGTCTATTTCAAGCTGAACAAGGCCCGCCACCCGCTCATCGACAAGAAAAAAGTCGTGCCGGTGGATATCGAGCTGGGCAGTGACTACGACACGCTTGTCATCACCGGCCCCAACACCGGCGGCAAGACGGTGTCCTTAAAAACCGCAGGCCTGCTCAACGCCATGGCCCAGTACGGTTTTCTGATTCCCGCCCATGAGAGCAGCATCGTCTGCCACTTTGAGGAATACCTCGTGGATATCGGCGACGAACAGAGCATCGAGCAGAGCCTGTCCACCTTCTCCGGCCACATGAAGCGCATCAGCGGCATTCTGGATCTGGCAGGCCACGCTACCCTGACCCTGCTGGACGAGCTGGGTGCGGGCACCGACCCCGCCGAGGGCGCAGCGCTGGCTGTCAGCATTCTGGAACGGCTGCGCCGCCAGGGCAGCTTGCTGATGGCGACGACCCACTACGCAGAACTGAAAGTCTACGCGCTGGAAACTCCCGGCGTCGTCAATGCCAGCTGCGAATTTAACGTGGAGACGCTGATGCCCACCTATAAACTCAGTGTCGGCGTGCCGGGCAAATCCAACGCGTTCCTCATCAGCTCCAAGCTCGGCATCCCGGAAGAAATCATTGATGCCGCGCGCAATCATATGTCCAACGATGACAAGCGGCTGGACAGCGTGCTTTCCCAGCTGGACGATCTGAAAGTCCAGCTGAAAGAGGCCCAGGCCGAGGCCGAACAGGCCAAGTACGACGCCGAGCACGCCCTCGAAAGCGCCGAGAAGAAGCGCGACGCCTTAATTAAAAAAGGTGAGGAAGAACTCGAAAACGCCCGCCGCCAGGCCCATGACCTGATGCAGCAGGTGCAGAACGAGGCGTACAGCCTGACCGATGAATTGCGCCGCATCCAGAAGGACGAAAAGACCAGCGCCGCCCAGCGTGCCGTGCGTGCCCGGGAAATTGCCCGCAAGGACACCGAGACATTGCTCAAAAAGACCGACGCCAAGCCGAAGCCGGTCAAAGAGTTCGTCCCACTCAAAGAAGTGCAGATCGGCCAGGAGGTCGTCATTGCGGATCTTGGCCAGACGGCCACCGTCACGGCCCGCCCCGACCGCAACAATATGGTCGAGGTCCGCGCCGGCATCATGAAAACGAAGGTGCCGCTCTCCAACCTGCGTGCACCGGACAAGATGGAGAAGCGCAAGCCCGCCGAACCCCACCGCTCCACCCGCGTGCAGCTGGATAAATCCCGCAAGGCCAGTATGGAAATCAACCTGCTTGGCTACACGGTGGACGAGGCCCTGAACGAGGTGGACAAGTTCCTGGACAGCGGTATGCTGCGCGGGCAGACGACGCTCTACATCATCCACGGCAACGGCACCGGCGCACTGCGCACGGCCATCCAAAAGCACCTGCGCACCCACAAGGCGGTCAAGAGTTTCCGCCCCGGCCGCTATGGCGAGGGCGAAAACGGCGTAACTGTGGTGGAATTAAAGTAAAAATTCAAAACAATCCTGCATTTTTGTCTATGGCAATCATTCGCCACATCTGCTATGCTGAAGGTAGCATGATGGGTGTCTGAACATTAAATCAACAAGAAAGCGAGCGAACGCTTTGGCAATGGATTATAACAGCACGCGCAGCTTTACGATGACGCTGGCGCACCGCGCGGTGGGGGATATCCGCCGCGGGGGCTTCCGGCAGCTGCGCAACTATGTGGATATGTGCGCCACACTGGCAAAAAAGCCGCAGCAGAAAGACTTCTTTGCCTACGCGCAAAAGGCTTTGCAGCGCACGGACAGCTGCTATTACAGCATGATTCACCGTCTGCTGGACTCGGTGGAGGAGGACCGCATCTGCACCGTCGGCGTTAATATGGGCTTCGGCGGGCTGATCTACGGTGCCAGCGAAATGAAAAAGCAGGCGGACGTGGACGGCAAGCCCATCGCCTGGATCACGGCGGCCCGCTGCGGCGACGAACGCCTGGCAGATATGGTACCCAAGGCGGTAAAAAAAGGCAGCTTCGTCTGGCTGCTGGACGCCACAGCCAACGACCCTGTGCAGGCCGTATCGCTTGCTAAGGCCAACCCGCAGAGTGCTTTCGGCCTGTTGGCCGACCCCGCCGCGCTGGATGATGCCTGCGTCAACGCATTGACGGCCTGCCGCAACCTCGTCGTCATGCCGCTATTGCAGACGCCGGAACTGACGGCGGAGGCCTGCCGCGCCGCCCGTCGCCTAAAAGCGCAAAAAATGTTCTATGCTCTGACGGTGCTTGTGGACGATGACACCGTTGATGAGGTCACACAGGACGATTGGCTCGAGAGCATTGCTCAGGAAACACTTTTCTGTATGTGCGCCCGCAAGCCCGGTATTTCGGCGGAAAGCTCCCACAAGCTGCGCCGCAGCATCGTGGATGGCCGCATGGAGACCGGCAAGCCGGTTCTGCTGCTGGACTGGGACGGCGATGTCAAATACCTGAACAACCGCATTTCCGAGCATATGACCTTCGGCTCCGTGCTGGCAGAAGGGGAGACCTTCCCGCTGCAGTTGGGCTGAAAAGTTCGCATACTTCAACAAAAAGCGACCCTGTACCGATGGTAAAATCGGGTACAGGGTCGCTTTGCTTATTGTGTTTCGCCGCGCAGCAGGCTTTGCATGATCTCGTGGTTAAACAGCGGAATGGACAAATCGGATACCGCCGCCAGGGTGTTGCTCTTCATCCCGCCGAACACCCAGGGAATCAGCACGCCCATCATCGCGCCGGAAAAGAACTGGCCGATTTTTGCTGCCTCCTCGGCAGGGATATCCGCTTTCAGCTCCCGCGCATTCTGCGCAAAGATGGAGCAGAGATAATCGAACATATATTGCTGCAAGCTGTTCTGTCCGTTGTAGGCCAAGGCGTTGCAGTAGAACACTTTGTTTTCCAGGAAATAGGCTTTCAGTGCTGTTAGCAGGGAATCCCAGCTGGAATAGGCGCTGCGCTCTACCAAAAACTGGGTGATGCCACTCTGGAAATACCAGTTCACTAAGTCGTATTTATCCTCAAAATGGTAGTAGAAGGTGTTGCGGCCCACCCCTGCGTGGTCAACGATATCATTGACCGAGATCTTTTCCAGCGGGGTCGTAGCCATCAATTCCTGCAGGCTCTGGGCCAGCAGATGTTTTGTCTGATTGGAACGCGGCATAGCAATTCTCCTGCTTTATCGGTGGTAAAATTACGTATAATCATTATAGCACATTTCCGACAAAAAGTCCAAATATTTCACTGCCACGCCGCAAAAACTGCGGCGGGTTTTGTATGACAATTCAGCCAGAATGTTTGGTTTTGCCCATAGCGGCGCGGTTTGCGGGCTTTAAATTGAACACTCCCCGGCTTTTGTCTATGTACACAACGCCGCGAAAAAGCATAAAATAAGGCCATAAAACGGAGAAAGAAAAGGAGAGCAATCTATCATGCCGATGAATAAAGTGGTTCATGCCGCCCAGCGTGCAGCGTTCAGCGCTGCCATTGATGCCGCCATCAACGCAGTGCGCGGCAAAGGCCCTGAAAATATGGCCGCGCAGGCTGTCAAGCTCGTCAACCTGGCGCAGCCCCTGCTTGCCCACCGCTACCCCGATGCCGACTGGGACAAGGTCCGCTCCTTCGTGTCCGACCCCAACAGCAAGTGGATGGAGTACGCCTACAAGGCCATCAATGAGATCGACCCCCATATCCTGAAGATGAACACCCTGAACCTCGTGTACGAGGGTATGTTCGCAGGCTACAACTACGTCATGGAGCTGCGCAAGAAGTACGACTGCAACATGCCGTGGATTTTGCTGTTCGACCCGACTTCCGCCTGCAACCTGCACTGCAAGGGCTGCTGGGCTGCCGAGTACGGCAACCGCCTGAACCTGAGTTTTGAGGATATGGATCGCATCGTTACCGAGGGTGAGGAACTGGGCATCCACTGGTATATGTGTACCGGCGGTGAGCCGACCTGCCGCAAGGAGGACCTGTTCAAGCTGGCCGCCAAGCACCAGAACTCGGTGTTCCACCTCTTCACCAACGGCACGCTGATTGACCAAGCCTTCTGTGACCGCGTCAAGGAAGTCGGCAACATGGCCTTCTTCATCTCCATCGAGGGCATCGGCGATGCCACCGACGATCGCCGCGGCGAGGGCGTCTATGACCGCGTCATGCACGCCATGGATCTGATGAAGGAGAACGGCCTGCTGTTCGGTACCTCCATCTGCTACACCAGCGCTAACTACAAGGCCGTCACCAGCGATGAGTTCATGGATATGCTCATCAGCCATGGCGTGCGCTTCAACTGGTACTTCCACTATATGCCCATCGGCGACGGTGCCAATGTTGACCTGATGCTGAACGCTGAGCAGCGCGAGTATATGATCCACCGTGTCCGTGAGATCCGCGGCTACACCGGCGGCAAGCCTATCTTCTGCATCGACTTCCAGAACGACGGCGAGTACATCGACGGCTGCATTGCCGGCGGCCGTCAGTATGCCCATATCAACCCGGCCGGTGATGTGGAGCCCTGCGTGTTCATCCACTACTCCAACGCCAACATCCACGACAAGAGCCTGCTCGAGTGCCTGCAGCAGCCGTTGTTCAAGGAATACCACAAGGGCCAGCCCTTCAACCACAACCACCTGCGCCCCTGCCCGATGCTCGAAAACCCCGAGCTGCTGGGTGAGATGGTCAAGCGCAGCGGTGCCCACAGCACCGATATGCAGCAGCCGGAATCTACGGATGATGTGTTCCGCCGCTGCCGCCCCTATGCCGACCAGTGGACTCCCTCCGCTGACCGCATCTGGGCCGAGGAGCACCCCGACTGTGCCTCCTGCGCCAGCTGCTCCGCCTGCGCATCCAAGTAAAATAGCATAAGCTCCTGCGCCCCGCTGTATTTTGCAGCGGGGCGTTTTTGCGTTGAAAGGCATCCTCCTTGGGGGAGGCACCGGGCTTGTCATGTTTTCGGACATTTCACCGTTCCCGGATTTTCTCACCCGGCCGCGCATATAGTGGTAACAGAGCCAATGCAGGGGAGGTGGGCCTATCAAAACGGTAGTGTATCTGGATGTGCTGCTGCTGACGAATTTCCTCATGGCCTATTTCCTGTTGCTGGCGGCAGGGGCGCTCAGCGGGCAGCGGGGAGGGTTCGTGCGGATGCTGGCGGGCAGTGGGCTGGCGGCGATGTCGTCGCTTATTTTGTTTGCGCCGCCCCAGCCCTACCTGGTGCAGGTCGTCTACAAAATCACCACGGCACTGGCCATCACGGCGGCGGCTTTCGGCTGGCGCAGCAAACGGCGGCTGGTCACGGCGGCCTGCTGGTATGCAGCGCTAAATATCGCCCTGGCGGGGGCGGTGCTGCTGGCCGTTCTGCGCACCGGCACGCGGGCAGCGGATACGGCCAACCTGACGGTGTATCTGCGCGTTTCGCCGCTGCTTTTATTGGCGCTGTCGGGCGTCTGCTGCGGCGCAGTGGATCTTGGCCTGCGGCTGCTGATGCGGCGGGACGCCCCGATAAAAACTGTCGGGCTGGAATTTGAGCTCTGCGGCCAGCCCATCCGGCTGCGGGCGGCACCGGACACCGGCTGCCACCTGCGCGACCCCATCACCTGTCTGCCGGTGCTCGTCGTCAGCTACCCGGATGCCAAGGCGCGGCTGCCCGGGCCAGCGGTGGATTTTTTGGAGCAATGGTTCGCCGGAGCCACCCAGGCAGATCCGCCGCCCGGCGCACGGCTGCGGCTGGTGCCCTGCGGCACGGCGGCAGACAGAACCCTGCTGCCCGGCTTTGCGGTGCCGGGTATTGGCCTTATCACCGAGAAAGGTGTGCTGGGCCTGGGCCGCAGCGCCGTGGTGTTTGCACCGCGCAGCTTTGGCAGCACCGCCTACGAAGCGCTGTACGGCAATGATTTTTTGTGACAAAGGGGGAGAACATCATGCTCAAAGAACTGTACCTGCTGTGGCTGCGGCTGGCCGCCCCGCAGGAGCTGCACTACATCAACGGAGCGGACACATTACCGCCGCCGCTGCCGCCCGATGAGGAACGCGCCGCCCTGGCCGCACTGGCAGCGGGCCGGCCCCAAGCGCGGGATCTGCTCATTACACATAATCTGCGGCTTGTCGTGTACATTGCCAAAAAGTTTGAGACACCGTCGGCTGGCATTGAGGATATGATCTCGATAGGCACGATTGGCCTTATCAAGGCGGTCAACACCTTTGAACCTACGAAAAACATCAAGCTGGCGACCTACGCCAGCCGATGTATCGAGAATGAAATTTTGA
>OGCO01003146.1_pt1 | contig 20045 bp, 17 predicted proteins | sample 1570171 | NCBI WGS metagenome assembly OGCO01 (sample SAMEA4370583, study PRJEB24528) | human gut metagenome | reverse complement strand
ATACCAGAAGAATGCCAGAGCAATTTCTTTTTACCAAAGAGAAGGGTTCATTATTGAAGGTGAAGGTTTGGATGAAGCCACTGGTGAAAAAGAATACACCATGCTATGGAAACAAAATAGAAATCGGAATTTTTATAAAGAGCTGATCCAAAAAGCAGGCGCTGAAACGGAACTTGTCTATATGAAAGCCAGTAAGGAGCTTTTGAAAAAAAGACTATATAAAAGAAATCAGGTCTTAAATGCCAATTCGCCGTTTGTGATAACAGATGAAATATTGGAACATCATTATCACGCATTTCAGGAGCCATGGGGCGAAGGAGAAAAAGTAATTTTGCAGAAAGGGGATATTATGCAGTATTCAAAGGAAGAAAGTAAAGCAATCTGGAATCAAAACGCTGAATTTTGGGATTGTGCAATGGGGGATGAATCAAATGATTTTCACAGAGAAGTTGTCCGCCCCAAAGTAACAGAGCTTCTAAATCCTGATTCAACAGACTATATTTTAGATATTGCCTGTGGAAATGGAAATTATTCTGCATATCTTGCAGAAAAAGCTGTCTCTGTTTTGGCTTTTGATTATAGTGAGAAAATGGTGGAACTGGCAAAAAAGCGCCAAAAACGGTATGCTGATCACATTGAGTTTTGTGTAGCAGACGCCACGAATGAAACAAGTCTGATGGCATTAAAAAGAAATAAGCCGTTTACAAAAGCAGTCTCCAATATGGCGATCATGGATATTACCAATATTAAGCCGCTTTTTACCTCTGTTTATAAATTGCTTGAGGATAACGGAGTATTTGTATTTGCGACACAGCACCCCTGTTTTGTAACGCTTACAGAAAAATATATGACGCCGCACAGCTATTACGATATTGCGATTGAAGGACAGCCGCAAAAACAATGTTATTATCATCGTTCTTTACAGGATATTTTTAATCTGTGTTTTGATACCGGATTTGTCATAGACGGATTTTACGAAGAATGCTATTTTAATAAAGAAATCCCGGATATTATCATTGTCAGAGCCATAAAAATTGAGAGGTAGATAGTAGATTTGCCATTTCCTGTAATTGTAAAAAGCTTAAAACTATGTAGGTATCTATTTTGATTATAAGACAAGAAAGACCAGAAGATTATGATACGGTATATCATGTTGTAAAAGAAGCATTTGAAAATGCTGAATATACAGATGGAAATGAACAGAACTTAGTTGCTGCGTTAAGAAAAAGCAAATCGTTTATTCCGGAACTTTCTCTTGTTGCTGTCGAGGACGAAAAAATTGTAGGACATATTCTTTTTACAAAAGCAGTTGTTCAAGGGGTTGAGGTTCTTGCGCTTGCCCCTCTTTCTGTATTACCCGATTATCAGAACAGGGGAATCGGATTATCTTTGATGAAAGAAGGACACAGTATAGCACATAAATTGGGATATGAATATTCAGTTGTTTTGGGACATTCCAAATACTATCCAAAGGCAGGATATATTCCGGCAAGTGTGTGTGGAATAAAAGCGCCATTTGAAGTTGACGATGAAAGTTTTATGGCACTTAATCTTAACGGAAGTCAAAACAAATTAAATGGAGTTATTGAGTACGACAAGGCTTTTGGGATATGATGTAAAAAATTAGAAGTTGGGAAGGTAAAACATAGATCCTGTTTTTACTGCCTATGGAACACAAGACTGGCATTATAACGAAAAAGGAGAAATACTGCATTTTCCGGTGGATAATTATTATTATGAGGGCAAACGGACAGCTGTGTTTTTGGGAGAAAAGGTTACAAAATATCATAGAACACTGACCACATATCTAAATACACTGCTTTCAAATGGTTTTATAATAAATCATATTGTGGAGCCGCAGCCGCCGGAAAACATGATGGATATTCCGGGGATGCAGGATGAAATGCGCCGTCCCATGATGCTGATTGTATCGGCGAACAAAAAAGTGGATAGATAAGAAAAGAGGTAAAGAGCAGATTGTAAAGGATGGTGAAAAAATGAGGGAACTGATTCATATAGATTTTCAATCTGAGCAGCCAAGAGTGTCGGCACGGGAGCTATTTGAAGGTTTGGAAGTAAGATCTAAATTTACGACATGCCTTATAACAAATTAGGGGAATTAGTTCAGGAGGTAAAGGCAGAGAATTATGAGCAGATCTATTTCGGATTGCTAGAAGATAATAAAAAGACATATCAGCTGCGAAAGGATTTGGAAAAGCAGATTGAACCGGGAAAGAAATTGGAGGTCGGAGATGTGATTGTAACGAATCGAGAGGGACTTGCAGTCTCTCATTATGTGGATACCGATACATTGCTCACTCTCCCGGGATTTATAAATTTGACCGATTCAGATGCAGTAATCAAGGTTGATACAGAAGATTATGAAATTGAGCAGTATCCAGGAAAATGGAGAAGCGTGGATTATCTGATCTTTGAAGGAAAAAGCTATTTTCTCATGGAAAATCAGAAATATGGGAAAGATGCAGCGGCACTTGTACTGAATCAGTATGGCAAGGTGATTCTTGATGAGTGTAAAGATGGCTTTGATCAGGATACGATCGATAGGATGAAATCAGCTGTCCAGAAGTTCAATGAACAGGAAAAACAGAAGGGAGCTATCAAAGAACGGCTTTCGGTATGGCAGAAATACTTTATCAATGGGGAATACCTTCGATCTGCAGAAATGGCAGAGGAACAGAATTACAATATGATCGATGGAAGAATCAACAATCTGCTACCGAAAAAGGAGAATCCAGAAGTACCAAAGAAGAGGAAATCTGTCCTTTTGCGTTTGTATAAACACCGCTGTGAGGTTGCAAAGAAACAGGGAAAGCCAATGCCGAGGCGGTATCAGGGGATGGAGATGGAGCGGAATCGTAAATAGATAAGAAATGACAAAGGGTGTGGGAGAAATCTCATTGCCCTTTTTTGAAAAAGAGTTGTCTGATATATATATAATAACCAAGTGAGAATTGTAAATTTTGCTGAAAATATAAATGAATCGTTGATAATATTGTGCATAAAATGGAAAAATGATAAAATCAAAAATATGGTGAATATAAGACATATTATTTTTGAGGAATAGAGTGATTTAGGGAATAGTATGTCTTTTTAGCATGTTCAATTAGTAGATCCGATTTCGTAAGTTTAAGATCAAGATATAAATATTGAAGGAGCAATATGAAAATACGAAAATATGTGAAAAAAGATATTATAAAAGTAACCTCAATTTTAATTTTACTACTAGGATTATTGACTATTTTATATTTGTCAGAAATACAAAGTATATCAGGATATGTTGTACAAATTAATTATCCCAATAATATTGCTATAAAAGACGAATTTGAGAATGTATATTGGATAAAGCCATTTGGAGATTTTGAGGATAAATATGAGATAGGGGAGGAGGTAAAAGTATATTATTATCCGAATTCAGAAGATGGCTCCAATGAAAATACATTATCCCATTCTATTGTATTCAGTAGATGATGTTGTTATTTATGAAGGAGGCAACTAAATCAGAGCTAAACAAAAATTTAAATTGAGTGCTACTATTATAGGAATATGCTTTTTGTTACATGGAATACCTGTATTTGCAGCCGAATCAAGTGAAATGATAGAGTTTGATTTAAAGACTAATGAGATGAAGACAGTAGAAATTGAGGAACAAAATAGTGATTCAGTTGACTCATACATTCCAGAGGGAATCAGTACTGGAATTCAAACATATGGAGCGATTATTGATGGTGATGATAGGTATAGAATTCCTGCTAGTTTATCAAGTACAACTTTCCCATATTGCTCTTATGATGTTGTGAGTTGTACTAGGCCCGATGGAACAAGTTCATTTGGAACAGGATGGCTTTTTGGTCCGAACGATGTGGCAACAGCTGCGCATGTTGTATATAGTCAAGAGAATGGTGGATATCCTTCTTCTATTATTTTTTATCCCGGGGTTAATAACAGTGGATCAATAGTAGGGGCATCTTATAAGGCAACAATTGCGGTGCTACCGGCAACGTATCAAAGCGAACGTGATGCGACGAAAGATTATCCTCCCTCTAAAAAACCTTAGATTTTTTAAAGTAATTATCTCATGAAAACTAGCAAAAATCGTGGTACCTACTATTTACCGTTTACGAAATGTCTATGTACAGAGTTTACAAAAATGTCATACAACTTAATCAAAAAGTAAACTCTTATCCCTCTACTTCACTCAAAATATTTTTCATATTCTCATAGCATTCCTTTGCAAAATCATCATTGCCTTTCGCAACCAGCAAATCTTCTTGATCATATTCTAATCCGTTCTCTTCAAAGACTTGTTTACAATTTTGAACTACTTTTCTTTGAATGATCTTCCCAGCTTTTTGTCCCCATTTTTTAATCACTTCTCTATTTTTATTCAACTCATGTCGAGATACATTTAATTCGAATCGCGATTTTCCTGTTAAGTTGACTGAAACATAAGTAACACCTATTGGAACTATGCATTGCGGTAGTATATCTAATAAAATTCCATCTTGATATAACTTAGAATCCTTAAACAAACCACATTCATCCTTGTATTCATCAGGAAAGACAATCGTATTACCCAAACTATAATCTTTTATAATATCATTACTTTTAGTAATTTTATCAATCTCAAACTCATAAACACTTGTCAAGAAATAGAAATTGTTATTATTTAATAAAATCACATCACAACAGAAATAAGGATTATCATAAAATTCTTCATTATCCCCTCCAAAATACTCTTCATAATATTCTTCCATTTCTGGCTCATGCAATTTCTCGCTTATTTCATAATCTGCATTAGTTATTTCCTCAAGACTAAAAATATTTCTGTCACTCTCTTCTGATAAATCAGTTTCAAATTTTACAAAATTACTTACAATTTTATTTTTTTGGAATAAAAAAGCATTAACTGAATGCCATTCAATTCCCAAATCATAATCTGCAAAATCTGTAAAAACAAATAAAATACCTCTATCTGATGAATCTTTCTTCTTTTCCTTATACACTTCTTTGATATCAAACGTATTATCCATTTCAAAAATCAGTTGATTATATCCAACTGTCTTTTCTAAATCGAGTTGACACAATACAGTTAAAAATCCCGGATACTTTTCAATTTTCTCTTCACTTTCCTCTATTTCTCTATCAACTTCTTTTCTTACCAGATTTATACAATCATTCATCTGCTCGGTCTTTCTAATGTAATCCAACAGATTTTCTTTTACATACGATTTATGGAATACATTATCTAGCACATCATAAATCTTGCTAAGTACTTCTTTTTTATTCTCATTCTTCAATAAGATTTTTCTCAATTTGTTCAAACATTGGCGATCCGGCAAAAAATCACTTAATATTTCATTTCGCTGATGATTTGCCTTTTCTATAATTTGGATAATTTTATCATTAAAAATGATATCTTTATCGATGTAACTATCAAGTATATCTACATTTACTAATTGAATTTCTACACTTGGATATCTGAAATAGGTATTAATATAATTCTTAAGTTCACTGAATCTATACTTTTCTTTGACTTTAAGAATAATCGTTGTTCCCTGCCAATCCCTTTTCACATTCTTTTCTATGAATGCCACTGTACTATTGGATTCTATCTCAGCTTTAACACACTTATCCTCTTTGGACTTTGTTATTACTTGAATCTCATCTGCTTTTGTTAGACATGATGCAAATCCAATGCCAAATTTTGCAATCGCCGGAAATTCAAAAGTTCTCTTTCCCATATTCTGATAACCGGATTTCGCCGTTTTAAACAGATAATTAGAAAGCTCCTTTTCATTCATACCGATTCCATAATCTTCAACCCAAAGCACGCCGTCTTTCTGAGAATACGCAATCATAACTTTATCTGTACAATTCCATGATCTTGGTGATTGATGTGGCAAACTGACATTAGTATCTGAATACATTTTTAGTAGTGTTGCATCTATCGCATTTTGTACAAGTTCTCTAATATAATCAAACTCATTCGTATATATCGATTTAGTAAGTATGTCCCAAAGTGTACCATTCTCATCTACCTGAAATCGTATTTCCTCAACCGAGAAATCCGCATTTTCACTCGGCTTTACCTCTTTTACAACTTCCGGAAACTTATAATGTAGAAAAAAATCAGAGTTGTCATTTGTTAGATAATGTGTATTCGCATACATTACCTCATTATCAAGATATGATAACCATTGCTCCCATATCTTATATTTTTCCCTGCTATCTGTCCGAACTTTTATCGTTATCTTCTTTGAATTATAATTATAAGATATTTCATCCAAATGATGTCGATTATGTAAAATGGATTCCGGATCACTATAATATGCTGCGTTAATATGCATCTTAAATTCGCAGACTCTTGATTCTTCCAGATCCATCAAATCTCCAATTCGAAGTAATATTGCCAGCAATCCATATCGTAATGTCTGACCTTCTATTGTCTCAACCATTTTAAAATCAGTATCATTATACAAATCTTTTATAGTTCTTCCATGTGCTTTACATACAAAAATAATGCACTTTTCCAGCCGATGATTTTCCGGTATCTTCTCTATATTTCTTTCAAAGAATTCTTTGATTGGTATCTCGGCATAAAAATGATGATTTGTTCTCTGCTTATCTTTATCCTCCACATCTGCCAATGTCATACCCATATCATGAAAAAATGCAGACATAATAAAACAAAATATTTCTATATCTGAAATATTATCCTTTAGTTCTTTGCTCATTATAGAATAAATATAATTCATAATTCGTAAAGAATGCTGTATTCCGTGTTCTGTAAAACCTGGGAATTGTGCTTTTATGTACTCTAAAGTTCTATTTACTTCTGGTTCAACAGCAACTAAAATACCTGACAACATCTTTGCCACATTGCTTTTTCTTACTTCTAAAAGCTTGTATATTCCACAATCAACTAATATTTGCTGTGTCATGTGCTTTTCTCCCTGTTTTTTTATATCTGTTTATTAATTTTCGCTATTCGATCACTTACTGATACAACTCTTTTAATTTCTCATCGAAATACTCTGTATTCTTCTTAATCTCTTTTCGTTCTGTCTTAGTCATCCCTATTTTTTTTATCTCATCATCATCCGCTTCATGTGCCTGATAAATCCAATATGCAACACTTCTTAAGCTTTGATAGCCACATGCCGTATAATAATCCGATAAGATTGCTTTTTCTGATAGATATCTTATCCATTCTTCCGTAGAAATCGGAATATCCTGTATTCTTCTACAACTATCGGCAAATTTGCTGAATTCCCTGAAAAACTGTTCAATTGGAATCAATAAAAATGTTGCAAATACGTCAAGTATGACTTCTTGCATCTGTTTCGGACACATCGGCATTATAAAGTAACTTTCAAATGTATCGCTCTCAAACTTCTTGTTCTCATTTTCTTCATCATCCTGTGGATGTTCTCCTTTGAAAACTAGAAAATGTGCTATCTCATTTGCTATTGCATATCTTTTGGATGATGGTGGCACCGCAACATCAGTGTAAATTATCATCTCTGTAGAATCTGTGTAAACATCTTCTCGTACAACCAATTGACCAATCCGTCTATTAATCGGTGTCATTGCCTTCGCTGCATATACACTGCTTTCGAAAACTTCATTTTCTGAATAATATACTTGTTCAAGATACGGATTTAATCGCTTATCTTTTACCTGAAGTCCTAATTTTCTTGCCAACAGTTCGATATCAACCGGCATAACACAACCGTCTTCTCCTAAAACTGTTTTGAGTAACTTCTCTGCCTGGAATCCTAACTCACAGTAATAACTGATGGAATTCTTCATTTTTTTTCTATCACTCAAGGTTTTTGCAATACTTTGTACCAAATCTCTAAATTCCTCATTATCTGTTCTATTTTCCATCTTTTGTTAATCTCCATATTCTTATGTAGCTTTACTCATTGATAAATTCCCTTATCTCGTCCTGATCCTCCAATAACCATTCGCTTCTATAAATCTCTTTAAATTCGATTTTCGAAAACACATCAAACATCTCATTAATATACGCTCTCCAGCACTTCCACAACTGTTGAACTGAATAATGTCTGGAACTATAATGAGATATATATTTTAGAATTTTTTCCTGTCTTTTACGCTGTGTAGAGTTTTCTTGTTCCAGCAGACTCATATAATCACTCTTGTATTTTGCAATTTCAGATTTTTCTTTCAGATACTCCCTGTTAAGCATATATTTCCATGCTAAAATCAAATTATCGCAAGCATCCTTCATTTTCCCCTGAATAAGTGTGATCCACATCTCTCCTTTGAGCACATCCAGAACTTTTAACACAAGATAAACATACAGTTTCTCCCATTCCTCTTTGTATTTATCCAGATCATCCAAAACAAATCTCCGTTCCTCTAGATTCTCTTTCTCTATTTTGCAAATGTACTTTATAAGACTTACATACTCTTCTCTGATCTTGTCAGAAATTCTCCACTGGTGTGCTCGTATTACTGAAGGTTTTCCAAGATCAAGTCCATATTCTTTTTTTCGCTCAAGATATGCTTCCCAATAGGTGCTTGCATTATCCGGATCAAGTTCCTGTATATATACCTCTGTAGATTTATCATTTTGAAGTGAAACATCAAAAATATAGCCTGTTGCATTCAACAGTGTATTCAATTTCTTCAATTTGACAATTATTTCTTTTGTTTCTCCTGATTTTATTCTCTTTCCTATTTCCAGAAGTTCCGTTCTTCCAAATGGAAAAATAACTTTTCCATAGGAATCTTTCGACAAATAACCTCTCTTTACAAAAAAATGTGCATATGGAAGACTTTCACATCTTAATGTCTGTAATTCCTGCCAGGTTGGTATAGAAAATCTCTCGATTCGATATTTCTGTGTATCTTCAATAATTCTCTGTGCCGTAAACATCTTATAGTTATCATTTACATATATAATCGGAAAACTTTGTCCATGAATAATATTGATTCTTGTATTTCCGGTTTCATTCATAAATAATGCAACTGTTGGAATATATTTTAACAACCATTTCAGAATGTATTGTTGTCTGTACTCCTGCGAATTGATTGGAAGATTTTTCCGCCCCACTTCATTCATTCCATAAATACTCGCATTCCACAAAGCATTCTTCTCAATTTTTTTTATTTCGTCATCTATCACCCGTTTTTCTTCTGAACGGTTATCTGTTACCAGATGCCTTTTCAAAACATCAATCGGACTTCTGGCATTTATTTTCTCACTATGTATAGACACCAGAAACTGCTCCCACGGTGCAGAATTACCCCGCCGCTTTGATACAATCATAAACTGTTGTTTCTCGGAAAAGATATCAACAAAGGAGATTTCTCTTTTACCCATGTTTATTTCTCGGTTTAAAAGATTTATATTATCATAAGACTGTATATGGAATAAGATGGATTTTACACTTTCTCTCTCTTGTATCCACTTTCCATACTCCCGGCTTCTTTCAACAACCTTCTGCCAATAACACTCTTCCTTACCAGTTTCATCCATACAATTTCGTTCCATAACCGGATCAAAAATATCTTTTTTAGCTAAAAATGCAAGCATTGTGGTAGAAATCAATTGCTGCTTGATCTGCATAAGAATCTCCTGCCTTAACCCGTCCATGTCCTTTTTCATATCCTGAATTGCTATTGTTTGATTCATCTTGGCATACTTGTCCAAGTCAAGCATCGGTTTTAGCATATCCTGTTCCATCAGTAATTCGTCTATTCTTCTTACCAGTTTTTTCTTGTATTCCAATGATCCACAAATTGTATCAACAAGTTTTTCTTTGTGTTTCCGATTTATCTTCTTTAGAGTATCATGAATTGATTCCAGTAATTTTTTATAAATTTCATCCTTAAAATAAAGCCTTCCCATCTCTGTTAAGCCTTTTCTGTTCAGATTGATATACTCTCTGGCAAGTTTTCCTTTTATATCTATAGACTGAATCAATTCATTGCCGAGATCGGACACCTCTATTTCCTCCAGAATAATTCCCTTATAATATATGCTGATGTTTCTGTGAACATTCATACATTCCTTATCTGCATTCTCCAATTCGTTCTTTTCAAGATACAGGAATTTTTCCATATTTATAGTACAAAACGTACACAGCTGATTATCCCAAAAATAAAAATACCCATTTTTACAATCTATTAATGCAATTGCTCTTCCTGTCTGGATATCTAAGATATCATTATCTTGATTACCGTTATAATAGATCCAGGATGTTCCATCCTTTTCCCACTGGCGTTGAGCCAGGAATTCTACTCCTTCCAGTCCTTCTCCTAACACACCTGATTCTTTCATCTCTTTGAGAATAACCTGATTCTGATCATTTAAACTTTCCTGCGCGTCATACTGCAATCTTTTCAATTGATTTTTCTCTGAAATATTCAGTGGAATATCTACGCATTTCACCTTCTTCACCTTAAGATGAACCGGGAATAATTGTTCTCCAATCTGACGGTCGAGATACAACGCCATCTGCGCTAACAACTCCGCTGCATGCCTGACAGGCCTCAACACTTCATAATCTTCGTCAAAGTAGTCTTTTCCATCCCACGCACTCGGATATAACTGATGTCTCAATTTCTTGCTGATTGGAACAAATACCTCAAAACATGTTCCAAAAGCCTCTTCCTTTTCTAATGGCTGTACATTAATATAGCCTTCATAAAAATTTGATTTTACAGTTGAAAATGTAATTTCATACTTTTCATTACTTCGAGTATAAGTTCGACATTTAAATAGATTTGTCACAATAAATGCACTTTGAAGTCCTATACCAAATTCGGCTGTAGGAGTAAGCCATGGTGGCATCTCTTTTATAACAAAACGTTCTTTTCTTCTGCTGTTACCTACTTTTGCGATATTTAGAATCGACTCTTTATCAATTCCTGTCCCAAAATCCTTAATTGTTACAGTAACACCATATTCCCACGCCGGTTTACCACCAGATTTTAGACGTTCAATCTCTTCCTCTGTAACAATACTCTCGTTCTGATTCTCATCGCGCATCACTATCTGCATTCCAATATCAATTGGAAATAGAGCTGTTGATAAACGCTTTTCAAATTCTTCCGGTGACTTTTCCCGCAATTCATCTGGCAAAATGAAGGATCCCCATGTTCTCACACTCTCATGCCAATATTGCATCTTACTGGCATCAATCGCATTTTGCAGAAATTCCCTCAAAAACACAAATCTCTCTTCATACACATTAGAGCCTTCCAAGATAGCAAATGCCTTTTTCTGGGAAATACAAAACTGCGTAGCTACCAGCTCTTCCGGTATCTTAATTCCATTCAAATACAATGTCACAGAATCGACCGTTGGAAGCGCGCCACTAAAGCCTGACGGGCAAATTAACATCCAATTGTAACTTGCGTTTTTGAGGATATCCTTCAGCATGTCACATTCTTTTCTGACAAGTCTGAGTGCATCCTGTGAACTACAATCTGCCTCAATTGATATAATATCTGGTCGGATATACAATTTTCTTATAGATTGATGTTTTTGAAAATGACGTTCAGATATTTCCGGAAGATCTCCCAGACATTCTTTTGTCAATGGATGAAATCTGTCATTATCCATATCCAAAATGTCTCCAAGCTGAAGTAAAACCGCTATAAATCTTGGATGCAGATAATCAGATACATATCCATCATCCTCCTGTGGCAATTCTATAATATGATCAAACTCAGAATCTGTATGAAGTCCGGCACATTGAGCGATTAATATGAAAATTCTCTGTGGAATACCTGCCATAGAAAATCCTGCCCCCAGCTTCTCAGATTCTAATGTCCAATCCTTTAATCGCTGTTCCGATATGTTGCCGTGTTCACTTCTTCGATAATTCGCAATCAGATGAAGGATGGCATAGTATACATCTAATTTATCTTCATACAGTCGTTTCTGTTTTTCATCCTTCCCGTCTACATTGTCATAATCATACTCCGTCTGCTTCAGAACCCTGACTGCTTTTTTAAAAACAAAATCATTATCTTCCGCCAATTCATCCACCATTTCCAGAAAATGGTCGTTCTGCACGATTTCTTTCCTGTCACTGTATGTAATCACCATTCCGATATCATGGATATATACTGTATGAAGAAGCATAAAGCAGTCAGAAGCTGACAATTCTCTGATTCGGTCTTCTCCTAAAATCAATTCAATATTATGAAGAACGGTCTGTGCATGGGACTCATCATGTCTGCTGTACGAAGGAAATGATCCCAATGTTGTCTCCAACAATTGTGAAAACCATCTTTTATTCTGACACCATGCGTGCCATAACACTGCATTGCGTTCTGCATGTTTTTCTTTTTCATAATATTTTTCCAATTGTCTTTCAATTGTAAGTCTCTTTTTAATCTTTTTCTTTCCCATACGCCCAACCGCCTATTTCATCTTTTGATATTTATCTATAATCCATAACAACTTTCTTTATTGCCTTATTCAGTTATTATTCCCGCAATCACACATTCCCACACCACAATACTTCAAACATAATCAGACCAAATATTCCTATAACCAAAAACTGTAAGTTAAACCAAATAGAATATGTTACAGCATGATTCTTCTTTGTTTTGTCTGCACTTTGATTCATCAAAAGGAACTCTGGAGCAAATACATCTTTATATCTCATTTCCAAAACTTCAATGCAGTCCTCGCACCAATGAATCAATGACTTTGTCCGGATGTCCAATCCCCAGAAAATCAAAGACACAAAGGAAATCGCGAGCGATAAAAATAATTCTGCAAACCGAATACGCTCATCAAAGTTGATCAGTGTAAACAACCCACCTATCATTACCACTTCAACCGTTATATAAAAATTAATCATCTGCATTCGTTGATTGCTATGTAACTCAAAGTAATTCCAGTAGTATTCAAGTAAGGCTTTATCATCTATGGTATTATCCGGGAGATTATTTGCACTCATTGTGACCTCCATTTTCTTTATTTATTACAATTCATAAGCCTGACGAAGTCCTGATTCATACAACACATTCGGATTTCTGTTGCTTAAATCACAAAGTGCCATCGTACAATTCTGAACCGCATCGAAGATTTTGTTAATGATTGGATTACTGATTTTATCTTCATCCACCCGAAATGGTTCATAACCTGCAGCAATAATTGCCGGTTTAAAAATCTGATTATAGACTTTTGTAAAATGTCCTTTCGGATAATCTCCCTGGTCACTGATCGGCATAATTACAAAGCATCTTTCTTGTTCTTCTTGCAATTCTTTTGATTTCTTTTCTGTAGTATTCTCCATCTTATTCCCTCATTCATTTGAAGCATCTAACAATCCGTGACTTCCTAAAATCGTCTTTCTCTCTATTTCACATAATAATGTCTCTTCAGCCACAGCGTAAGTCCATCCAGTCCCGGATACGCAATTCGCTCATTTATATTCATCTGATCCAGCATATCCCGTACCCGCCACTTTATCTTCTTATCAATAACATATTTTTTAGTTTTCGTTGTATGTTTTTCCAGAAACCGTTCGATATCGTTCATCTGAGAAGGAACAACCGAAAAGTAAGAGTATTGATTGATGATTCTCTGATCGATTGACGGTGGTTCCAACAGCGCCATTGCTTTATCAGCCATCTCAGAATCATATTTCTCTAAATTTTCTGTCAGTTCTCCTAACATATCTACTGTGAACAGATATGCACTCCGCTCGTCCAATTTATCACGATATCTTTTGGGGAGTAATCCGTTTATTTCATTGATATCTATGCTCCAGACAACACAGTTATTGTTCTCCATGTTTGCGAGGTCTTCTCCACTTGTCGCAAAATGCAACGCCATCATCGGCGAATAGGACCAGTCTAACAATCTGGTCGGTAATCCGTGATGCTGACCGATAATCAACTGCCTCCAAATCGAATTCTTGAGCTCACTGTCTTCAATTGCCGCATACTTTGTAAAATTTCGCAATATGGATTTTTCCAATTCATGCTGTTTTGCTTTGCAATTGCGCTTTAAACTTGTAACCAAGGAATAACTTTCGTTTGGTAATCCTCGAAAAAGATATGAACTCCTGAATCTTCCGATTCTTTTATCCTCTTCCTGCGCATACAATAATGTGCTTAATTCTTCAATTGTGTTGATTTTTATAATGTCTATCATCCGCGTATCTCCTCGTATAATAACTCCTATTTAGTTCAATACAATTTACAGCTATTCTTTATTGTACTTTTGATAACATATATCAACGATTCTCTCAATTCCTTCTGCAACCTCTAAATATGCCTCATCCATATCTTCATATCCTTTTACTGGCTTTCCATCTTTCGGTAAGGCAATTATGTTCCGCAAGGGTGTTTCTTTCCAAAGACACGCTCGAACAATTACCGGTACTACATAGCATTCATCCCTTTCCGCCCGGGTCATTGCATTTTGCATTTCAATCTCATAGCAATAATCAGAATTTATAAAATCCGAACTGATCAACAAAATGATAATATCGCTCTGTTCAAGTTTTTGCTTTATTTCATCATCAAATGAGCTTCCTGGTAATAATTCCTCATCATTCCATGCTTCAATTTTTTCAGATCTTTTCAACGGTGACAAATGTTTATTTAGCTCATTTTTATATGTTTCATCGGCGTGTGCATATGAAAAAAATACCTTTACTTTACGTTTCTTTTGAACCTCATCATACTGTTCATATTCCACTGGAAATCGTAACTCATCTTTCTCTTCTCCCACTATTCTGAGACGCTTTTTTAAGTCAATCGATGATTGGTCGTATCTTAGTAATGATTTCTTATCTATTTCATACAGAACTATCGCTTTTCCTGCAATTTCATTCGGTATGTAATTCCTGTCACATTCCGGGCATACAAAACCGTTTCTTTCCAGTTCTTTCTGATATACGGTACAATCATTTCCACAATCGCACTGAAAATCATACTTTTCTTCCATCAAATTAGCATTTAACAATTCATCAATAAATGTTCCTAATTCCCTTTCCTCTACTCCAACCCACTCCTGTAATTGAAATGGATAAATTCTCCGCAGTTCATTACACGATATTTCTTTGATCCTGGTTTTTAATTTCTCCAACAGTTCCATTCGCATACTGATTATATATCTCCTCTGCTATCTCCAAATCTTCTCTTTTAAAACGAATCCTAGATTGTATTCCAATTTCAAGGAATTCATCCTTTGCTGCATTGTAAGCCAAAGATAGTTTTCCTCTGGTTCTGCTTTTTTCGATCCACAATCTGTCAACCACTTTTGCATCTTCCAATGATTTTTTCAATGACAAAAATGTTTTCGTACAAAAAACAGGTATCTGACTTGATTCACTACTCATTATCGTCAATACATGTTCAATATCCTGAAATTTGATCTTAGATACAATCATTTCTACTCCCATCTCCCATACTGCCGTCTCATGTTGCACGTCATAGAAATAATCGCAAATACACAATTTTTCCATCACTTTCTTCAACTCTTCCTGAAAATCGAAAACATATTTGGGAATTGATCCTTCTTCCTGTTCACCCAAATGTTTCAGCGATAATTTTTCCAATGCTTTCTTCTCAAACTCACTGCTCTCCTGCTCTATGTTCCGTATCTCGTTATAAGCCGGAATCTTATTGTATAAATCGGTTACAATTCCCTGACTCATATTGTGAAGTGCCTTTTTATGTTCAGACATATAGTTTCGTGTTATTACATTAAAGTTACTCGATAATAATCCTACAATACGATCCATGTACTCTTCTGTCTTATAGTTCTCAGTCAATCCCTTACGATTCCATGCTTTGATGTTCATTGTCTCTTTCTTTAGATCAATCTCTATCGGATAGTAGGAACATGTCTCATTTATTCTTCCCGCCTCCCATGTTTCAGCATAACGTACTAATAGAATCTGAATTTTGGAGAGATTTCCTTTATAATCTGTTTCCGACGTAATTGCTGCTATCTTCTCCGGTTCCTCTTTTGACGGAATCGTTGTTAGAATACTATTAAAATTCAGTTCACTTTGTCCAAATACACAATTTAAATTTGAAGCCCAATCCCTCGGATTCCTGATCTTGTTCAGAAAATCTAAATGATAAATCCTAATACACTTTCTCTTTCCGAAAAAAAGTTCTTCATATAAGAAATCTTCAAACTCCTGGATATCTATCTCCTTCTGTGCTATCAAATCGTTAACCCAATATTCAATTCTCTTCGCCTTTTGTTCCTCTGTTCTTACATGTCCTTTTTTCCTCAAATATGTCTCGATATAACTATCCTCTACATTAACTACAATCTTTCTACTCAATGTCAGCATAATTCTGCCTCCCACTTTATCAATGTCGTCTGGTTCATCAAAATGACCACTTTTTCTATTCAAGACAAAAAAGTGGATAATACATCTTAAAAATCGTTTTTACAATTTCTCAGATCTATCATTCACTTTTTTCATCACAAACCACCACTTGAAGTGATGGTCTGTGTTTAACTGTCTGCGCAGCTCTCTGATCTGATACGCATTACAGATTAATCACTATTAATCCAAACTTAAATGATGAAACGAAAACCATTCTATTAGAAAATTAAAGATTTTATCAGAACACATTCTCCATACGATCTGTGTTGAAAATAATATCAAGATTCCAGTTATGATTAATGTCATATTGTAAGGAATCTTAGACGATAAATACTCTCCTAACGTTAATGGAATCAAGAGTGTTACTATCACATTTGAAAACAAATACGCTATATAACAAATCATAATCCACACACATGGGATGAGCAGCAATGCCATAATTATTATTAAGACATATTCTGGGGCATTACAATTCAGGAGTATTTTTCTTATGAAATAAAATATCAAGCTAAGCCCGTATGAAGCTATATTCTCCAAACATAACATATCCACACATACAGTAAATTTCCCTTCCTCTTCATGCCAAGTACCATGAAACTTTTCCAAAAAATATGTAAATACAACATAGCCTGCCATCATAATCTCAGCAGAAATCATAACAGCAGTTCGTTCATCCATAATTCCATACATATATTTAAGACATTCAAACATCTCACTGACAATCGGACATAAAAATTGAATAATTGCCATCATTGCGCTTCCATACAGCATAGTATAGGCAGTTTCCATATCTGCTTCTATCACTGTATTACCTTTTATATCCCATAATGTATACGTTTCAGTCGGCAATTGAAGAGGATCAAAAAAATGCCGAACAACCACGGTTATTAATAACGCAATTAGAAGAAATAAAGTATATTTACTAATTTTCCGTTCCATACACATAATTTTCCCTCACAACTGTTCCTACTTAATCCACACAGCTTTACTATAGAAAACATCAAAGAATGCTATCACTGGAGATGGGCATTGAAATTTCTTTTTGCTATCTCAAGCACGCAAATGGACTTTTATACTTTCATAGTAAAAAGCCAGAATTCCTTAAACAGGAAATTTATGCAAATCTGATTCTCTACAATTTCGGTATTTTCATTGCTAACGAAGCTACTAATGAAAACCAGAAAAGAGAACGAAAGAAGAATAGCAAATATCTTTATGAAGTTGACTTTTCTTCTGCACTAAAAACAGCAAGAAAAGTCTTTATACGCCGAGATTCCAATCAGCATATAGATATCATTAAATTGATGATGAAATATATTCATGCTGTAAAAACTAAGTTCCGGAAATTTGACTGTCTACTCCGTGGAATCAGTGCGATTCATTTCAGATATCGCTAGGTATTGCAACTAAATATTGCATTATTGACAGATAATAGTATCTGTCTTATCAGTATGCCTATTTCTGAATTTGTATATCTCATTCCCAAAAATCTTCATTCCATCTATCATTGCCACTGAATCGAACATGACTTCGAACACTTGGGTTAATGACATTTCCTTATACAACATCTGTGTTTAACTTATTCTAATTACTGATTCATTTTATAAATTCTTCTGAAAATCTTCATTTGGATTTTCTTCTTTTTATCGTTTTTTTTGTGTGCCTGACACCACTGTGCAAAATACACATCTTGACTCGTTGGAAGTTTTGTACCTATCAAATTGTATTTACTGCTTGATGGCGGTTCTACTCCTTCAAAAATATTTGTTTGAAATTCCATAATACGCTTCTCCATTAATTTTTCAAAATGGATAGTTACTTTTCTCACATCTTCGCCGATCATAAGATCGTTGCCTGCTGCTCACCACGAAGAGGTATGTGATTTATCAGAGCAGCGTAGGGAGTTACCGCTCCCATTATATCACATTCCACTAGCTTTCGCTACCTTGAACGGACAGACTTTCAAACACTGATAGCAACGAACACATTTACTTTCATCTATCTGTGGATATTCAAACCCCTCTTCGTCCTCGACCATAGAAATAGCTTCTTTCGGACAAATAGCATAACAGGCTGTACATCCACAGCATTCCTCTTTCCTTTTATATAGTACTGGTAATTCTTTTTCCATATCTAATCACTCCACCGTCACACTCTTTGCAAGGTTTCTTGGCTTATCGACATCCAGTCCCTTTGCTACACTTACATAGTATCCCAACAGCTGCAGCGGAATCACAGCCAAGCTTCCAATGAAATGCTCATCTACCTTCGGGACATAGACTGTAAAGTTCACCTGATCTTCAATCTCGTACTTGCCATAAGTAGTCAGTCCCATCAGATAAGCCCCACGGCTCTTGCACTCCATCATATTGCTTACAGTCTTCTCATACAGTTCACTCTGAGTTAGCACACCGATGACCAGTGTTCCCTGCTCAATCAGGCTGATAGTGCCGTGCTTCAGCTCACCTGCTGCGTATGCCTCGGAATGGATATAGCTGATTTCTTTCAGCTTCAAGCTGCCTTCCAGGCTGACTGCATAGTCGATACCACGACCAACAAAGAACACATCATGAGCGTTGGCGTACTTTGCCGCGAACCACTGGATACGCTCTTTGTCTTCCAGAATCTTCTGTATCTTCTCCGGGATAGTCTGCAGTTCAGAAATATAATAGCTGTACTGCTCATCCGTGATTTTGCCTCTGACCTTCGCAAACTGCACTGCCAGGCAGTACATAGCGGCAAGCTGTGCACTGTATGCCTTTGTCGTAGCAACAGAGATTTCCGGTCCAGCAAGTGTGTAGAACACTTTATCAGCTTCACGCGCAATGCTGCTGCCCACCACATTAACGATTGCCATTGTGGTGATGCCCTTTTCTTTTGCAAGACGCAATGCTGCCAGTGTATCCGCTGTCTCACCAGACTGGCTAACAACAATTACGAGTGCCCTCTGATTGACCGGCATCTTCCGATAACGAAACTCAGATGCCAACTCCACGCGCACCGGAATATCTGCCATATCTTCCAATACATACTGTGCAGCCATACCAACGTGCCATGCAGAACCGCAGGCCACAATGTAAATTTGCTCGAAGCTCTTGATCTCATCCTCAGTGATTTCCACACTGGACAGGTCAATTTTTCTGTTCTTGATGACAGAGTTCAGAGTATCCTGCGCAGCTTTCGGCTGCTCATGGATTTCTTTCATCATGAAGTGCTCGAAGCCCGCCTTTTCTGCAGCTTCTGCATCCCACTTGATCTCGGTAGTCTGCTTCTCGATTTCATCACCATCGAGATTATAAAAATGAGCCTCACCCGGAACGAGCCTAGCAAACTCAAGGTTTCCAATATAATACACGTTGCGAGTGTATTTCAGAATTGCCGGAACATCCGAAGCTACATAAGTTTCTTCGTTAGCAATGCCGATGATCATGGGGCTGTCCTTACGCGCCACCCAAATCTCACCCGGATAATCGTGGAACATCAGCTCAAGGGCATAGGAACCACGAACACGCACCATTGTCTTGGCAATGGCATCGATAGGGCCGAGATTATACTTTTTATAATAATAGTCTACCAGCTTAATGACTACTTCTGTGTCCGTCTGGCTGTAGAACGTATAGCCATGTTTCAGCAGCTTTTCTTTCAGCTCGGTATAGTTCTCGATGATAC
>OGCO01003143.1_pt1 | contig 20071 bp, 17 predicted proteins | sample 1570171 | NCBI WGS metagenome assembly OGCO01 (sample SAMEA4370583, study PRJEB24528) | human gut metagenome | reverse complement strand
CTCCAGGGAGCACCCACTGGCTCGACAGGGATCTGTCTGGCTGAGTGAACTGCGGGGCGACAAGTTTCTGTGCAATAACACTTCACCAGACAACCGTGACTCGGTCTATGAGCTATGCCGCAGGGCGGGCTTTGAGCCCCAGGTCACCTTTGAGGGCGAGTCCGACGGACTGATTGGAGAGGCTATCAGCCGAGGTGCCGGGGTAGCCTTTATCAGCATTGACCGCCATCGCTGGCGGCAGGCCAAACCCGAAAAAACACCTTGGGATGACAAAAATGTATTTCTGAATGTGCTGGATGATTTCTGTGTCCGCACTGTCTACCTCTATCAGCTCAAGGACCGCTACCTCACCTCCGCCGCCCAGCTCTACCGAGATGGTCTGCTGGAGTTTCTGAAAGAGGCATAAAAGAGCCGCGCTTTTGAAAAAAGCGCGGCTCTTTTTATTTATTTAGATGTCCAGCGCGGCGTGATAGCCCTCATAGACTGCCTTGGTGATATTGGCCGGGCGGATGCAGTCGCCCACCTCCCGGACAAAAGGTGCACTGCGGTGCATCGCCTCCGCGTCGGCGCGGTTAGCGCGCTGGCCCACGGCACAGATGACAGTATCTGCCTTGAACAGTGTCTCCGTGCCGTCGGCATTTTTCACCAACAGCCCCTCCGGCGTGACGGCCTGACCGGCGGTGTTCAGATGCACCTGAACACCCTCCTCCAGCTTCCGCATCAGGATCGGCCGGTGACGGATGTTGCAGTCTGGTGCCAACGTGTCCCGCATTTCCACCAGATGGACTGTCTTCCCCTCCTGATTCAGGTGCACAGCACACTCGCACCCGGCAAGACCGCCGCCCAGAACAACAACACTTTGTCCAACCTTGTCCTTCTTCATGTAATAGTCATTGACCACCACCACGTTGTCGCCATGAATACCGGGCAGGGGCGGCACGATAGGCGCGGAGCCGACAGCAAGAATGAGGGCATCCGGCGCTTCCCGCTCCACATATTCCGGTGTGACAGCAGTATTCAGCCGGATCTCTACGCCCTCCGCTTCAGCCTGCCGCTCCAGCGTCAGCCCCAGCTCATACATCTCCCGCTTGAAGGGAATGGCCTGCTCGGACTTCAGAATGCCGCCCACTTCCCCGCTCTTTTCGCATAGGATGACCTGGTGCCCCCGCTGAGCCGCGGTGACGGCGGCCTTCAGGCCGGCCACGCCTGCACCGGCAATGAGCACTTTTTTCCGCCGCAGCACAGGAGCGACCTCCATGCCGTCGATCTCCCGGCCCACCAGCGGATTGACCGCGCAGCGCCGGGTCTGGGTGGTAGGCCGTTCCGCCATGCAGGTGAAGCAGCGCAGGCACTTGACAATGCTGTTCTCCTGTCCCGCCATGACTTTGTTGGGCAGGAAGGGATCAGCCAGCAGTTCCCGGGCCATATAGATGACGTCCGCCTTGCCGCTGGCGAGGATGTCCTCCATCATGGCCGGGTCGTTGATCGCGCCAATGGTCGCCACCGGCTTGGAAACGTGTTTTTTTATCTCTGCTGCCAGATAGACATTGGCCCCGTGCTCGGCAAACATGGGCAGATGGGTGTTGAAAAAGCCAAACTGATAGGAACCGGCGGAGACATGGATCAGATCCACATAGTCCTCCATCTCGTGGGCAATGCGGCACCCTTCCTCCAGATCATAGCCGCCCTCGAACAGCTCACTGCCACTCATGCGCATCTCGATGGGGAATCCGGAGCCGACATTTTCGCGGATGGCACGGAAGATCTCCTTGGCCAGTCGGGTGCGGTTTTCCAAACTTCCGCCATATTCATCCTCCCGGTGGTTGAACCACGGGGACAGAAACTGATTGATAAGCCAGCCGTGTCCGCAGTGCACCATGATCATCTCATACCCCGCCCGCTTGGCCAGCGCCGCTGTCTCACCATAAGTTTTCACAATGTCCGCGATCTGTTCCCGGGTCAGCCCTTTGACCGGCATTCCATCCGGACGCACGCTGTCGCTGGGGCCGTACTGACACAGGCTCTGCTTTTTGTTCTTATCGGACATATAGGTTCCGGCATACTGACCGGAATGGGAAAACTCGATGCTGGGCACACAGCCGTGGCGGCGGATCGCATCCGCCGTGTAGGTGTGGGAAGCCAGGCATCCCGGCGTAGTCAGGTCCAAATGGAGCATATGACTGCCGTCAGTATCAGGATGCACCACCAGCTCGCTTACCGTCACCGCCGCCGCGCCGCCTTTGGCGCGCAGCTCATAAAAGCCAACGCTTCGGGGACCGAGGCAGCAGTCTGCCGTAATATCCGTTGCGCCCATGGGGGCGGAAAACATTCGGTTGCGGAACGTGACATTGCCGATCTTGATCGGGCTGGTCAGAAGGGGGTATTTATTATCCATGTGTTACGCCTCGTTTCAGCTGTTTTTGACGACCGCACCACAGTGCATAACAAAATCCATCGTTTTCAGTGCCGCAAATGTGTCGTCGATCGTGCCACTGACTGCAATGATGTCCGCCAGCTTTCCGGCCTCAAGTGAACCTGTCTCGTCGGCCACGCCGCAGTGTTCCGCGGATTCAATGGTGGCGCAGCGGATGACTTCCTCCACCGTCAGTCCGGCTTTCGCCAGCAGGCGCAGCTCGTGCATCGGGATGCCAACTGTCTGGTAGGGCGGATTCTCAAACATAAAGTCCGTACCGACCGCCAGCGACACACCGGCGTGGTACAGGCGGCCAATATTGGACAGCACAGCATCCATGATCTGTTCACCGGTCTCGGCGGACACCATATCGAAAATGGAGGCCGTCGCGGTGAAGGTCATACCCGTCGCTGCTACTTCGGCGATTTCCTCATCGCTGAGCAGCTCTGTAGGCACATGGGCGCACTCCGTCAGCCCCAGCCTAGCAGCCTTGACGAAGTTATCCGGCTTGGTGATATGCGCCGAGGAGGGAACGCCCCGCCCCCTGGCACGGCGGCAGATGGCGGCAAACACATCATCTGGCAGATAGCGCAGGGGATGTGCCTGATCCATGCCATAGTCCAACCCGGTCTTGATGGTCTGCGCCCCGGCGTCGATCATCTCATCCACAGCGCGCGCCGCTCCCTCTGGGGTCTCCTCAATGCGATAGCCGATCTGTACACCGGAGGGGTGGATGTCGCCATAGGTGTTTTCGCCGCACAGGAATTTGCCGGAATTGAGCACCGTCGGATAATCCAGGCTCATACGCTCGGAGAGCCATCGGGTGTATACCCGAAAATCCTGCGGCGCAGTCATGCCCATATCCCGGATGGTGGTAACGCCACCGGTGACAAAGCGCCGGATCAGCTCGTCGGGCAGAGGGCCGTGCACACCGTACAGGTGCACATGGGCGTTGAAGAAACCAGGCAGGACTGTCTTGCCCGTCAGGTCAATCGTCTCAGTGCCTTCGGCGGTCAGTTCAGGCGCAATGGTCTTGATGCGGTCACCCTCCACCAAAATATCAACAGGGGCACTACCGCCCCAGATCGCGCAGTGCTTTAATAAGTATTGACTCATAATGAACCTCCTATAAGCAGAAAAGGGGGATTTCTCCTGTGCCGGACATACCGACACAGGAGAAACCAGAAAGAAAGAGGAATAAGATCAGTAATCGACGTATTCAGGTATTCTACCGGGATATTTCTCGCACAGCGCGTCCCAATCTCCGGGCAGCTTCACCTTCTGGCAAATCGGTCCGCCGTGGTCGCCACCGCCCAGATAGGCCATACCCCAGTCGCGGCCGGCCACCATCACAAAAGAGTGCTCGGTATTCCAAAGCAACGGCGCGGAATGCACCAGGCCCGGCGCAGGGAAGATAAGGCCCTTGCGGGGATGGTTATTACCGATAGCCGCACGAGGGATCTCGCTGGAGGGACGACGGTTATATTCCTTGACATAGTTCAGAATATCCTGTCTCGACCAGCCCGCATCGGCAAACTGCTTTGCACTCTCGGGAGGCAGCGTGATCATAAAGCCCACATCGAAGCCGCCATGCCACAGAGAGCACAGCCGTTCCAGACAGGCGCTGATATTGAACACGGGGAGCTGATGATGCTCGCTAGGCCAGAACAGTGTGACCGCATTCTCTCCGTCCTCCCCGCCCAGTTCAGCAGGCAGGGTCTTCCACTGCTCAGGCAAATTTTCCTCATCTTCGGCAATGCACAAGCCAAAGCGGCTGTCACTGCCAGGGCCGGACATATCCTCCTGCTGCATTCGCACGCCGGAGATGTTCATGATCATGTAGGCCATAGCCCGGGCAATACATGCCTGAGGACGAGTGTAGGCAGAGAGGAAGTTGCGGCCGGAATTGATGCCGATGGCATTGCGGATCGGGCCGCTGATGACGATGGCTGGCAGCCAGCCCGCATTGGAGCAGGTCCAGCCCTCCAATTTAATGACATCATGGTTTCCCATGCCCTGAGCGATGGCGATCAGAATGGGCATCATGGTAGGAGTGCATCCGGCCAACAGACCATTGATGGCGATCTTCTCCACCGTGGCCTGACCGTTCAACGGAGCAAGGACAGCCACCACATGGTTTCTCGGCAGGTCAGTGCCCCGGCACATCTCCGCTACTGCTTCCTCAGTAGGCAGTTTGATTGGGGTGCCGTTCGTCCAGCCGTGGGCATAGAACAGGTTATTCAATTCTTCATAGGTACCGGTGAACGTCTTGTCGGCGTAATTTTCCGGTGTCCTGGGGTGCTTCTCCTCCTCGGTCAGCGGCACAGTCAGCGCGTCTACCATCTTGGGCAGCATTTCGGCAATCGTGTTCCGATAAGTTGCGATTGTCCATTCATTGCAGTCCACACCGTTGGGCACAAAGCCAGGCCCGTCATAGGTGACAACTCGCAGGCCGGGAAAGCTGCGGGCGGAAGCGCCCTTGGAGGCAGAGTTGATGTACTGGTACTTGCTCAGCAGGCAAGCCGGCTTGCCCAGACGCTCGATCTGCGCAAAGATATAACCCATATACAGTGCGCAGGAGCCCATGTCCGCACCGACACCGATGACACAGTCCACACCGGACAGCCACGCCTTGAAGGCGGGGAAATTCTCGGCGTCCTGGTCGATCTCCTGCGTATCAACGATATAAGTATAATGAGAAAACTTCGCCGTGGGGAATTGGGCGGCCAGTTGGCGTTCCACCTCCTGCATGAAGAAGGGGTGGTATTCCTTAAAGGAGGCGTACAGGCCGATGGTCTTGCCCTCTAACGTGTCCAGTCTGGGATTGATGGGCAGCTTTTCATGATTTGTTGTCGCAGCCCACGGAGAGAGAACGGTATATTTCATAGTAAATCACTCCTGACATTGTTGTAAAGATGTTTTGTGGCATACCCGCCGCACGGGCAGATATGGAGTTGTCGTATCTAAGCCTTTGGAATCGGCACGGACTTCTGCGCCTCCAGCATAATCGCTCCGCACTTGCTGCGCACCCGAAACGCCGGCAGAACCAGAGCCGCTGCGACCACGAGAAACAATGCTGCCAGCTGCCACAGGGCGTTGGCATAGGCCGTATCCCTGAATACCAGCCCGGCAAAGTAGAACATCGCCATAGGCAGTACGCCCAGCAGCATTTCCCGTTCCGCCCGGGCGCGTCCCCGATGGGCACGTTCTGCATCTGTGTGGAACAATCCACCTGCCAGTTCCTCGGCGCATTCTGTCTGGCCGACTCTGCGGAAGCAGTCCCACGAGTGGAGTTTGCCGCAGTGTTCCCAGCCGAGGGAGGAGAGGCTGTTGAGCCACTTCTCTCTGCTCTGTTTGGCTCCCGGGAAGTCCAGCCGGTAAGTGAACTTCTCCGGCAGACAGGAGGTAAAGGAAAGGCGGTTGCCGAACTGCCAGCGGCAGAAGGCGCTTCCCTCCCAGTGCTTTTGGCTGAGCAGCCGCTCTTCGCTCAGAAAATCACCAATATCAAATTTTACCTTGCTGCAATCAGACATACTCAAGCCAACCCCTCCTCACCGGTTGTCAGTAAACGATCATAGCGATGATCATGCCGAGAATCGTCATAGCCATCGGGATTGCGATGTTGGAGACCAGCAGATACTTATATCCGTCCTTGTGCTCATAGCCGTAGCACATCAGAATCATCATAATAGACCCGTTGTGGGGCATGGAGTCGAAGGCGGAGGAGGTGATCAGGCACAAGCGGTGGATGGCCGCAGGGGCTGCGCCCATTTCGATCAGGTGCTGACCCATCATGGCGAGGAACGCAGCCGAGCCACCCAGGCAGTCCGCGCACAGGATGCACAGCAGCGTTGTACCGATGACGATGAGGACATAGGGGTTGAGGTTCATACGCATGATCGCGCCGACCACTGCGTTGTAGCACTCTGTATTCTGCACAACGGAGGCGAAGCCGACAACGATGGGGGTAGCGATAAAGCAGGGAATCAGTTGCATCAGGGCGGTGTGCCACACGGTGAACTTATTGACGTGGATGTACTTATAGCAGGTGATGAAGCACAGGATAGCCGCGCCAAAACCAGAGTAGACCACCGCGTTGATAGAGCTCATGCCGAAGCCGATGATGGCGACAAAGCAAAAGGCCAGAATGAAGATGATGGGCAGGATAGCGATGCCGAAGGGCGGAATGTCGTCCTCTGCTCTCAGCTCCTGGGTGTCACCGGGCATGGGGTCATAGCCGATGTTGTTCTTTTCCGCCTTCTTAGTCAGATAGCGGACATAGAGAGTGATAAGAATGAAGCCCAGGATCGCACAGGGAATGCCGATCACAGGAGCGGCATACAGGTCGGTACCCAGGAACATGGTGGGAATGGTATTAGCCAGGCCGGCAACACCGGGGATGACTTGCTGGGTCAGAACCATAGAACCGGCCATGGCGACCATGCCGATGTAACGGGGCAGGTTGGCCTGCTTCAGCAGACCGAAGGCCAGGTAAGAGACAATGACGATAGGAGAGACACCGGTAGCGGCGATGACCAGAGCAAAGACCATAATGACGAAGGACACCTTATCCTTGCCGAAGATCTTGACCATGGTGCGGCCAATCCGGTCGTTGCAGCCGGACTCATTCAGAATACCGCCGAAGATCGCACCGGAGATATAGATTAGCAGCATATTCGTCATGAAGCCCGTTGTGCCGCTCATAAAGACATTGAAGAAGTTTTCTTCAAAACCGCCGATGGCGAACAGGGATACCAGCGCTGCACTGAGGACACAGACAACGATGGCGTTCACGCCCTTCATGCACAGGTACACAAACAATGCAATGGCCACTACGATGGCGATGGCTGACAATGCGATCGAGCTCATAAATACATTTCCTCCTCTGTTTCTCTGATTTTGTTCCATGAAGTCCGGCCGACTTTCTGTCTTCATTTTAGGGTCAAAAGGAAGAATCGTCTAATACCCGCTAAGAATGGAGTTGATAGGCTCTGGCTATTTTAAGTCCATTTTTAGATATATTGTATAGTTTTGGGTGATATATAGGTGTTGTTTTTATACTAAATAGAATTATTCTATTGAAACCATGCCTGATTTGAATTGTGACTACCAAATGCATCTACTATAATCAGGGCAGGAAATCCACAGGAGGTGTTTCTATGGATGCGGTTCTGTTATTCTGCACTGCAATCGCACTGATCGCGTTACTGCTGGTCGGACGGTATCTAGCCTATCAAAAGCAGTATGCCGCATCAGACGGCATTGAAGAAACCGTGCAGGGAATGGTGCTAAGTACTCCCGTCAGCCCTCTTGGCACAATGGCCGGTACAAAGATGTGCTCCGTGGAGCTGTTGCTGGACAGCGGCGAGAAGCGAACCCTGACCGTCTCCACCCTCAGCCTTCTGCACACGCTGACGCCCGGCACGAAGGGCAGCTTTCAGTGCACTGCCGCAAAGCTGATTTCCTTTCAGCCGGAACAGTAAAAGCGGCATCGCCGGGATGCCGCTTGTTAACTGCTATTTTATCTCTGCTGCGGGAAAGGACTGCACAATGTGTTCCAGAAATGCCTGTGCCGCCCGGGGTAGGTGGTGCTCCTTCAGGTATGCCGCACCGCACTCACGGAAGCATACATCATCCGTCAGTTCCCGGAATAAAATATTACTCTCCCATAGCTCATGCTCTGTCCGGGCGTTTGACTGCAGGTATCCGCGGTAGGCGATCAGCGAAATGCCATAACCCATACTGACCGCTTCGCCGATGAAGGATGGAAATTCGCACTGAAAGTGGATATTGGGGCGAAAACCTGCCCGTTCACAGAGACGATAAGTCAACTCCTGTACATCAGAGTTGGCGTTATTGCAGTAAAAGCGCTGCCCGTTCAGGTCGGCCAGCGACAGCTCCGGCTTCTGCGCCAGCGGATGCTGACGGGACATGATGACACCCACACGCTCTTTGAACAGCGGGATCCATACCATGTTCTCCGCCTGGATGCGCTCCGTCGCCAGGGCAAGGTCGATCTCCCGGCTGTACAGCGCCTTCCACAGTTTGGAGGTGGTGTACTGCTGAAGATGAAATCGGATGTTGGAGCGCGCCAGTGAGAATTGCCGTACCTGATCCAGCACCCAGTTCGGCTCACCGGACGGGAAGCTGCTACCCACATGGACTTCGCCCAGATAGCCCTTCGCCATTTCGTCCAGCTCCAGCCTCAGCTCGTCCAGCTGGGTAAAGATGCGCTCTGCATAGCTCTGCACCAGTCTGCCGTATTCATTCAGTTCAATGCACTTGCCCTCCCGATTGAACAGCGGCATGCCCAGATCGGCCTCCAATCGTGCGATCACCCGGGATAGGGCGGGCTGTGTAATGTGCAATGCTTCCGCCGCCTGCGTTATGTGTTCGCGCCGTGCGGCCTCAAGAAAATATTCCAACTGACCCAGTTCCATGGTGTCCCCCTCCTTTGTTCTGAGTGTACCACAGCATCAGAAGCTGAGCAAGCGTATCATTACACAGATGTAATCAAATTGTAATTTAAAATGAATTTTACAAATATATCATCGTCAAATATACTGATTATCAGAAGATAAACGCATCTTCCTTGTGTAAAACGACGTGTTTTCATAAAACAATCTATCAGGAGTGATGATGATGTCATTAAAGTACGCAAACCTACTCTCCCCCATTGAGATCAACGGCGTGATGCTGCGCAACCGGCTGATCTGCACCGCGTCCAACCCGCATTTCATTCAGGCCACGGAAAAGTGGCCCACTGAGGCGCTCATCAGCCACTATGCCAACAAGGCCAAAGCCGGTGCGGCAGTGGTCACCGTTAAGGGCAACAACCCCGTCAAGACCAACGATCCCCACTCCCTCACGTTGGACATTACCGTTGGCCAGCACCAGCATATGTTTGCTCAGTGTGCCGATATGGTACACTACTATGGAGCGAAGGCGTTCTACCTGGTTCTGCCTGATATGAACATCGTCAAGGGCTATGACGCCTCCGATGGCGTACTCAGCGAGTTTGTGGCCGGTGATGGATCCAAGGCAGAGTTGGGCAAGGCTGCTCCCAAGGAGCTGCTCTACCAGATGGTGGAGAAGTACGCGGAGGAGGCCAAGCTGGCTCAGAGCCTGGGCTTTGACGGCTGCTTCATGCATATGGCTTACCGCCTGATGTTCCCCGGACGATTCTTGTCTCCTCTATCCAACAAGCGCACCGATGAGTTCGGCGGAAGCATCGAGAACCGAGCCCGATTCCCCCTGATGATCTGCGAGGCCATTAAAAAGGCCTGCGGCAAGAATTTCCTCGTGGAGATATCCATTTCCGGACGGGAGGACGACCTGTTTGAGGGTGGTGCTACCGTGGAGGATCAGATCGAACTGGCCAAGCTGTGCTCAGGAAAGGTGGATATTCTCCAGATCCGCGGTGGCTCCATCGACCCGTCCCAGCCTACCTACCTTGATCTTCGGGAAATTCCGAATCTGGACGCCGCAGCCAAGATTCGCAGAGGGCTTCAGGATGCGGGCATCAACAATGTGTATGTGGACATCGTGGGTGGCTGCCAGGATCTTGACCACTGCGAGGAGATCATCGAGAGCGGTCAGGCCGACTTCATCGGTGCGGCCCGCGCCTATATTGCGGATCCTCAGTGGGGCAACAAGGCCTATGAGGGGCGGAATGAGGACGTTGTACCCTGCCTGCGCTGCAATAAGTGCCATGTGGCCGGCCCCGGCAACTGGAACACCGTATGTTCGGTCAACCCGGAGTGGGGACTGGAACACAAGGTGGAGCGTCTAGTCAGAGCGCCGGAGCGCAAGAAGAAGCTGGCCGTCGTCGGCGGTGGCCCCGCCGGTATGGAGGCGGCGCTGCTGGCCTCTCGCAGAGGGCACGACGTGACGCTCTATGAGAAGACCGGCCGTCTTGGCGGCCTCATCAACACTACCCGGGGTGTGGACATCAAATGGACACTGGTGAAATTTGCCGACTATATGGCCGGACAGATCGCCAAATCCAATGTGAACGTCAGGCTGAACATCACCGCTACGGCGGAGCTGCTGAAGGCGGAGAACTATGATGAGGTCATCGTGGCCATCGGTGCTGAACCCGCCTATCCGCCCATTCCTGGCGTGCACGGTGCGAATGTGATCCCTGCCATTGAGACGGTGGCAAAGGAGCCGGAGATGAGCCATGAGGTTGTAGTCGTCGGCGGTGGCGAGATCGGCGTGGAAATGGGCCTGCATCTGGCCAAGCATGGACACGAGGTGAAGCTGCTGGAAATGGGCCCGATTCTGAGCCCCGAGAGCGTGCCCGTCCACTTCCGCTCTATTTTCGAGAAGGCGTTCAATAACCAGCCCGGCTTCTCCTATGAGCTGAATGCGAAAGTGACTGCCATCACGGAGAATGGCGTCAACTATTTGGATTCCGACGGCGCAGAGCACACGATCCCCGCCGAAAGCGTGGTGCTGGCTGCCGGCATGAAGGCCAGACACGCGGAGGCGATGTCCTTTATGGACGGTAATGTCCGCACTCATGTCATCGGCGACTGCAACCAGGTCGGATGTGTCCAGACCGCCATGCGGGCGGCGTACGCGGTGGGCAATAATATCTGATCTCATTCATATAAACGAAAAAGAGGGAGAGTGATCGAATGAAAAAAAGCTCCAGTCCCTATGAACGGGTGGATGATGTATTCACTGCGCTGACAAAATGGATGGTCTACATCGGTGCAGCCATCCTCATTCTGGTCATGCTGGTGGCCTTTGTAGATGTGATCATCGCAAAGCTGCTTGGCAGCAGCGTCAAGTACGCAACGGAGATCATCACTTACTGCGATGTGCCGCTGGCCTATCTGGGTATGGGGTACACCCTGTTGATCGATCAGATGACCAGCGTAGACATTCTGTTTGGCCGCTTCAAGCCCGCCGTACAGAAGGTACTGAATATGCTCTACGATCTGGTCGGCATCGGTTTCTGTGTCTTTCTCGGCTGGCTGGCCGGGCGCAATATGCTTTCCTACTATATCAGCAACACGCTGAGCAACCCCAAGGGCGGCTTCCCCATCTGGCCCTTCGCGCTGGTGGAGACCATCAGCTGGTTCGTGCTGGCTGCTGCCTTCCTGTTCTGCTTCCTGCGCTATCTGTATGTCCCCTCCCGCCTGCTGGGCGTGATGGAGAAGCAGAAGCTGATCGAAGAAGCGGAGCACCGTCTGGACGATGACCACATGGAGCCCGGAAAGGAGGAAACAAAATGATCGATCCCGCAATCGTCGGCGTTCTGGCCTTTGTCGCAATGATCGTCATGATCTTTTTAAAAGTACCTGTCTTTCTGGCCATGATCTCCACCTCTGTCATCGGTATGTTGTTCATCGTCAAGCCTGCCATGCTGCTTACTCAGTTTGCTCAAGGGCCGTTCTCGACAGCAGCATCATATACATTCGCGCTACTGCCGCTGTTTGCATTCATGGGTGTGCTTCTGGACAAAACAGGCATCGCAGAAGGCACATTCACTGCAACCCAGAGCTGGCTGGGCAACTTCCGCGGCGGCCTGCTGAGCACGGTCGTGGTGGCCAACACCATCTTCGGTTCCTGCTCTGGCAACCCCACCGCCGGATGCGTGGTGTTCTCCCGCATGGCGCTGCCCAGCCTGAACAAAGGCGGGTATGACCGCTCCAATGCACTGGCCTGCATCGCCACCTCCGCCTCTCTCTCCTCGCTGATCCCTCCCTCCTCCTGCATTCTGATCTGCTGTATGCTCACCGATCTCTCCATCACCCGCGGCCTGATGAGCGGCTTGGGCGGAGGCATCGTGCTGACCATTCTGCTGCTGATCTGCATTCAGGTGACCGCTCATATGACGAAGAAGATTCCAAAGGTGGAAAAAGTGCAGATCAGTTGGAAAGAGCGCTTTAAGTCTCTGCGTCTGCTGATCCCCATCGTGATCCTGTTTTGCATCATTATCATCGGTGCATACGCCGGTTTCTTTACCGCCACTGTCGGCGGCGCGATCGGCGCAGCCTGCGTATCCATCTATGCGCTGTTTATCAAACGCATGAAGCTGAAGGAATTCTTCTCCTGCGCAGTGGAATCCATTGTTCTCAACGCGAATATGTTTGCTCTGCTGCTGGCGGGCACGATGTTCGGACGCCTGATCACTCTGACCCGTCTGCCTGATGCGCTGATCCGCGGCATTGCGGCACTGAATGCACCGGTTATTATCATCTTTACGCTGATCGTGCTGTTCTACTTCGTTGCAGGCGCAGTCATGGACATCATGTCCTGTATGATCATCACAGTTCCTATCATTTTCCCCCTAATGACCTCCATGGGCTTCGACCCCTATGCAGTGCTGATTTTCCTGGTTATCATGATCAATCTGGGCAGTATCTCACCTCCCATCGGCATGGGCGTGTTCGTCTCTGCTCAGTCCGTCAACGTTGATCCGAAGATCATCTTTAAGGGCATCTGGCCATACTGCCTGGTCAATATTGCCTGTGCATACGTCATCGCCTTCGTTCCCCAGATCATCAACTTTCTGCCCAATCTCCTGGCCTGATCCCCTGCGTCCCCTTACCCAAGAAGCAAACCAGTAAATACCCCGCTACAAAGAGGAGGAAAACACCATGAAAAAATTGATTTCCCTGTTGCTTGCTCTGGCTATGGCATTTGCGCTGGTCTCCTGCGGCTCTGGCGGAGGCGGTTCTTCCAAACCCGCCTCTAGTTCCACTACTTCCACTACCAAAAGTGATGCATCGGCTTCCACACCGAGCAGCGGCGCTTCTACTGACTTCGGCGACGTCGCCAATGATCCCGCCGTCACGTTGAGCGCCGCATCTGCCTTCACCGCAACTCAACTGCCCGGTATGTTTTGGGAGTACTTCAAGCAGGATGTGGAGCAGTTGTCCGGCGGTTCCATCAGTATCGACCTCTACCTCGGTGGTACGCTGGGCGGTGCGGATGAGGAAATGTCCATGCTGTCCAATGGCTCCATCGACATGATGATGACCTTCCTGCCCGCCAACGCCTTCATCACGCCCGCCATTGAGTCCATCTATTACACCCCTGCGGACATCGCCACCTCCCAGAAGATCATGAACGACATCTTCTTTGAAAATCCCGAAAGCGCTACTGTCGTAGCAGAGACCTTTTCCGCTAACAATGCTACGCTGCTGCCCTTCTATGTCGTCACCTCTGACATCGTCTTTGCCACCAATCAGCCCGTTTCCAGCTGGTCGAATATGTACTCCGGCAAGTTCGGCTGTCCCATGGATGCCAATTACTCCGATATGGGCTATCAGAACCTGGTCACGGTCATTGATTCCGACTGGTATGAATCCCTGCGTACCGGTCTGTGCGACAGTATCCAGGCTACGGCCGCTGACATCGTCAGCAGCAAGCTCTATGAGGTCGCCAGCTACTATGTAGTCTGCCCTGCCAACCGCGTGGATCACCTAATGACCATCAACACCGACTCCCTGAACACACTGACTGACAAGCAGAAGGCTGTTCTGTATCAGGCCTGCGCCGATCTGCTGGCCTACTCCGCTCAGGTGCAGAATGACCTGTACGACCAGTTTGAGACCACTGTCAACGATAACAATGGCACAATCATCAACATGACGGATGAAGAATTTGAGTGGTTCATGTACTGCGGCAACATCCTGGGCTGGAAGTCCGGCCTGGAGACGCTGGCTGTGGCCACCGATTCCGTGGACGCTATGACCACCGTTCAGAACGCGACCAAGGAAGCCTACAACACCTACACCGACTACGACTTTAATGCGCTGGCCGCCAAGTATGGCAGCTGAACTCACTACACCCCGCGCTCCCGGTAACTCCCGGGGTGCGTCCGCAGAAGAAGGAGCAAATCTATGACAGTCGAAGAAATGGCCGCATTCCTGCGGCAGTATGAGCAGGCAAAGTCCAAGACAGATCCGTTCCGCTATACCAGCCGGGTGTCCAGTGTTGCGGCGTTCCCGGATGTGTTCGGTGTGAATTTTCCCGCCGTCATGGGCGCGCCGGACGCAGAGAAGGCCGCCATCTTTCTGGCGCAGGAGCAGCGTGCCGAATTGGTACGCCGACTGATGCGTGGGCAGGCCGTAGAGGATCGTGCACTGGCGGAGGCCTTCGGCTTCACCTCGTCGGAGCTGACCGCGTTCCGCGCGGCGCAGAGCCCCCTTAAAAAGCCACTGCCCAATAATCTGTGTGTGTTGTGTTTCGACGACTCCCTGAAAAGCCAGTTTGACACGGCGCTCCCCCTGCTGGAGCATTACGGCTTCCGCACCACCTTTTTCATCACGGAGATGAAGGCTTCGCCTCGCGGCCCGGGATTTGAGGACAAATCCCGCTACATGACGTGGGAGCAGATCGCCGCGCTGGAGCAGGCGGGGCAGGAGCTCGGCAACCACTCTCTGCACCATGTGTTCGGCTCTCAGAATATGGGCGCGGACTTCAACCGTGCTCAGATCACCGGGATGGAGGCCGAATTTGCCGCCCACGGGCTGAAAAAACCAGTTTCCTACGCTTATCCCAGCGGTATCAGCAATCCTGACGTCGTGCAGTGCGCCCGAGAATGTGGCTATCAGTGGGGACGGGGCAATCAGGAAAAGGGTGCCGGCGGCATCCGTGGCATGACCTATTATGACCCGACGGTGGATTCCCCCCTCGCCATCTGTAACTTCGGCGACCCAGATTTTTACACCGAAGAGCTATTGGAACAGCGCATTGCTGCCACACCGGATGGCATGATATTTGGCCTGACTTACCACGACGTTGACGCGGCGCACTGGCTCGGCTCCTGCTCCTTTGAGCGTCAGATGGAAGTACTCCACAATTTGGGTATGCAAGTGATTGCCATTTCTGACCTGGGTGAATACATCAACCCGGAGAAGGCCTATCACTACACAATAGCTGCATAAAAGCAAAAGCCCCATTTTGCGCACGGCATAACTTCAGCACATTTCCATATTTCCAGTTCCTGATCCAGCCAAAAGCCAAATACATTCTATATTATATGTTGAGGAGAAAAGAAAAAGAAAATGAAGCTATCATTGAAGGAACGACTCGGCTACGGCCTGGGCACTGCCGGTGAGCAATTCCCGAACTTTCTTGTGCAGACCTTCCTGTTTGCCTATTTCAATCTGGTCGTCGGACTGAACGCCGGCGTCATCGCCACGATCATGCTGATTGCCCGCGTGTGGGACGCCATCAATGACCCGCTGATGGGCATTATCGCTGACCACACTCGTTCCCGCTGGGGCAGCTACCGCCCCTGGGCCTTCTTTGCCACCATCCCTATGGGTATCTTCCTGGTGCTGACCTTTACCAATGTGGGTCTGACCAGCACAGCCAAAGTCATCTACTGCGGCGCCATGTACATTCTGTTCGGTATGTCCAACACCGCTTCCCTGATCCCGCTGGGCAGCATGGCCAATGTGCTGACCGACAGCAATCAGGAGCGCGCTGTCCTCGGCTCCTTCCGTGAGTTCGGCTCCTCCATCGGCAATCTGGCCGGCTCCATCGCCGTGCCCGCCATTGTCACTGCCTTCATCAAGTCCGGCATGGGCGAGGCCCGCGGCTATCAGTTGACCGCCGTTGTGCTGAGCATTCTGTGTTTCGTATTCCTAGGCATCACCTTCTTCACCACCAAGGAGCGTATTGAGCCCCCGAAGAATCCGGTCTCCTTTATCGCCTCTCTCAAGGTGCTCAAGGGCAATGTCCCCGGCATCTGCATCATTCTGTTCTTCTTCTTCATCACCACTGCGATCATCACCCGCCAGATGTTCAACGCCTATTACGGCATCTATGTGCTAGGCAATGAGGGGCTGGGCAATTCCCTGCTGATGGTCATGAGCATTGCTCCCTTTTTCCTGTTGTACTTCATTCCCCGTATCGCCGCGAAGTGGGGCAAAAAGTTCCAGCTGGTGCTGGGCTGCGTCGTCATCATCATCGGTGCCATCCTGTTCTATCTGGCTGGTGCCAACGGTCCCATGAATCTCATCGCCTCCTTTATCATTGGCTGGGGGCAGGTGCTCACCTTCTCCGGCACATGGAGCGTCATCCCCGATGCCGCCGACTACGGCGAGTACAAGAACAACGTCCACGCCCCCGGTGCCATGTACGCCATCGCCAACTTCGGCCTGAAGATGGGCATGACAATGGCCAGCACTCTGCTGGGCTGGGGCCTGATGGCCTCCGGCTTCGACCAGACCGCCGCTGTTCAGGCCGCCGGTGTAGCCAACGGCCTGCGCATTTTCAATGCCGTCTCCCTCATCATCCCCATTGTCTGCGCCCTGCTGGTGCTGATCCCCTACAGGCTGACCGCCGAGAAGTCCAAGGAAATCTCCGAGGTTCTTGCTCAGCGCCGCCAGAACGAGCAGTAATTTCCCCCATCTCTACATTCAGATGCCCGGCGGCTCGTCCGACGGGCATCTGAACCCATATCCAGAAAAGAGGTTTTCGCTATGTCTACTGTCATCCAATATCCTGCCGGTATGTCCAACGGCTTTTTTATCAAAGAGGGCGACAGCGTCATCGCCGTGGACGGCGGCGCGCTCTACGGCCGTGAATTTGCCGAGAAGGCCTGCGTCGATGCGGGCATTGATCCCAGATCCATCCGACTGATTGTCGTCTCCCACCCCCATGTGGACCACACCTGCAATCTGGACGAGCTGCGTAAGCTCAGCGGTGCACCCATCGTCGTCCACAAGCAGGGGGAACAGGGTATGATCCACGCCGAGCGCCCCCATGTATTCCCCCGCTGTAAGATTGGTGACGAGATTATGGAGTTTGCCAAGTCTCAGGGCGGTATGCCGGACGATTATCTGCCCCCGATCACACCTGACCTCACCTGGGAGGATGAATTCGACCTCCATCCCTACGGTATCAGTGGCAGACTGATCTACACCCCCGGCCACTCCTATGCCGATTGCTGCGTCGTGCTCGAGGACGGTCAGGCCATTGTGGGCGACCTCATCTGCGAGGATCAATTCACCCACGGCGCTCCCACCATTGCCTATTTTGGCTGTGATCCAGATCGTCAAAAGGCCAATGCCCTGCTGCTGCCCAGCCTGGAAAAGCTGTCCGCCACCGGAGCCATCAAATTCTATTCCGGCCACGGTGGCCCCTTCACCCGCACGCAGTTCGACACCGCATTGGCACAGGCAAGAGAAGAAGCTGCTGCTTCACACTGACCGTCTCCCTCACAAAAAGGCACAGACCTCCGTCATCAAACGGAAGTGTGTGCTCTTTTTCGTTTTCAAAGTCCTCAAAATGCAAAACTGTTAAACCCTATTCCAGAACCTGCTGATCCGGAACGGATTGCAAGCGCAGCTGTTCGCACAGGTAGTTGCTGCACTCATGGAGCGTGGCCGCATTTTGAAAAAGAACCGATTGAGGATTCCACCATTATTTTCACTCCTTCTTCTATCAAAAGCAAGGAGTAAAAGCGTGGCCCGGATGCCCCTCTGGTAAAAAGACAATACCTGACGCTTTGGCTATAAGGCACATAGCGGCATTGACTATGTTCGCGCTAGCGAATCTGATTTTGGCTGACAGACTTTGCTTGGCGGCTTGAATCAGTGTACTCAAGTGTACTCATATGTTCAGCTCTTTCTGCCGATTGTATTCAGAGTTTAGCAAAACCACATTGGGGAAACAAGCATTCAATTTTGCGCCATCACCATAGCAAACATAGAAGGGGTTTTACACGATATATGATAGGTAGCTCTCTGCATAAACTCAACAGGGGGAAGAGGCAGGAATTCCCTCCCCGGTTGGGCTGGGAGAAAAGAAAGCAAAAAATTCGCCATAGAGGGTTGACAATTCAAAAAAGAGATGTTATAGTATATAAGTACTTGAGGGTAGCCTCTTGTGAGTTTAATATCGCGGGGTAGAGCAGTTCGGTAGCTCGTCGGGCTCATAACCCGGAGGTCGCAGGTTCAAATCCTGTCCCCGCAACCATGATAAAGCCTAGATTCGTTAGAATCTAGGCTTTTTCGTCACTTTTTCAGATAGTTGGATTTCGCCAAAACCGTGAAAATTCAACTTTAATTCAACTCGCTTTTAAAATTCAAGCCTTTTTCAAAAAGACGTCGGCCAGAATGTCGGCGTTTTTCTGGTCTGCGGCCTCAATAACGTGGGCGTAGATGTTGGCCGTGGTACTGACTTGCGCACGACCCAGCCGCTTAGAGATGGACACGCTGTCCACTCCGTTGAAATACAGCATGGAAGCCATCGTGTGGCGGAATGTGTGGGGGTACAGCGGGGAAGATTGTGGCGTTTTGAAAATTTGGAAAGTCAATTAGTAATACTGAGCGTGTCGAGAAACTCGACACGCTCTCTCTGAAATGCAAGCATTTCAGATAAGCGGTGCAAGCCCTGAATCGTGCCCCCTGGCACGATGTCTGAACTGCCATTGCTCTCAGGGCGTTAGCGGGATCGCGCCCCCCTCCCGTCAAAAGTCCACACAGCGCATTACGGCGCGTATGATGGAGCTTTGTGTTGTCTGTTCCCTGAACAATATGACAATCACAGCCCCTGGGGGCGGCGCTGCTTCTGCGCCTGCTGATCCTTCATGACCGTGGCACTGTAATACTCCAGCACATGGTAGGAAAACAACAGATGAAATACCGTCTCGCTATTGTCCAGATCCACATCGATGAGTTCATCGATCTTATTGACCCGATAGCTCATGGTGTTGCGGTGGATGGACAGACGGTTGGCCGCATCCGGGATGCTCATATGACAGCGCAGGTAGGCCTCCAGCGATTTCAGCAGGTTCGTCTCATGTGCTCGGTCGTACTCCGCCAACGTATAGATAGTGGAATGGACAAGGTGAATGGAGTCGATCTGGTCTGAGCAAAGCTCCAGTGCATAGAAAACAGCCATATTGTCGTAAAAGTGCAGGGGCGTCTCCGGCCGGAGCAGACGTCCCAGTTCCAGCGCCTTTTCCGACTGTTTTCCGACTGTCGGTTGAACACAGCAAAATCCTTCAACGCCTCCAGCGGGCGGCTGGCTCCGGCGATGAGGTGCTCTGCCCGCAGGGTGTCCTCCAGTTTTTTGACCATGCTGCGGCTGAGCACCCCCTCTGCACCGGGCGGGATGATGCACTTGATCTGGTCATTGTAGGAAAAGCAGGTGAACAGCGGAAAGGCGGCGGTCAGGCACAGGCAAATGTCCTTGAGGCGGCTGACAGAAGGCAGCTCCTCGTCCAGCAGGCGGGCGGAGAGGATAGTCAACGGCGTATGGAGGGGAAAGTGGAAGTAGCGCAGGCGCTCCTCGATGAGCGGCTCGTTGGTCAGCCGCCCCTCCATCAGGTCGGTGAGGAAAAACTCCAGCATATTGTCCGGCACCTGTCCGTAACCACCGTCCCGCTCCATGCACAGACCGCATAGGTCGGCGATCAGGTCAAAAATGGAGTGATCCAGCTCGGTAAAGTCCGTGTCGCCGTAGCAGGGGGAATCCAGATAACCGATCATCTTATTTCCCGCGCACAGAGCTCTGCGCAGCATGGGCGGCGATCTCCAGCCATGGCTTGTGCCGGATATCCGGTTCATCGGTAATAGCCAGCACCCGGTGGGTGAGATCACACAGGATGAGCGGATGGCGATACATCGTGCGGCCGGTGTTCAGTATGTCCTGCAAGCTCTTGCTCTGCATCAGCGTGTG
>OGCO01003135.1_pt1 | contig 20120 bp, 18 predicted proteins | sample 1570171 | NCBI WGS metagenome assembly OGCO01 (sample SAMEA4370583, study PRJEB24528) | human gut metagenome | reverse complement strand
CTGACAATGGAGCAGTACAATGAATTAAAAAATCTAATAGAGAAACAGGCGGCGGAAATTGCCGATTTAAAAAACATCAACCAACAGTTGGTGAATGTAGTTCAAACTACAATGGTATATGATTTCAATGATGACAATATGCCGTCGTGGGCGCGTCCTGCGGTGCAGGCGGCTATGGACTGTGGTGCGGTACAAGGTGATGAACAGGGCAGACTGGGTTTGTCCTACAAAGACCTAAGGGCAATTTGTAGGGAGTACAGATGTGGTATGTATGATAAGTAGTTTTGAGGGTGGTGTAATGCCACCCTTATTTTTTTGCTTGGACTATATTGACAGTGAATAAATTCAAACTATAAATTTCTTGTATTTCGTCAATAGACAAATGAACTTGGTTTATGGTATAATAAATTGTAAATATTTGTTGAGGATTTGATGCAATAGTGGACAATATAATAAAGAAAACACATCAATTTTTAGTGGATAATGGAATTGCTGATACTTTTCAGTTTATTAAAAGTTTAGATACAATAGAACTTACAGGAACGAGTGAGAACGGGAAAGAGCGTGTGTTATTAAATGATATTATAGATGAATACGGAAAAGACACAGTAGTAAAAGATATTGCTTTTCAATTTTTAATTCCTTGTATTCCTGAAGGAGTTATAAAAAGTAGAACTCGAAGTGGGGCGATTTATTATACTCATTTTAAAGTTGTTGCTCATATGGAAAATAAGTTTGACTTAGAGATAAAAGAATATCATTTTCATGATGGTGATTTTTATTTAAGATATATTATAAAGATGAATAAAATCGGAGATACTGTAAATGAAAATTATGATGAAGAACTTAGTGTAAATTTCTCGTGTGTAAAACAGTTTTTATTAGATACATTTTCTAAAAAAGAATTAGAAAATGTATTTTCTGATGAAGAAATAGAATGGTTAGTAAAGACTGCACAAAATGATGATGATAAACTTAGTGATACAATTACTACAATTATGCTATATGTCCTTACTACATTTCAAGCAATAAATTTTCTTTCTTCTGATACATTAAAAAATAGAGAAAATAGTACCTGTAAAATTCCTATCAGCGTTATTAATAATAAAGATAATTATATAGATTCATCAATAATACGTAATATCAATGTCAGTAATTATTTTAATATAAAATTGGGAAGTAAAAAATACTTATCATCATCAAAAAATAAAAAAATAATTAGGAAAACAGATAAATGGATCGTTCATGGGCATGTTAGGCATTACAAAAGCGGCAAAGTCGTTTTTGTCGAAGCTTATTATAAAGGACCAAACAGAAAGTCGGCACTAAATCCAAAAACTACTTTTAGATTTAGTGATGTCAATAAAAGTGAATAGATATAAAAAAACAGTATTCATTAATTTGAAACTTATTATAGTGAAAAAACATCTGTTGCCCTTGTAATCGCAAAAGCACTTAATATCAAGAAGAAAAGAATATTGATGGAGTGGGCAAAAATCACATACGGCATTAAGTGTGACGAAGTGTCTGTCAAAGATGTGTCGCCGAATAAGGAAGAAGTGACGGAGCTGATAGACAGGCTGAACCAGTACGGATTGTCATCATGCTATTTGCATGATGTGATTGATGATTTTATTCAAGAATAACCTATACAAATTAAGAAGGAACATAGGCAAAATGCTTATGTTCTTTTTGGTTGGGTATCTTGTTGTTATCTATACAGCTATGGCAATCCCGAGATGAGGGTCTTTTAGGGCGGAGGTGAAGGTTGCGAGGCCTTCGGGGAAGTTATGTATGCCGATTGCGAGGGCGGTCATAAATCCCATACGTTTTAGGGCAATCGAGCGGGTTTCGTTTTCGGTCAGATTACCTATATCACCCTCTGTTGACGGCACAAAGTAGTCTATAAGTCCGATAAGAAGTATTCCGACAAAGAATGATACTACCGCAATATAATATCCCACAGTGTCATTTGTAGCTGACGCGATATATGTGCGTGACTTCTGAAAAATTTCAATCATTGAAACGTATATCATTACTCCGGCTGAAAATCCGAGCGAGCCGGCGAGAAATTTTGTATTTGTGGTTTTTGCAAACAATGCTATTATACTGCCGATTCCGGTTGCAAGTCCTGCCATAACCGTCAGCGACAGCGCGAACAGTACATTTGTTTCCACTAAAATCATCTCCTTAAAAGTTCTTATGGTATAATACGTTGCACGAAATTTTTTTGTTACTTAAATTAATTGTTGCCAATTTCAAAAAAAGGGTATATAATTAGTTGAAAATACTTATATAGAATAGATAAGGAAATGATTTATGTTAGAGATTACTTCTTCATCAAACAATAAATGCAAATATGTAAAATCGCTGTCACAGAAAAAATCAAGGCAGAAATACGGTGAGTATACAATAGAAGGAATAAAATCGGTATCGGACGCATTAAATTCCGAAAGGGAGATAACGGCACTATATGTATCGGACAGTTTTTTTGAAAACGAAAAATTCAAATATCCGAAAGATATTTCATTATACAAGGTACAAGACGACGTATTTATGAAAATGTGCGATACAAAAGCACCGCAGGGCATACTTGCGGTTGTGAAAATCGAAGATGAAACCGATTTTACACCCAACACGGAAAAATCGTATATATATTGCGACTGTATAAATGACCCGGGCAATCTCGGAACGATAATCAGAACGGCTGATGCGGCAGGATTTGACGGAGTGTTGTTGTCGGATGGGTGCGTTGATTTATACAGTCCGAAAACGGTGCGTTCAAGTATGGGTTCATTTTTCAATATGAGAGTTGTGACAGGTGTGTCATATGAAAAACTCAGCGAATACAAAAACAGCGGTTTTCAGCTTATCGGCGGTGCACTTGGTGACAATACAATAGATTACCGCAGTGCGGATATGAAAAAACCTACTATTATAATAGTAGGAAATGAGGCAAACGGAATATCGGAAGATGTTCAAAAAATGTGTCAATGCGTTAAAATTCCGATTTTGGGGAAAGCCGAATCGCTAAATGCGGGAGTTGCGGCGGCAATATTAATGTACGAACTTGTTCGCCAAAGGTCTTGACAATTTTTGAGATTTGTAGTAATGTAACAGATGTATTTTAGGTGGTGGATTGATGGAACATATACTTTATTGGTTATGGCTTACAACTAAATACGGTGTTACGCCATCAAAAATTAAAGTACTTTTAGAGTATTTTAAAACTGTTGAAGAAATATATTTTTCAAAAAACTTCAATAATATATACGGTTTGAGTGACAAAATAAAATCAAGTCTTGCAGACAAGGATTTATCCAAAGCAGAAAAAATACTTGAACAAACCGCAAAATTAAATCAGAAAATATTGGTTTACGACAGTGAAAGCTATCCGCAAATATTAAAGAATATATCAAGTCCGCCGTATGTCTTGTATGTACAGGGCAAGGTGTTGGAGCTTGATAAGGTGCTTACAATAGGCGTTGTGGGTACACGAAATTCATCGGAATACGGACGTGTTGTGACGGACAGGATATGCCGCGAATTGGCACAATACGGTGCGGTGACTGTCGGCGGACTGGCAAGAGGTATTGATACGGTCGGTGCGTGGGCAACACTTGATGTCGGCGGAGTGGCAGTCGGTGTTGTCGGCAGCGGACTTGATATAGTGTATCCGTCGGAAAATGTTGAACTTGTCAAAGCAATTACCGAAAAAGGTTGTATAATATCAGAATACGCACCCGGTACACCGCCTGTAAGAAATCATTTTCCTGCAAGGAACAGAATTATAGCGGGACTGTCACGCGGAATACTCGTAACGGAAGCACCGGAAAAGAGCGGCGCGCTTATAACAGCAAAATATGCACTTGAAAATGACAGAGATGTATTTGCGGTACCGAGAAATATTACAGATACAAATTCCTTGGGAACGAACAAAATCATTCAACAGGGTGCAAAACTGATAAACGGCGCAGCGGATATAATAAGCGAATATCCGTATGCCGAAAAAGTTATACCTAAAAAGGTAAAAAGTGAGCCGATACAAAAAACTGTTGATGACAGTAAATACAGCAAACTAAATGAATTTGAAAAACAGATAATAGATATATTAAAGAAAAGCGATATGCAGATAGATGAACTTTCAAGGAAACTGAAAAGAAACGTAAGCGAAATAAATACAAAGCTTATAATGCTTGAAGTCAAGGGATTGGTTAAGAAACTTCCCGGAAGTAAATATCAACTGAAATTATAGATACGGAGGAAATTATATGGCAACGAAAAAGCTGTTAATAGTGGAGTCACCGGCGAAAGCGGGGACAATAAAAAAATATCTTGGCAAGGACTATACAGTTATGGCGTCTATGGGGCATATAATCGACCTTCCGAAAAGTCAAATGGGTATAGACTTTGAAAATGACTACACACCGAAATATATAACAATACGCGGTAAAGGACAGCTGCTTACACAACTGAAAAAAGAGGCTAAAAAAGCCGACGTAGTTTATCTCGCAACTGACCCGGACCGCGAGGGTGAGGCAATAAGCTGGCATTTGGCGGAGGCACTTAAAATAGACCCTGAGTCAAATTGCCGTGTAACGTTTAACGAAATTACAAAAACAGCCGTTAAGGCGGCAATAAAACAGCCGAGAAAGATTGATATGGACCTTGTTGACGCACAACAGGCAAGACGTGTGCTTGACAGAATTGTGGGTTATACAATCAGTCCTATTCTTTGGGAAAAGGTTAAAAGAGGACTTAGTGCCGGTCGTGTACAGTCTGTTGCGACAAAGCTTATATGTGACAGGGAAGAAGAAATCGAAAACTTTACTCCTCAGGAATATTGGTCAATCGAAACGGTTTTGCATGATCCGAAAAGTAAAAAGGATTTTAATGCAAAATATTATGGTGAAAAGGGCAAAGAAGTAAAGCTAAACAATGCCGAAGAAACAAAGAAAGTTTCGGACGCAATAGCAAATGCCGATTTTGTTATAGAAAAGGTTAAAAGAGGTCAGCAAAAGCGTAATCCTCAACCGCCGTTTACGACAAGTACTCTGCAGCAGGACGCATCAAGAAAGTATAATTTCCAAGCGGCAAAAACAATGCAGATTGCACAAACTCTTTACGAAGGTATTAACCTTGGCGGAAAGATAGGAACAATAGGTCTTATAACGTATATGAGAACAGATTCGCTAAGAATTGCCGACGACGCACAAAAAGAGGCGGTTGCATATTTGACCGAAAATTACGGAAGCGAATATGTAAAGGCAAAGCAATACAAGACAAAAAAGAATGCACAGGACGCCCATGAGGCTATCAGACCGACTTCAATAAACATAAAGCCGATTGATATTAAGGATAAACTTACAAACGACCAATACAGACTTTATAAGCTTATTTGGGAACGATTTGCCGCAAGTCAGATGACAAGTGCGGTATATGACACAATGCAGGTAACTATTGACGCAAACGGTCATACATTTAAGGCGAGCGGTTCAAACATAAAGTTTAAGGGTTATATGACGGTGTACGTTGAGTCAACGGACAACAAGGAAAAGAAAGAAAAAATGCTTCCTAACCTTGAAGAAAATCAAACCGTTGCACTTAAAAGTTCGGAGGAAAAGCAACACTTTACTCAACCTCCCGCAAGATATTCGGACGCTACACTTATCAAGGAGCTTGAAGAAAATGGCATAGGCAGACCGTCAACGTACGCACCGACTATTTCAACAATCGTGTCAAGAGGATATGTCGTAAGAAGTAAGAAACAGCTTGTTCCGACAGAGCTTGGATTTGTTACGTCTGAAATTATGAAAAATAACTTTTCGGATATTGTGGACGTTGAATTTACGGCTGATATGGAAAAAGAGCTTGACAGTGTTGAAGAAGGCGAATTGAATTGGAAAAAGCTGATTAACGATTTTTATCCGTCATTTAAGGATACACTTGAAAAAGCACAGAAGAACATTGAAAAAATTCAGATTAAAGACGAAGAATCGGATGTCGTATGTGAAAAGTGCGGAAGAAAAATGGTGTACAAGCTGAGTAAATTCGGTAAATTCTTGGCTTGTCCGGGTTATCCGGAATGTAAAAATACAAAGGCTATCCGTGAAGAAACAGGTGCGAAATGCCCTAAGTGCGGCGGTGAAATACTTGTTAAAAAGTCAAGGAGGGGTAAGGTTTACTACGGTTGTGAACATTCGCCGAAGTGTGACTTTATGGTATGGGATATGCCTGTTAAGGACGAGGCTTGTCCGCAGTGCGGCGGCTTGCTCCTTAAAAAGCAAGGCAGAAACGGTAAGATTTTCTGCTATAATGAAGATTGTAAATATGAAAGAAAGTTAAAGGACGAAAAGAAGTGAAAGTAAAAGTTATAGGAGCCGGACTTGCCGGTTGTGAGGCGGTATGGCAGCTTGTAAAGCAGGGAATTGACGTTGACCTTTACGAAATGAAACCGGTAAAGTATTCACCGGCACATTCAAATGAAAATTTTGCGGAACTTGTGTGTTCAAACTCTTTGAAGGCTGACAGAATTGAAAATGCGTGCGGTCTTTTAAAAGAAGAAATGCGTATGTTTGATTCGGTTATGATGGAGGCGGCTGATATAAGCCGTGTACCGGCAGGCGGTGCTTTGGCGGTTGACAGAGATGTTTTTGCAAAGCATATAACGGAAAAAATTAAAAATCATCCGCGTGTAACCGTATTTAATGAAGAAGTTACGGAAATCAATCCCGATGAATATACAATAATCGCAACAGGTCCGCTTACTTCGGACGGACTTGCCGATGAAATAAAGAAAATTACAGGTTCGGACGAATTGTACTTTTATGACGCAGCCGCACCGATTGTGACGGAAGAAAGCATTGACAAAGACAAAGTTTTCAAGGCGGCAAGATACGATAAAGGTACAGCCGATTATATAAACTGTCCGATGACAAAAGAGGAATACACCGCTTTTTATAACGAGCTTATCACGGCTGAAACAGCACCGCTTAAAGAATTTGAAAATCAAAAGGTTTTCGAGGGATGTATGCCTGTTGAGGTTATGGCAAAAAGAGGTGAGCAGACGCTTGTGTTCGGACCGCTAAAACCTGTCGGTCTTGTAAATCCAAAGACTGGCAAGGACGACGCATATGCGGTTGTTCAGTTAAGACAGGATAATAAAGAGGGTACGCTCTATAACCTTGTCGGTTTTCAGACGAATTTGAAATGGGGAGAGCAAAAACGCGTGTTCTCAATGATTCCGGGACTTGAAAATGCCGAATTTGTGCGTTACGGAGTTATGCACAGAAACACTTATATAAATTCTCCGACGCTTTTAAATAAGTATTATCAAATGGAGAAGTACCCGAAAGTATTTTTTGCGGGACAGATAACGGGTGTCGAAGGTTATGTTGAGTCGGCGTCAAGCGGAATACTTGCCGGATATAATATGGCGGCTATGCTTAACGAAAAAGATATGTTTGAACCGGATTCAAAAACTTGTATCGGTGCATTACCGCTTTATATTTCAAATTCTGCAAATACAAAGTTCCAGCCTATGAATGCGAATTTCGGCATTATAGACGGACTTAACGAAAGAATAAGAAATAAAGCCGAACGCTATAATAAAATAGCAAATCGTGCTTTAGATATAATGAAAGATAAATTGAAAGGTGAGAATGATGATGAGTAAAAAGAAAATTATAGCATTGGCAATGTCAGCCGTTATGGCAGTCGGAATGATTGCAGGCTGCGGAAGTACAAATAATTCAGGCACAGACACGGCACAAACTGAAAGCACAGAAAAGGTAACTCCTACATTTATGTACTTTGTGGCAAATGCGGACGATAACTTTGACGCAACAAACACAATGTACACTGAACTTGAAAACGAATATAAGGACAAAATCAACTTTCAACTTGTAAATGTTGACGAAAATCCTGAGGCACTTGAAAACTTCTCATTGGTAAAAGACCAAACTCCGGCACTTATTATGCTTGATACATCAAATAATATCTCGGCTATTGAATTTAAGTGCAGTGACAAGGATAAACTAAAAACAGACATAGACAATGCACTTGGAAAATAATCGAAAAGATGAGCGATACAACCGTATCGCTCTTTTTTGTATAATAATCTCTGTTTTTTCAAAAGATAGATGAAAAAAGGAGATTGTATAAATGCAGAATATCAGAACAGACTTGGCGGTGGAGGCACACGAACTCAGCAGACGTGAGGCGAAAAATGCAACGGAAATAGACGGTGTTATATCCGATGTGCGTACAGAGGACGGAATAACCGTTACGAATATAGAAATAACAAACGAAAACGGAAGTAAGGCACTCGGCAAGGCGATAGGCAATTATATAACGATTGAGTCGCCGAATTTGAAATACAGTATTGATATATACGAAAGGGTATGCACTCTTATTTCGGAGGAAATTCGTAAAATGGCCGATATAAAAAGTGACAGCCTTACACTTGTCGTAGGACTCGGAAACCGTGACATAACGCCTGACGCACTCGGTACGGAAGTGGTGTCAAGGCTGTTGGTGACACATCATATAAAACAGAATATGAAAGATTTTTTTGATGATAATATAAGCGGTGTATGTGCGTTGATACCCGGAGTTCTCGGAACAACAGGCATTGAAACTGCGGAGATTATCAAGGCGGTAAGCGAAAAGGTGAAACCGAATCTTATTATCGCCGTTGACGCAATGGCGGCGGCGGATATAAGACGTGTTTCGACCACTGTACAAATATCGGATACAGGTATTCAACCGGGTGCCGGCGTGGGAAATAACAGAGAATGTCTTAATGAAGAAACGATTGGTGCAAAGGTGATTGCGATAGGTGTACCGACCGTTATAGACGCCGCAACAATATCAAAGGTTGAAATACCAAAAGAGCTTGCACCGCTTATGGTTACGACAAAGGACATTGACCTCGTAATCGAAAGAACGGCTAAAACCGTTGCAAACGGAATTAATCTTGCACTGCACCGAGATATGACATTAAGAGATATAGAAAGCTATGTTTAAGTTCGTTGACAGTTCTAAAAATCACATCATAGATGTAATTTTTGATGATTTTCGATGATTGACATATGGTTTATTTTGGGGTAAAATATATTAAAAACAGTAAAGGAGAAACGGAATGGAAAGTATTAATATAAATTCAAATATAAATCTGTATTATATACCTATGACGAAGTTGAAAACAACTACGATTGACGTATATATTCACAGAGATTTAAACGAAGAAGAATCGTCGCTTAACGCACTTTTGCCTTATGTGCTTAAAAGAGGCTGCAGACTTTGCAGTGACAGTGAGGCAATTTCAAAGTATCTTGAGAATCTGTACGGTGCCGGAGTCGGCGTCGGAGTTTTAAAACGCGGTGACGACCATATTTTGCACGTTGCATTTGAAACAATTTCTGATAAATATGCACCGAACGGTGAAAAACTTTGTGACAGCGTCATTGAACTTATGCTTTCAATAATGTTTGAATCGACTTCATTCAGCGATGAAATTGTCGAACAGGAAAAGAAAAACGCAAAAGACAGAATAATGGCAATGATGAACGATAAGCGTCAGTATGCTGTAGAACGCTGTATCGAAACAATGTTTGAGGGTGAAAATTATGCAATTTCAAAACTCGGTACACAAGAGGGTATTGATAAAATAACTGCCGACAATTTGAAAAAGCATTATGAGAATATTATTACATCATCTGTTATTGATATTTATATATGCGGTGATGCGGACGCAAATGCACTTGCCGAAAAGATAAAGAAATACACAGGCAAAATTGCGTTTAAGAATGCGGATATTCCTAAGACGGAAATATATGTTCCGAAGAACGAAGTTAAAAACGTTACTGATAAAATGGACGTTGTACAAGGCAAACTTTGTATGGGATTTTCAACAGGCATAAAGCCTGCAGACAGCGATTATCCCGCATTGATGGTTGCAAACAGTATATTCGGCGGCGGCGCTCACTCGAAGTTGTTTAACAATGTGCGTGAAAAGCTTAGCTTGTGCTATTATGCTTCGGGCAGTCTTGACAAAAACACCGGCGCTTTATTTGTAAACGCAGGTATTGAATTTAAGAATTTCCAAAAGGCATATGACGAAATACTTGTTCAGCTTGAGAATGTTAAAAACGGCGAAATATCACAGCTTGAATATGAGTCAAGCATTAATGCAATTATAAATTCGCTTGAATCATACAAGGACGACCAAGATATGTTGCAGTCATTCTATTTGGAACAGAAAATAGTCGGAACTGATTATGATATAGACACGCTTAAAGAAAAGATAAGCAAGATAACGATGGAGGACGCCGCAAGAGTGTTTAAAAACGTTAAACTTGAAACAGTGTATTTCTTAACGGGAAAGGAGGATGCGTAATGGAATTGCAGTACAGAAAAAATGACAAAACAGGTGAGGAACTGTATTACACAACACATTCTTCAGGACTCGGAATATATATAATTCCTAAAAAAGATTACAGCAAAACGTATGCAATATTCGGTACAAGATACGGCTCTGTCGATTCAAAGTTTGTCGTACCGGGTGAGAGTGAGCTAACGGAAGTGCCTGACGGTATAGCACATTATCTTGAACATAAAATGTTCGACCAGCCTGACGGCAGTAATGTATTTGATAAATTTTCAAAGTACGGCGGCAATGCAAATGCGTTTACATCATTTAATATAACGGCGTATCTGTTCGCGGCAACGTCTAATATCGAAGAAAATATCGAAACGCTTATGGACTATGTTCAAAGTCCGTATTTTACGGAGGAAAGCGTACAAAAGGAACAGGGTATTATCGGACAGGAAATAAGAATGTATGACGACAGCGGAAGCTGGAAGTTGTTCTTTAATTTCTTGAACTGCCTGTACAAAGAACACCCTGTCAAAAAAGAAATTGCAGGTACGGTTGAAAGTATAAGCCATATAACGCCTGAATATTTGTATAAGTGCTACGATACATTTTATAACTTGTCAAATATGTCGATAGTTGTTGTCGGAAATGTTGACCCTGTTAAGATTTCTAAAGTTATTGAAAACGGTGTAAAGAAGAATGAGCCGTTTGAAGAGAAGATTAAAAAGGTATATCCGACAGAGCCTGATGAAGTGGCAAAACAGTACGCAGAACAAAGTTTGAGCGTTGCAATGCCGCTGTTTATGACAGGTTTTAAAGATACAAATAACGGTTTCGGCGGTGACGAGCTTTTAAAGAAAAGTATAGAAACGAATATTATTTTAAAAATGCTTTTCGGAAGAAGTTCAAAGTTTTATAAGAGCCTTTATGAAAAAGGGCTTATAAACAACAGATTTTCGCTTGAATACACAATGCAGCCTGATTATGCGTATTCGTCAATAGACGGTGAAAGCAGTGACCCTAAGGCAGTGTATGAGGCGGTTATAAACGAAGTTGAAGAAACAAGAAAGAACGGTCTTTCAAAAGAAGATTTTGAGAGAATTAAAAAGGTTGTTTGGGGCGAATATATCCGTTCACAGAATGATGTAGAAGATTATGCAGTGACATTTTTACAGATGTTGTTTATGGATATTGATTATTTCAATTTTTATGATGTGTATAAGACAATAACTTTTGAAGATGTTCAAAAACGTTTTGAAGAACATTTCGTCAAAGAACATTCGGCATTGTCGGTAATCAATCCTGTATAAAAAATATCGGTGACAAACAAAAATACACCTATGTTAAGAGGTGTATTTTTTTTGTGCATAAAATTAAGTATTTTTACGAAAACTAACAAACAAGGAGATGATAATATGAATAACAGACTCGGACGGCAGACTGTTACGTTTGACAATCCGCCGATAATAATAGAAACCGCCTCGACAGTGGGTCAAAAAGAGGGAAAAGGACCGCTTAAAAGTACATTTGACGTAATACTTGACGATGATACTTTAGGTGAAAAGTCGTGGGAAAAATCGGAGAGTATGCTCCAAAAAAAGACCGCACTTTTAGCACTTGAAAAAGCAAAATTACAACAAAGCGATATAGATTACATTCTTGCAGGTGATTTGTTAAATCAGTGCGTGGGCGCACATTACAGCGTCAGAGATTTTGATATACCGTTTTTGGGATTGTACGGTGCGTGTTCAACTATGACTGAGAGTATGTCAATCGGAAGTATGATTGTCAGTGCCGGATTTGCGGATTATGCAATGTGCCTTACTTCAAGCCATTTTTGTTCATCGGAAATTCAGTTCAGAAATCCGCTTGAATACGGCGGTCAGCGTACACCGTCGGCACAATGGACCGTTACGGGCGCAGGGTGTGCGATATTGTCATCAAAGGGAACAGGTCCGAAAATAACGCACGTCACAACGGGAAAAGTAATAGACAAAGGCGTAACGGATATAAGCAATATGGGTGCGGCTATGGCACCGGCGGCGATTGATACGCTTATCGCACATTTTAACGACACACACAGAACTCCCGATTATTACGATATGATACTTACGGGTGATTTGGGTGTTGTCGGCTCGGATATTCTTGTAGAGCTAATGCTGAAAGAAGGCTTTGACATACGAACAAAGCATAAGGACTGCGGTAAAATGATTTTTGATATTGAGGAACAGGACGTTCACGCAGGCGGCAGCGGTTGCGGTTGCTGCGGCAGTGTTTTTTGCGGATATGTGTACAGAGAACTTAAAAGACATAATCTAAGTAAGGTGCTTGTTATGGCGACTGGTGCGTTGATGAATCCTATGATTATAGAACAGGGCGAGAGTATTCCGGCAATCGCTCACGCAGTTGCGATAGAAATTTAGGAGGGAGAATAATGGACTATTTAAAGGCATTTATAGTAGGCGGTCTTATATGTGCGGTTGGTCAGATTTTGATAGATAAAACCAAATTGACTCCGGCAAGAATTTTGGTTACGTTTGTTGTGGCCGGTGTATTTTTACAGCTTATAAAAATATATCAGCCGTTGGTTGATTTTGCGGGAGCCGGTGCAACTGTTCCGCTGACCGGTTTTGGATATAATCTTTGCAAAGGCGTGGAAAAAGCCGTTTCGGAAAAAGGCTTTTTGGGAATATTCACAGGCGGTTTAACTGCAGCGTCGGGCGGTATTGCGGCGGCACTTGTGTTCGGTTTCTTGGTGTCGATTATTTTTAGGTCTAAATCGAAAAAATAGTCTATTCAAATTCATATAATTATGGTATAATACCATATATACTTTATGAATGGAGATAAAATAATGTTTGAAATAAACGGATACACAAAACAGCTTGGAATAATCGGATATCCTGTTGAGCATACGTTTTCACCTAATATGCACAACTTCATATCCGAAACCGTACATAACAACTATGTTTACGGAGCATGGTGCGTAAAACCCGAAGATTTGAAGGACGCAATTAATGGTATGAGAGCACTCGGAATAAGTGGAATTAACGTCACAGCACCGCATAAGGTAGAAGTTATGAAGTACATAGACGTTGTAACGGACGGTGCAAAAAAGCTTGGTTCGGTAAATACGGTAGTAAATAGGGACGGTAAATTGTACGGCTATAATACAGACGCGGACGGCTTTTGTATGGCACTTACAAAAGCGGGTATTGAAATCGAAAACAGCAGAATACTTATAATAGGTGCAGGCGGTGTGGTGCGTCCTACGCTTATAAGATTAATTGACAATAAGCCGAAAAGCATAACTGTTGTGAACAGAACTAAGAGCAAGGTTAAGATGCTTGCAGAGGATATTTTGAAGAGTACGGGATTTGAGGTTAATACTGAAATAGATAAGCTTGAATTTGATATAGTCATAAATACAACTTCGGCAGGTATGGAACCGCAGGAAAACGTAATGCCGATTGACAATATTGAAGAAATCAACGATTTGTCATTTATCAACGAAAATACGGCGGCGGTCGATATGATATACAATCCCGACAAAACATTGTTTTTGCAAGAGGCAGAAAAACGCGGTGCAAAAATTCTAAACGGACTTGGTATGCTAATATATCAAGGAATTATTGCATATGAATTATTTACAGACACAAAACTTCCTGACGATATGTGTGAGAGAATCAAAAAGGAGGTTTTCGGAAGATGAATATAGTGCTTACAGGTTTTATGGCTACGGGTAAAACCGAAATAAGCAAGGCTATTTCTGAAATTTCAAAGTATAATCTTGTTGATACGGACGATATGATTGTGGAACAAGAGGGAATTACAATTAACGAAATTTTCGATAAGTGCGGAGAAGAATATTTCAGAAAAACTGAATGTGAAGTTATAAAAAAAGCGGCGGAAATGAAAAATGTTGTTATCGCAACAGGCGGCGGCGTTGTACTAAATGAACAGAATATAGAAAATCTCAGAAAAACAGGTGTTATTTTTAATCTGTCGCCAGATTTTTCGGTTATACGGGAACGTCTTGAAGAAGCAAGAAAAACAAGACCGCTTTTAAAGCGGGACAGCATTGAAAACATCAAAAAAAGATTTGACGACAGAAAACCGTTTTATGATAACTGCGATTACAAAATCAAGGTTATACACGGCCGTACTCCGCGTTCGTATGCTATGGAAATATTAGAAATTATGGAGAGCAGTCAGGGGGCAGGAAAGCAATGAAAATAACGAGAGAGGCAGATTATGCACTTAGAATTATTGCTATGTTGGCTGATGAAAACAGACAGATAGAGGCAAAAGCGATTGCCGAAAAAAACGATATTCCGTACCGATTTACATTAAAAATTTTGCGAAAAATCGTTCAAGCCGGAATAATTAAATCGTACAGAGGCGTAAACGGCGGATATGTTTTGAATAAAAAGCCGTCGGAGATAACTCTTAAAGACGTGATTGAAACGATAGACGGCAAAATTGCGATAAATAAATGTATGGAAAATCCCGAGTCGTGCAAAAATAACGGCATATGTAAAGTACAGCGTAAGCTGTACAAAGTACAAAAAGTTTTGGCAGATGAAATGTCTAAAATAACTTTTCAAGACGTTTTGGACGGAAAATAATATGTGAGCAGATAAAGCATAGAAATGTTTTGTCTGCTCTGTTTTTGTGTATAACAATGCCGTTTATCACATATTAATGTATTATTCTTACTTGAAAGGTGAGGGGTAGTATGATATTTACAAGAAAACATATTGTGATAGCGGTATTATTTGCGGTTGTGGGTATTGTGATTGGTATAGGTATAAAACATTATGAAACATTGCAGACCTTTTCAAGTTCCGATATAAAGGTTGTGCTTGACGCCGGACACGGCGAGCCTGACGGTGGGGCGGTGGGTGTGAGCGGAGTGGTGGAAAAGGACATTAATCTTGCGATTGTTCAAAAATTGCAGGAAGTGCTTGAAAGCAAAGGTTTTGAAGTGATTTTAACACGCAGCGGCGACAGCGGGTTACAGGACGAAAATGCCGAGACTATTCGCAAAATGAAAGTATCGGATATGAACAAACGGTTAGATATTATGAAAAACAGTCACGCAGATATTTTTGTGAGCATACATATGAATTCGTTCGGTGACCAAAAAGTGAGCGGTCTGCACATATTTTACGACAAAAATCACCCCGAAATCGAGAGGCTTGCAAAAAGTATTCAAAATAAAATGAGCGAGGTGACGGGGGCGGAAATGCACGCGGTAAAGACCGCAGATGAACGATTATTTTTAATGAAAAATCCGCCTATGCCCGCAATACTTGTAGAATGTGGTTTTTTGTCAAATCCGGACGAGGAGAAAAAACTTGCAAGTGACGAATATCAGTCAAAAATTGCGTGGGCAATCGCAAGTGCAATAGAGAATTATACAAAGTGATGTAAAAATAAAGAGAAATTATGTTAAATTTTTATCGGAGTTTGGTCAATATGTATTGACGGAAAGGGAATTTTGATATATAATAATATGTATATTATATATATTGGAGGCTAAAAAAATGAGTAGAGTTTATAACTTTTCAGCCGGACCATCAATGCTGCCTGAGGAAGTATTGAAGAAGGCGCAAACTGAAATGCTGGAGTACGGTACAAGCGGCATGTCCGTTATGGAAATGAGCCACCGATCTAAGGACTATCAAGATATTATCGACAGTGCTGAAGCTCTTGTAAGAGAACTTATGCACGTTCCTGATAATTATAAAGTATTGTTCTTGCAAGGCGGCGGCTCAACACAATTTGCTATGATTCCGCTAAATCTTGCGTCCAAGAATAAGAAAGCTGATTATGTTATAACAGGTCAGTGGGCGAAGAAAGCAGCTGCCGAGGCTGAAAGATACATTACAGTCAACAGAGTTGCATCTTCTGCCGATAAAACTTTTTCATACATACCAAAGCTTGATAAATCAACATTTTCAAGCGATGCAGATTACTTCTATATCTGCTACAACAACACAATTTACGGAACAAGATATACAGAACTTCCACAGTGCGACGTTCCTCTTATCGCAGATATTTCATCATGCGTAATGTCAGAGGAAATCGACGTTTCAAAGTTCGGTTTACTGTTTGCCGGTGCACAGAAAAATCTTGGCCCTGCAGGTGTAACACTTGTAATCGTTCGTGAGGACCTTATAGGCGACGCAATGGATATTACTCCTACAATGCTTGACTATAAGACACATGCCGACAACGGCTCAATGTACAATACTCCTCCGACATACGGAATATATGTACTAAAGCTTGTTCTTGAATGGATAAAGGAACAAGGCGGAGTTAAGGCACTTCAGGAAATAAACGAAAAGAAAGCTAAAATTCTTTATGATTATCTTGATTCATCAAAGATGTTCAAGGGTACAGTAGTTCCGGAGGATCGTTCACTTATGAACGCACCGTTTGTAACAGGTAATGAAGAACTTGATGCTAAGTTCGTTGCAGAGGCAAAAGCTGCCGGTTTTGTAAACCTAAAGGGCCACAGAACAGTCGGCGGTATGAGAGCAAGCATTTACAATGCTATGCCTGTAGAGGGAGTAGAGAAATTAGTTGAATTTATGAAGAAATTCGAGTCAGAGAATATGTAATTATATTACACCCGAAGTTATTCGGGTGTTTTATATAAATGAAAAGGAGATTAGACAATGTTTAATATATTGACACTTAATAAGATAGCTAAATGTGGTCTTGACCAGCTTAATGATAATTATAAAATAACTGATGACGCCAATGTTGACGCAGACGGTATCATTCTTAGAAGCTTTAAAATGCACGATATGGAATTGCCTGAATCACTAAAGGCAGTTGCAAGAGCAGGTGCGGGAACAAACAATATTCCGATTGACAAGTGCAGTGAAAAGGGTATCGTAGTATTCAATACTCCGGGTGCAAACGCAAATGCTGTTAAGGAATTGGTTATTGCGGGTATGTTGTTGGCATCAAGAGATGTTATCGGCGGTGTTGCTTGGGCAAATACACTTACAGGCGATGACGTTGACAAGCAAGTTGAAAAGGGTAAGTCAAACTTCGCAGGCTGCGAAATTAAGGGCAAGACTCTTGGTATAATCGGTTTGGGTGCTATCGGTATTCTTGTTGCAAATGCGGCTTATGCTTTGGGTATGGAAGTTATCGGATATGACCCTTATTTGTCGGTTGACTCTGCTTTAAAACTTTCAAGACACGTTAAAAAGGCTAACAGCCCTGAAGAAGTTTATGCGGCGGCAGATTACATAACAATTCACGTTCCGCTAATGGATTCAACAAGAAATACAATTAACGCCGAAACAATCGCACAAATGAAAGACGGTGTTATAATTCTTAACTTTGCAAGAGGCGGTCTTGTAAATAATGCGGATATTAAAAAGGCTTTGGCTGACGGTAAGGTTGCTAAGTACGTTGTTGACTTTGCTGACAGTGAAACAGTCAACCAACCGGGTATTATAAACATTCCTCACCTTGGTGCGTCAACTGCCGAATCGGAAGATAACTGTGCAGTTATGGCTGCTCAGGAATTGGCTGATTACCTTGAAAACGGTAATATCCTAAATTCGGTAAACTTCCCGAATTGTTCACTTCCTGAAGACAATATCGGAAGAATTGCTATTGCGCATAAAAATATTCCGAATGTTATCGCTAAGTTTACAGAGGCACTTTCAAGTGTGAATATCTCAGATATGATTAATAAGTCAAAGGGTGAGCTTGCATATACAATCATCAATACTGACCACGCAATCCCTGCAGAAGCTATTGAAAAGCTAAATCAAATTGACGCTGTTATAAGAGTCAGAGTTATTAAATAATTGAATTTATAGCTAAATATGAGCCGTACAGATTAAAGCTGTACGGCTTTTTGTATGCGTAAAAGTTTTGGGTGTTATAATGAACAACAATACCCAATCGTTTTAATAGCAATAAAAAAGACGGAGCATATGCTCCGTCTTATATATTACTGTTTTCTGATACCTGCGTGAATTCTGTTTTTAGCGTTTTCGATGCGTTCGGCAGATGGGGGAGATATACTTTCCAAAGTGTAAGGAATACCTAAGTTCTCCCACTTGAATTTACCAAGTGTATGATAAGGTAAAATCTCTACACGGTCTACATTTGAAAGTGTATCAATAAAATCACCCAAAGCGTCTAAATCTTCATCAAAATCGCTGTGTTCGGGAACAAGAACGTGTCTTATCCAAACAGGCTTATTGATTTCGGAAAGATACTTTGCCATTTCGATAATATTTGAATTATCAAAACCTGTTAGGTCTTTATGGCGGGTAGGGTTGATTTCTTTCAAATCAAGAAGCAGTAAATCGGTATATTTCATAAGTTCTTCAAACTTGCTGAAGAAAGGTTCTTCCTTTGTGAAAGGATTACCGGCAGTATCAATACAAGTATTAATACCAAGCTCTTTAGCTTTTTTGAACAATTCAATTACAAAATCAATTTGTAATAACGGTTCGCCGCCGCTTATGGTAATACCGCCGTCTTTGCCCCAATAAGGTTTAAAACGCAATGCACGTTTTAAAATCTCATCGGCAGTTACTTCATCTCCGCCGTCCATTTTCCAGGTATCCGGATTATGACAGTAGCGGCACCGCATATGACAACCTTGCATAAAGACTATAAATCTTACGCCGGGTCCGTCAGCGGCACCAAAACTTTCAGTTGAATGAATGTGTCCTATCATATCAAATTACATTGATGCGTGACAAGTTCTTGAGATAACGTCAAGCTGTTGCTCACGAGTAAGGTCGATAAACTTAACTGCATAACCTGATACACGGATTGTAAAGTTAGCGTATTCTTCTTTTTCAGGATGTTCCATAGCGTCGATAAGCTTTTCTTTACCGAATACGTTAACGTTTAGGTGGTGAGCACCTTGATCAAAGTAACCGTTAAGAACGTTTACAAGGTTTGTAACCTGTTCTGATTCTTCATGACCAAGAGCGTCAGGGTTAATTGTTTGTGTATTTGAAATACCGTCAAGAGCATACTCATATGGCAATTTAGCAACTGAGTTAAGTGATGCAACCAAACCGTTTTGTTCTGCACCGTATGATGGGTTAGCACCCGGTGAAAGTGGTTCACCTGCTTTACGTCCGTCAGGAAGTGATGCAGTAGCCTTACCGTAAACAACATTTGATGTGATTGTAAGGATTGATGTTGTAGGCTCTGAGTTACGATATGTGTGGCACTTCTTAATCTTAGCCATAAATGTCTTTAGTAGCCATACTGCGATTTCGTCAGCACGGTCATCATCGTTACCGTAACGAGGGAAGTCGCCTTCTGTTTCAAAGTCAACTACAACGCCGTTTTCGTCACGAACTGTCTTAACCTTAGCGTACTTAATAGCTGAAAGTGAGTCAACAACGTGCGAGAAACCTGCGATACCTGTTGCGAATGTACGACGTACATCTGTATCGATAAGAGCCATTTCAGCTGCTTCATAGTAATACTTGTCGTGCATATAGTGAATTACGTTTAGTGTACGTACATAAACTCCTGCAAGCCAATCCATCATCTTGTCATACTTGTCAAGAACTTCATCATAATCAAGATATTCAGAAGTGATTGGTCTGTATTCAGGGCCGACTTGTACCTTTGTTCTTGCGTCTATACCGCCGTTGATAGCGTAGAGAAGGCACTTAGCAAGGTTAGCTCTTGCACCGAAGAATTGCATTTCTTTACCTGTTTGTGTTGCAGA